>ERZ1463034.136-NODE-136-length-23011-cov-14.740809_pt1 | contig 23011 bp, 14 predicted proteins | sample MGYA00564480_ERZ1463034 | MGnify/ENA primary metagenome ERZ1463034 (study PRJEB39244, sample SAMEA3635122) | Helicobacter pylori | study: EMG produced TPA metagenomics assembly of PRJEB11511 data set (Assembly of a 5300-year-old Helicobacter pylori...
TGCCCGAACGCAGGCTTGAATCCGTGGGCCGCCGTCATGGGCCATCCCTGGCCCAGGACGGCTAACCCGGCGTCCTGCCGGGTTGCCCACGGATTCAAGCCTGCGTTCGGCCAGCGTGGTTAACGGGGCGCCTAAGATCAAAATCAAAAACAGAGCAAAAGCAAAGCAACCGCTCGCGATACGACTGGGGTTGTCAGCGCCATCGGATGTGTAGATACCTATGCCGCGATAGCGGTAGGCCAGTCGAAAATCAATCTCGACTGACCCACCGCCTCGCGGGCAAGCCCGCTCTCATATTTTGCTGCTGCGCTGTCTGTGGGATTTAGGCGCGGCACTCCGCCAGGCTTTTCAATTGCCCCGAACCTGCCTGGTTGGCCTCCGACAGCCATTGCTCAAACCCCGCCCCGATCGGCGGCCATTCCGAGTCCAGAATCGAATACCACGCCGTGTCCCGGTTCTGCCCCTTGACGACCATGTGCTGGCGGAACACCCCTTCAAAACTGAATCCCAGCCGCTCGGCGGCATATTTGGAGCGGGCATTGCCGTTGTTGCACTTCCACTCCAGCCGGCGGTAGCCCAGTTCGAAAGCATGCTTGGCCAATAGATACACGGCTTCGGTGCTTTTCGGCGAGCGCTGCATCGGCGCGCCGAAGGTGACGTGGCCGATTTCGATGCGCCCGTGGGCCGGGACGATGGACATCAGGCTGAGGATGCCCTGCACATCGCCGCTGGCGCGGTCGATCACGCTGAAGAAATACGGCTCGTTGTGCTGGGCATGGTTGTTGAGCCAGGCATCGAACGCGGCGCGGTCGCTGAACGGGCCATACGGCAAATAGTCCCACAGCTTGGGGTCGGCGCCGGGGCCTTCGAGGGCGTGCCACAGACCGTCGGCGTGGCGCGCCGGGTCGAGTTTTTCCAGGCGAATGAAACGCCCTTCGAGCAGTTGTACCGTGGGCGCCGGGACGCCTTGCCAGTCGGCGAGAGAGGTGGACATGCTGCGCTCCTTAAAGACCTTTGCGAAATTGGATGAAACCAGGGCGTTCGGCGATGCGTTCGTACAGTTGGATCGCGGTGGCATTGGTCTCGTGGGTCAGCCAATGGACCTTGCAGCAGCCGTCGGCTTTGGCCGTGGCGTAGACGAATTCGATCAATGTGCGGCCAACCCCGGTGCCGCGCTGGGCCGGGTCCACCAATAGGTCTTGCAGGTAGCAGGAGTTTTCAATGCTCCAGTTGGAGCGGTGGTAGATGAAGTTGACCATGCCCACCGCTTTGCCGTCTTGCCAGGCGAGCGCGGAATGGGTCGGCTCACGGGCGTCGAGCAGGCGTTGCCAGGTGCTCTGGCTGACGGCGTCCGGCAGTTCGGTGTTGTAGAACTGCAAATACGCGTGCCACAGCGGCAGCCAGGCGGCGTGGTCGGCGGCGGTGACCGGGCGGATGTCGATCGGGCTCATTCTGGGGTTCCTTGAGGAATAAAACGGGCGAGGGTCTGGTCGCGCACGTCAAGGCTGGTGGCCAGCCCTTCGCGCACGCCCTGGATGTCGGCGGCACTGCGGTTCTGGCTGAGTTTGCGTGTGCCGATCAGGCGTTCGATGGGCAAGGCGAAACCGACGATGGCCTTGAGCATGCCTTCAATGTAGTCGGCCGGCGCGTCGCTGACTTTCCAGGGCTGGGCGCGGCGGCCTTCGTGGCGGTCGGTGAGGGCGCTGACCACGCCGAGCAGGCGCTCGGCGTCGGTAAACACGTCGGCCGTGCCGTAGGCGTGCACCGCCAGGTAATTCCAGGTGGGCACTACTTTGCCGTGCTCGGCCTTGGCCGGGTAAAACGCCGGGCTGACATAGGCGTCGGCCCCGGCAAAAATCACCAGCGCTTCGCCGCCGTTCTGCAGGTCGTGCCACTGCGGGTTGGCCTTGGCCAGGTGGCCGTAGAGCGTGCCGTTCGGGCCCTCGTCCGGGTTGAGCAGCAGCGGCAGGTGGCTGGCTTGCAGGCCGTGCTCACCCATGGTCACCACCTGCGCCAGGCGTGTGTGCTGGATCAGTTGTTGCAGTTCGGGTAAATCGTCGAGGGCAAAGGCGCGCGGTATGTACATGAAAGTATTCCTTGGCGAATGCCTGCATCCTAGGCAGGCTAATGGTTCGTTGTAAGAGCCATCTAGGACCCATTTTATAGGTCCAATTACGGAGCCTGCCCTATGTCGCCCCCTGCGCCGCCGCTGTCGTTCAACCCTGCGGGAATCGAGCTGGATCGTCGTCAGGGGCTGACCCGCCAGCTGTATGAAGCCCTGCGCCAGCGGGTGCTGGACGGGCGACTGGCCAGCGGCACGCGCTTGCCCGCCACGCGCGACCTGGCCGCGGCGTTGTCGATTTCGCGCAACAGCGTGGTACGCGCCTACGATCAGCTGTATGCCGAGGGCTTCACGCAAAGCCGCGTGGGCGACGGGACTTATGTCGCCCAACTGCCCAGCTCAAAAAAACTATCCACAAAACTGTCCACAGGGTTTTCAACAGGCTTATCCCCAGCCTTATCCACAATCGACCCTAAAAAAGCCGATATTCCGCGTGAAAAAGTTATCCACAGCGCGGCCCTGGAGCGCCTCGAAAACAACCATTTGCCCCTGCCGCCCACCGGTCCACCACGGGCGTTCCGGGTGGGGGTTCCGGCCTTCGATCTGTTCCCGTTTGACGTCTGGGCCAAGCTGAGTGCGGCTTTTTGGCGCAAGCCGGACCTCGAACGCCTGTGTTATGGCAACCCGGCCGGGGACGAGCGATTGCGTGGGCTGATCGCCGCTTACCTGCGCAGTTCGCGGGGCATGCAATGCACGGCTGAGCAAATTGTGATCACCAGTGGTGCACAGCAGGCAATTAGCCTTTGTGCACAGTTGCTGGTGACCCCCGGCGATAGCGTGGCGATTGAAAATCCCGGCTACCGCGCCGCCGGTCATGCGTTCGCCCTGGCCGGTGCGCAGCTGCAGGGTGTGGCGGTGGACAGCGAGGGGATCGACTGCAGCGTATTGAACCGCCTCGACAACTGCCGCCTGGCGTATGTCACCCCGTCCCATCAGTACCCGCTGGGCGTGGTCATGAGCCTGGCCCGGCGCCTGGAGTTGCTGGCCTGGGCCGAACGCAGCGGTGGCTGGATCGTCGAGGATGACTACGACGGCGAGTACCGTTACAGCGGCGCGCCGCTGGCCCCGCTGGCGGCCCTGGATCGCAGCGGGCGGGTGCTGTATGTGGGGACGTTCGGCAAAGTCGCGTTCCCGGCGCTGCGCCTGGGTTATCTGGTGTTGCCGCCGACGCTGGTCGACGCGTTCGCCCAGCGCCGCGCCGTGGATGTGCGGCATTCGGAGGTCAGCACCCAGGCGGTGATGGCGGAATTCATGGCGGCGGGGCACTTCCAGCGGCATATCCGGCGCATGCGCCGCGCTGCGCTCAGCCGGCGTAACGCACTGCTGGAGGGCTGGCCGGGCGAGCTGCCGGGGGTGGGCAGCCTGCCCAATAGTGCCGCAGGCCTGCACCTCACCGTGCGGGTGGACAGCCTCGCCCGCGAACAACAACTGGTGGCGCAGGCCCGCGCGGTGGGCGTGGAGGTCAATGGCCTGAGCAGCTATTGGCTGACGCAGGCCGGGCCACCGGCCGATCAGCGCGCCGGCCTGGTGCTGGGTTTTGCCGCGGTGCCTGAAGCCGCGATCCGCCAGGCGCTCGGGCGGTTGCGCGAGGCCTGGACAGGTCAGGCTGCGGGCTGAGGCGGCTTGGCTTTAAGGAACAGCGAGCGGGCCAGATGCAGGCCGATTTCACTGCGGTACACGGCGATGTCGCTCAAGGGTTCGAACCGGCCACCCATCAGTCGCTGTTGCCGATTTTTCAGGTGGGCTGCGGTGTAGGCTTCCTCCGGCCCGGTGAGGGTGGGGTAGTGAAAGTGCGCGTACCACAACGGGCGTTTGGTGTTGGCGTCCACCACTGCATATTCCTGCAGGAAACCCTTGTCGCGCCCCCTGAGTCGGGTGCGGGGGCCGACAGGCGGGTCGACCGTCACGGCGCCCTCGCGCAAGAGCAATTCGACGTGCGCCGCCTCCGGTGGCCGGCGCTTGAGCACCTCGATCATGACCCGCTTGCCTTCCCGGTAGAGCCGGGTGATCGCCTCATTGAGGCTGCGGTTAGTCAACGCGGCTGATGGCGAGGCGCTTTCTGTCTGGTTGCTGGAGGTCAGCGCCTCTTCGATATCCTGGCTGGCCCGTTCGAGTTTTTTGGCGTGCTGGTGGAAGCGTTCTTCGATTTCCACCGGCAGTTGTCGGGTTTCCTTCGCCCAGGCTTCCTTGTTGGCGATAAAGGCGCCGACCCCATCGACCAGCGCCTGACCGTCGCTGATGCTGATTGCCAAGTTACGCGCCTGGGTGCGGGTAACGGGTTTGGGCTTCAGTTCGCGTTCGACCCAAACACCCGGCTCTTTCTCATGGAAGGTTGCAATCACCTTGCCGGTCAGGGGTTCCTTCACGTCGACCAGGGTCTTGCCGTCTTCGGCGGGGCTTTCACGCTCATCGCCGACCACCACACCCTTGGAGCGCGTCTTGATGTATTTTTTCTTCGCCCTTTGGGCCGGGCGCGACGGGCCTGCGGTGGGCTCCATGGCTCTGCGTTCGCGAAGCAGGGTCGTCAGTTGCTTCTCAGTGAGTTGCGCGAATTCGTCAACCTGCTTGCGCAGGCTTTCCAGATGAGGCTTGTTGAGGTCGTTGGGAAATTCCGCCGGCAGATCCACCAGGTTCTGGTCCACCCTGGAAAACTGATCCATCAGGCTATCCAGGGTCTCGATCAACTGAGCCGGCGGCGCTACGTTGCCCGGCTTCATGGCGCCTCTGGCGCTTTGGACCGCCAGTTCCGCCACATCGACGATACGGTGCAAGGCTTCTCTGGCATCGGCGCGTGTGGCCGATTGGCTTTCTGACACGCACAGGAAGTGGCCCAGGGTAATCCTGAACGCCTTGAGATCATCAACGGCATACGTGGGCAGGTGCGGTTCGTAGAGTTGGATCAGCTTGACCCCTGGCACGCCCAGGGTGCGGGCCTCCTTGAAGCGCGCCTGCAGATAGTCCATCCGCTCCACCATGGCCTGCGTCGCGGCGTACATGGCGCGGTAGTGAGCGGCAGGCAAGGCGTCTTCTTCAAAACCCTCGGTGTCGAGGTGGCCATGTATGGCTTCCAGTTGTTCGCGAAACGGGATCTGTTGTTCGCTGATGGCGGAGCTCGCCAGAAATAGCTGATGTTCCAGGTAGCCGACCATGGCGTTCTGATAGTTGGGCACCGTGTCGAGAATATTCAGGGATTTGAGCTGGGAAATCGGCACGTCGATCTCTTTGAGGCGTGTATCCACTTGTTCGAGAAAGGTGGTTCTGGCGACTGCTTTGGCGTCGTCCGCTGTGCGGTCGATGGCGCCTTGCAGGGCCTCAATATCGCGTTGGCGTTGGGGGCGCTCGCTGTCGAAGGTCGCCAGATGCTGGCGTAAATCGTTGATTTTAGGTGGCCTGAGGGCTTCGCCTTTTTTGCGCCGGCTGCGCAGGCCGCCTGCACGGAGGCGCAAGCGCGTGTCGACGAACCATTGACCCAGGCGATTGGCAATCAGCGGGGGGCCGCGTCGGCCGGGTTGGTGCGGATCGATGATCAACACGGCGTCGTTTTCGTCGACGATGACTTCAAACCAGCGTGTACCCACCGGGGCGTACCAGTGGGTGTCTTTGGCGTAGAGATGCTGATGGGGGCCTTCCACTGTCTGTTGTGTGCCCAATTGATCGGGCTTGGGCAGCGCGAAACCGTCCAGGAACGTACCCAGGCTCAGTGCGCTGCGGTTCAAGGCGCCACTGATGTGCAGGGTGTGTTCGTGGTCGACGGGCAGTTCTGCCGTCGTGATATCCGGCTTTTGGACGACCTCTACCGTGGTCTCCTGCGCCTGCAATGCCGGCGGCTTGGCAGGTTTCTCGATGGGCGATTCAGGCTGGTGGGCCGTGGCGACATGCGTCGCCAACACCACGCCGAGCGTCAGCAAGATATCTACCAGCGCCGAGAGCCCGGCTGAACGGTCACCGATCTCATTGGCGTCGACCATCTGTTGCAGGTCATCCATCAATTGCCAGATCCAGGTCGCGGCGCCCGCGGCGCGGCCCATGAACGGCAGCACGGTATTGAACATCAGCCACCCGGCATGCTTGAAACTCTCCCAGCGCGCCTCGGCATTCGACACCGATTGGCGGTCGGCCAGGGTGACCAGCGCGTCGGCAGTGGCTTGGAACAGTGTGGCAAAGTTGTCGTTGCGCACCACTTCCCGCCCCAGTTCGATGGGCCCGGTCATCACCAGTGCGTTCAGCGGGTCGTTCAGCATGCTGGTAAATACCCAAGGCGAGGGCAGGCTGCCGGGAAACACAAACTGTGCATAAACCGTTCGCACCTTGTCGGGCAGCCAGGCCAGGACCGATTGGCGCAAGGGCGTGTCTTGTTTGATCGCGTACAGCAGGTTGGTCGGTGACGGGAACTGCATCAACGGTTGGTTGGACAGCGGACGATAGAGCAGACAGGGGCCCTTTTTTGGGTCTTGAGGGCCGATGACGAACATGTTGCCGACGACGTCGACGGCCGAGCTCAGGCGGCGTTTGGGGAGCAGGGACAAGCGGCGGATGACCACCGCCATGCCGTCGACCACACGCGCTGCGCTGTCTGGATTCATCGCTGCGCAGACATAGCGATAGCCCTGTTCGCTCAGGCCATGGAAACGGCGGACCTTATAGTGCAACGCCAGTAACGGTAATTGCAGGCGTAACTGAGCGGTGTAGAGATGTTGCCGCCGCGTGGACTCGGCCGGGTCGTCGAGCAATGTGCGCTTGACCAGGGCCGGGTAGTACACGCCGACGTTCGCCTGGGTAATCAAGCGTTCCAGGTAGGACGCCGTCATCCAGGTGGGTACGGCGCTGCCGCTTTCATAACGGACGGTTTTGTTGCCCAAGGGCAGGGCTATCAGGTTTTCCAGGGCCAACTCGGCCAGAGTAAAGGTTTGGGTCTGGGTATTTCCCGGCACAATCAGGGTGCCCCAGACCTGCACGCTGGTGACGCTGATCCGCACGCTGTCCAGCGTCGTGCGGGCCACGCTGGGGTGGTCCTTGACCATCAGGGTGTGGATCGCATCCAGGGCAAAATCGCCGATGTGCTTGATCCCGTCATCAAAGGCTTTACCGGCGTGCCGCAGGTGCAGGGCCGCCAGGTCCATCATGTAGCGCCCGTAGGTGGCCTGGTCCGACGAGGATGCGCTAAGTATCCAGTCGGGCAAGGCACGATGAACCCAGCCGATTCTGTTTTGATTCAGCGGGGCGCGAAGGGCGATTTCGCTGCCTGGCTTGTCTTGCATCATGGTTGGGATCAGCTCATCGCTGTCGAGCGCGATTACGCCGATCGCCTGAATCTGCAAGGAAATAAACGCACAGGCCTGCTGTTCGAAAAAGTCCCCGGAGGGTTGGAACAATCGCCAGTGGAGCTTGGCCGCCTGTGGATTGGCGACTTGAATGCTCAGGGCATCGCCAAGCGCTGGCAGGCTTTTGAAGGCGGCGAACCCATCGGCGATCGAATAGCTGAGGATGATGTCACGCTCGCCAAGACGCCCGACCAGCACCGCCAATGCCGACAGAGTGAGGTGTTTGACCTGGGTGGCGTGCTCCAGGTCGACGTCGATCAGATAAGCCTTGGTCGCGTATTTGTCCTGGGGCAAGCGCTGGGCGTAATCCGGGTGGTGAAAAACGCTCCTGGCGACGTTGCATTCATCCTCGTCCCAGCCTTCCACGCTGTCGACATTCCAGATCGCGCGTAAGGCGTTGGCAAAGGTGCGCCAACGTGGGCCGTTGTGGTGGTCGCTTTCGTTCCAGTACGCGAGCTGTTGCTCCTGGTACGCGACGCGCAGCAAGGGTGCCAGCTCATTGATCAGGCGGCCGACGGCATCTACTTTGATCGGTAGATGCACGTTCGGCCCGGCGGCAGATTGATAGATCAGGTAGTGCTCGCCGTCAATCCAGGTCACCGGCACGCCGGACGTTGCACTGCGGTACAACGCGCCGGTCAGCGACTGAAATTTCGGGGCGCCGGGCAGGATCGCCCCGGCAGTGATCTGCCAGTGCGGCGTCACTACAACGGTCAGGTCGGGGTCGATGTCGAGATCCGGGTACAGCCCGCGCAAGCTCGAGCGCAGGGTGGCGGCCGCGACTTCGCGCAAGGAGGGGCCGGTGGTCAGTTGAGTCAACAGGTCATTGGCATTGGGGGGCGATGAGGGCAAGGGAGGGCTCCTGACGGGCGCGGTGAGGAGGGCTGCCGAATGCAACCCGAGACCTCGACCACGTTAGAGCGCAGGCCCGTCAGGCGGTGGTAGTTAGATAGCGGGGCGCCCCTAGGTCCCCGATTTGATCTTGGTCCAGGCCCGTGTCCTGGCGCGCTCGGCGTCGTGGCCCAGGGGTTTCAAGGTATACAGCGTGGCCATCGCCGCCTCGGTGGGGTACAGGTTGGGGTTGTTGCGGATGGCCGGGTCAACCCGTTCCGTCGCGTCTTTGTTCGGGTTGGGATAACCGACGAAGTCGCTGATCGGCGCGATCACCTGCGGTTGCAGCAGGTAGTTGATGAAGGTGTAGGCGTCCTGCGGGTTTTTCGCGCCTTTGGGCAGGGCGAGCATGTCGAACCAGATCGGTGCGCCTTCCTTGGGCAGGCGCATGTCCACCGTCACGCCGTTCTTGGCTTCCTTGGCGCGGTTGGCGGCCTGGGAGAAGCTGCCGGAGTAACCGACGGCCACGCAGATGTCACCGTTGGCGATATCGGCCATGTATTTGGAGGAGTGGAAGTAGGTGATGTACGGGCGGATTTTCATCAGCAACGCTTCGGCTTTTTCATAGTCCTTGGGGTTGTTGCTGTTGGGGTCCAGGCCCAGGTGTTGCAGGGCCAGCGGCAGGATCTCGGACGGCGAATCGAGCAGCGCGACGCCGCACTGCTTGAGCTTGCTGATGTTCTCTTCCTTGAAGATCAGGTCCCAGCTGTCCACCGGCGCATCGGCGCCGAGCGCGGCCTTGACCTTGTCGGGGTTGAAGCCGATCAGGATGGTGCCGTACATGTAGGGCACGGCGAACTTGTTGCCGGGGTCGTTGGCCTCGATCAGCTTCATCAGCTTGGGGTCGAGGTGGTTCCAGTTCGGCAGTTGGCTGCGGTCCAGGGGCTGGAACACCCCAGCTTCGATCTGCTTGGCGAGGAACACGTTGGACGGCACCACCACGTCGTACCCGGAATTGCCGGTGAGCAGCTTGGCTTCCAGCGCCTCGTTGGTGTCGAAGATGTCGTACACCAGTTTGACGTTGGGGTTTTGCGCCTTGAAGTCTTCCAGCGCCTTGGGCGTGATGTAGTCGAACCAGTTGTAGACCCGCAGGGTTTTCTCTTCGGCATGGGCCGCGCCGCCGAGAACGGCGGCGCAGAGGACGAGCGACTTGAGCATGTTCATTGGATGGACCCCTCAAAACCTTCGAGAACGTTGACGGCGTTGATGCCGATTTCTGCTACGGCGTAGCCGCCTTCCATCACAAACAGCGTGGGTTTGCCCAGGCGTGCGATGCGTGCGCCCATGGCCAGGTAGTCCGGGCTGTCGAGCTTGAACTGCGAGATGGGGTCGTCCTTGAACGTGTCCACGCCCAGGGACACGACGACGATGTCGGCGGCGTAACGCTCGATTTCTGTGCAAGCCTCGTCAAGCGCTGCGCTCCAGTGCGGCCAGTCGGAACCGGCCGGCAACGGATAGTTGAAGTTGAAGCCTTCCCCGGCGCCTTCTCCGCGTTCGTCGGCGTAGCCGAGGAAAAACGGGAACTCTGCCTCCGGGTGCCCGTGGATCGAGGTAAAGAGCACGTCGTTGCGCGCGTAAAAGATCGATTGAGTGCCGTTGCCGTGGTGGTAGTCCACGTCGAGGATCGCCACCTTCCGCTGGCCCTGGTCGAGAAACGCCTGGGCGGCGATGGCGGCGTTGTTGAGGTAGCAATAACCGCCCATCAAGTCGCCGGCGGCATGGTGCCCCGGCGGGCGGCACAAGGCGAACGCACTGTGGGCGCCGCGCTGGATCGCTTGTTGCGCGGTCAACGCGACCTGGGCGGCGCTGTAGGCGGCTTGCCAGGTGCCGGCGGTAATCGGTGCGCCGCCGTCGAAGCTGTAGTAACCGAGCTGGCCGTGCAGGCTGGTGGGCAACACGTGGCGCAAGGTGCGGGCGGGCCAGGTGTAGGGCAACAGGTCGCCGTCCTCGCCGAATGCGGTCCAGCGTTGCCAGGCGCCTTGGAAGAAGTCCAGGTAGTCGCGACTGTGCACACGTTCAAGCGGCGCCAGGCCAAAGTCCTGCGGCGCAAGGACCGGGCCCAGGCCACGCTCTTTGACCCGTTGCAGTACGTGGTCGGCGCGCGCGGGCATTTCAAAGCAGGGCATCAGTTGCCCGTCCATCAGTTCACAACGGCCGTGGTGCAGGTGGTGATCGTCCGAGTAGATCGTCAGCATTTTGTTGTTCTCCGCAGGCGGTATCGGTGCTTGCAGTCTTGCGGGCGACGCGCTTTATGAGAACGGCAGGAGCGGCCAAAAGGGGATAAATCGGGCCAAATTGTGTGTCCGCAATTCGCCCATTAATGGGGCGTCATGCGCGAAATTGGCTCGGCGCCACGCCGCTCCAGCGCACAAAGGCATGCCGGAAACTGGCGGTTTCGCTGAAACCCAGTTGCTCGGCGATGCGGTAGATCGGCAATTCATCTGTGGCCAGCCATTGCTTGGCCCGCTCGAAGCGCAGTTCGTCGAGCAGTTCCTGATAGCTGCACCCCAGGTCATGCAAGTGCCGGCGCAGGGTGCGCGGTGAACAGTTCATCTGCGCGGCCAGGCCTTCAATCCCCGGCGCGGCGCCGAGTTGGCTGGCGAGCAACTGGCGGATTCTGCCCAGCCACGCCTGGCGGCCGGTGAACTCCAGGTTCTGCTTGCGGCAACGCTCGGCCATGGCCTGGTGAGTCACGGCGTCGGCCAGCGGCAGGGGCTGGTCGAGCCAGTGCTTGTCGAAGGCGAACGCGTTGGTGCCGGCGTCAAACTGCAGCGGGCAGGCGAAACACTCGCTGTAGCGTGCCCGATAGTCCGGCGCGTTGTATTCAAAGCGCGCGCCAAGCAGCGCCAGGGGCTGGCCGAGCAGGTCGTCGCAGATCACCTTCAGCGAGGCCAGGCACAGTTCGACGTTGAACATCTGCATGGCCGGGTTTTCCCGATAGTCACTGGCGGTGAACCAGACGCGCTCGCCGTCCGCCTCCAGGCTCAGTTCGAAAAGTGTTCCCAGAAGCGCCGGATACCGCAGCGCCAGGCGCAAAGCGTCACCGAAGGTGGCACTCGTCAGCAGTGCATAACCGAGCATGCCGTAGGCCGACACATGCATCTGGCGGCCCAGCGCCAGGCCGACATCCCGGCGCAGGGCCACGGCATTGGCGCATACGCGCATTTCCTGATTGGTGGTGATGCGCGTGTCGGCGCGGCTCAAGTCCGCGGCGCAGATGCCGCTGCCCGCGAGCAAGGCCTCGCTGGGCAGCCCTTCGGCCTTGAAGGTGTTGAGCACCAGCGACACCGCGTTGAGGGTGGTGAGATGAGCGTGCAGCATCGACGGCTCCAACGGGTCTGGTGCGGTGAAGGAGCAAGTTGTGTGCCGTCGTCTGCGTGTCAGGCCGGGTTGAAAAATAACGTTGCGGCCTGACTCTCGTTGATCTCGCTGCGGTGGAATGCCACGCGTTGTGTGCTGCTCAGGCCTTTGGTGGTATCGGCTGCCGCGCCAAGGCTGTGCTCTCGTGGTGTCTTGAGGCGTGCGCGGATAAACGACCGGGACGTGGTCCAGTCGGTCGAGTAGTGAAAATGCGCATACCACAGCACCTTATGGGTGCTGCTTTCGGTGATGGTGTATTCGTCCAGGTAATCGGGCCTGATGGACTTGATGCGCCGTCGGCTGATGGTTTTTTTGATGGTGATCGCGTTGCGGGCCTTGAGCCATTGCACGCCGGAGGGGGTGGGCGGGTGCTGTTGAGTCATTCTCAGCACGTTCTCGATGGAGTGTTGATAGAGGGTGGTCGCGGCGTCGCTGAGTGCCTTTTTGACGGTGCTGGCCAGGGCCACGTCGCCTTGCGCGAGGTTCTTCTGGGTCAGGGCTTGCTCGATGTTGCGCGTGGCTTGTTCCAGGCGCTGGGCGTGTTGATGGTACAAGTATTCGATGCCGATGGGCGTGCGCTGGGCTTGACTGGCCAGCCCGGTGATCCGTTGTTTGAAGTCCGGTAATCCGTCGAGCAGGTCCTGGCCGGTGTCCACGCTGGTTTGCAGGTCGATGGGCGTGCTCACCGTCTGTTCGCTCCTGACCCGTTGCACCCAAAAGCCGTCCGGTTTTTCGTGAAACGTGGCCACCACGGTGTTGGACAGGGGCGAGCGAACATCCACCAGCCCGGTGTCCAGGCCCGCGTCGGACAACTGCGGCTCGCCCACCACCATGCCGTGGTAACGGGTGCGGATGAATTTATTCTGCGCGCGTGGCGGAGTGGGCGGCGGGCTGGGGGTGGCTCTCAGCGTGCTGCGCCGGTCGGCTAAATGCGCAAGATGGTTACTGGCGCGCTTGGTGTACTCATCGAGTTGGTCGCGCAGTCGGGTCAGTGGTTCCGCCAGCGAGACGCTGGGGAATTCGGTGGGGAAGTCCTGCAGGCGCTCGCCCAGCACGGTGAACTGTTCGATCAGGCTGCTCAGGGTCTCGATCTGTTCGTCGATTCGCTTGTCACTGTGCTCGCGCAAGGTGTCGCGTAGGGCCTGGATGGCGATGTCGCAGGCATCGACGATATGGTCGATGGCCGTCCACGCCAGCGGTGCGCTGAGGGTGGTGTTTTCGCGCAGGCACAGGTTGCGGGCCAAGGTCACTTGCAACGCCTTGAGGTCGCCGCTGCTGTAGGCGGGCAGCAGGCTTTTGGTGTCCTTTATCAGGCGCAGGCCTTCGCCGGGCAAGTCACGCAGTTCGTTGAAGCGCGTTTCGAAGTAATCCAGGCGCCCAACCATGCCGCGCAGCGTTTCGTTCATTTCGAGCGCATCGGGGATGTTGCGCACGCGTGCATCGGCGGCCTGCTTCGCGATGTGGTCCAAGGTTATGCGTAATTTGGGGGTAAAGGCTTTCAGCACCTCGTTGAGGCCGGTCCAACTGAGGCTCAGTTGAGCTTTGACATACCCCACGGCGCGGTGCAGGTAGTCGGGCGTTGGGGCAACCACATTCAACTCTTTGAGGTTTTGCAGGGCGGTTTCGTAGTCTGTGCGCTGGGCCTCCAGTTGATTGAGGTAGGCCCTTTGCGCGGCCTGGGCCGAGGTCGACGGGGCGTCAACCAATGCTTGATGAGCCTTTTGCAGGGTTTCCTGGGCGGTCTTTTTCTGTTGCTCGAAGGTGGTGATCGGGGCGCGCAGTTGGCTTGCCTTGCGTTCGGCTGCCGCCCGGGCTTTGCGCTCCAGGCTCCTTGAGCCGCCACCACGCAGGCGCAGCCGGGTGTCGATGAACCACTCGCCCTTGAGATTGCCGATCAGAAAGGGGCCGTTGCGCATTGGTTGCTTGGGGTCGGCGATCTGCACGTCGTCATTCTCGTCCACCGTCACTTCGAACCAGCGTTCACCGACCTGTGCGTACCATTTATCGAGCAGTGGGTAGAGGTGACGTTGAGGGCCGATGCGCGCCGAGGCTTTGCTGCGCACCCCCGGCTTTTCGACCTTGAAACTGTCCAGCAGGCTGCCCAGGTCGCTGGCATTGCGATTGATCGCGGCAAGCGTGTGCAGGGCATGCGGGTGATTGCCGGGCAGTTCAGGTGCCGAGAGGTTGGCCAACTGTTTGACCGTTACGGGCTTGGCGATCACCTCGGGCTCGACGGGAAGTTTCGGCGCGGGTTCTTCCTTGGCCAGGCGGGGCTCTGACGGTGCGTTGCGGCTGGCGATGTGCAGGGTCAGCACCATCCCGAGGTTGAGCAGTAATGCCGCCAGGGCGGACCATTCAGCCGGTTTGTCCTGCTGCTGCGCGTCGACCACCGCTTGTAGTTGATCCAGGATCTGCCAGATCCAGGCGGCGGTGTTCACGGTTCGGCCCAGGAACGGCAGCGCCGCGTTGAAGATCAGCCAGCCCGCCTGCTTGAACGACGCCCAGCGGCTTTCGGCGTTCGACGCCGACTGACGGTCCGCCAGCGTGATCAGCGCGTTGGCGTTGGCCTTGAACAGCTCGCCGGGCAGGTCACCGCTGAGCACTTGCGTACCGAGATCCATGGGGCCGCTCATCGTATAGAGTTTGACCGGGTCCAGCAGCAGCTCCACGACGGCCCAGGGTGAGGGCAGCTCGCCGGGGAACGCGTAGCGGGCATAGTCGTCGCGCACGCTGTCCGGCAGCCAGGCCAGGACCGAGTCGCGCAGATGGCGCGATTGGCGGATCGCATACAGCAGGTCAGCCGGTGACGGGTATTGCAGCAGTTGCAGCTCGGCCATCGGGCGATACAACAGGCAGGGCCCGGCGCTCTGGTCTTGGGGGCCTATCACAAACATGTTGGCGACCACGTCTTGCGTGCCTGCGCCGCGGTTTTTCGGTGCGAAGGCCAGGGGGCGAAGGACGATGGTTTGCCCGTCGACCTGGCGGTCCGCCGCCTCTGGCGCTAGCACGGCAGCGACGTAGCGATATCCCAGCTCGTCGACCCCGGCGCGTTGGCTGATTTTGTATTGCAACGCCTGCAGCGGCAGTTGGATACGTAAATGGCTGCTGTACAGGCCCTGGCGGCGGGTGGATTCGAGGGCGTTGTCGAGCAACTTGCTTTTGGCCAGGGCCGGGTAGTGTTGGCCGATGTCCACCCGCAGGATCAGGCTTTCGATGTAGGCCACGGTCAGCCACTCAGGCAGGGCGCCGCCGTTGCGCAGGCGAATGCTTTTGTCGCCGAGGGGCAGGCTGATCAGGTTTTGCAGGGCCAGGTCGGCCAGGCTGAAGAGGCTGGTGTCGACCTTGCCCGGCAGGGTGAAACTGCCCCAGACGATCAGGCTGCGCACCTGAATCTCGACGTTATCCAAGTGCAGGTTCGCCGCGTCGGCGTGCTCCTTAAGCATCTCGGCGCGCAGCCTGTCCAGCGCGTAGGTCTGGATCTGCGGGATGTCGTCGTCATAGGACTTGCCGGCGTTGAGGCTGTGCAGGGCGGCGAGGTCTTTCAGATAGCGGGCGTAGAGACTCAGGTCGGTGGTGGAGGCAGACGTCAGCCACTTGGGCAGCGCGTCGAGATAGGGTTTGAGGTCGGGTTGCTTTTCACCCACCAGCTCTTTGGTGGCCGGTGGCAGGTTGAGTGAGGACTCGCTGGGGTCGGTGCGGCTCAGTTGCTGAACGTCGAGTTGCGCAATGAAGGCGAGCTGATGGGCGATCAGCGTGCAAGCCTGGTGATCGAAAAAATGCCCCGTGGGTTCGAACAGTCGCCACTGGATATGGGTGCGCGATTGGCGGTTGAGGTAGTCGGGCAAGCTCCGGCCCAGTTGCTCCAGCGAGGTGAACTTTTCGTAACCGTTGAGCAGCGAGTAGGTGAGGATAAGGGTCTCCCCTTCATAGCTGCCGATCAGCACGGCGATCGACAGCACGCCCAAGTGGGTCACGGTTGCGCCGTCGACCTGATCAACGTCCACCAGGTAGGCGCGGCTGGCGAAGTCGTCGCCGACCTGGCGGCGCGTCAGTTCAGGCGCGGCGTACAGCGTGCGGGCCATGGCACAGTCCTGCGCGTCCCACCCCTCGACACGGGTTACGTTCCACAGCGACCGCAGCGTGCTGGACAGGGCTTGCCAGTGGGTGCCGGAGTTGCCATTGCTGGTGTTCCAGAACGCCACTTGTTGTTCCTGATAGGCGGTGAGCATCAGGGGCGCCAGCAGGTTGATCAGGGTGGCGATCTGTGTGATGCGCACCGGCAGGTGGGCGGTGGGTTGCTGGTTTTTCTGCTGAATGAGGAAGTGCACGCCTTCGATATAGAGCGTGGGTTCGCCCGAGACGGCCTGGTGGGTGAGGATGTCGGTAAGGGGCTGGTACCCGGTGGGGCGGGCGACGATTTCGTCGTCGACAACGTCCCATACCGGTGTGCCGACCATGGCGGTGTCCGGGTCGATGCCGAGGTCTGGGTAGAGTTCCTGCAACGAGCGCCGTAGCAACGCGCTGGCGGCTTCCCGGAAGGCGGGGCCGACGCAGAGTTGAGTGATCAGCGTATCGGAGGGGCTGTGTGGGGGGGTAGACGTTTGTTGGCTCATGGGTTCCTGCCTTGCCATTTCATGGACGCTGCCGGAAGAACAGCTTCGGCATGCTAGAAAGTGGCAAGGCACGGAGGAGGCTAACTATGTAGTTGGCCGGGGTTTTTTACTCAGGTTGCGACCTGATTCAGGCCAACTCACCGCACAGGTCCAGTTCCACCAGGCGGCGCACTTCGCTGGTCGCGAGGCCAGCACCGAGCAGGGCCTGCAACTTACCGAACGCGGCTTCACGGGTCATGCCGCCACCGGACAACACGCCCACGCCACGCAAACGGCTGCCAGCTTCGTAGACGTCCAGTTCCACGCCGCCTTCATGGCATTGGGTGATGGCGACCACGACCACGCCTTGCGCCTGTGCACGCTGGAGGCTGGCGAGGAACTCGGGGTTATCGCTGGGCCCGGTGCCGCTGCCGAAGCATTCCAGGATCAGTGCCTTGAGGCCGCTGCCGATCAGCGCATCCAGTTGCGCGGCAGCGATGCCCGGCACCAGCGGCAGCACGCCGACGTTGGCCAGGGCTTTGGGCTGACGGTAATCCAATGCAGCGGGCAGTGCCTCGGCCTTGGCCACACCGCCGTTGCGTTGCAGCGCGGCAAACGGATGGCGCCCGAAACTGCGGACCTTCGCACAGCGTGTCGGCGCCATCAGCGTGCCGTGAAAGTACAACTGCACACCCGGCGCCAGGCCTTGGCTCAGGGTCAACAGCGCACCGCTGACGTTTTCCCAGGCATCGCTGTCCGGCACGCCGGCGGGGAGCATGGAGCCGGTGAACAGCACCGGCGCCGGCAGGCCCAACAGTTGGAAGCTCATGGCGGCCGCGCTGTAGGCCAAGGTGTCGGTGCCGTGCAGGATCAGCACCGCGTCGCAACCGTCGTCCACGGCCTCGACCACGGCGGTGCGCAGGCGCTGCCAGTAGGCCGGGGTCATGTTGGCGCTGTCGATCAGCGGCGCCATTTCCCGGAAGCGCCATGCAGGCACGGGCTGGTTGGCGAGTTGTTCGCGCATACGGGCTTCGAAACCGGATGCGGGGGTCAGGCCGTTGGCGCTGGCTTGCATGCCGATGGTGCCGCCGGTGTAGAGCACCATGACGTTGTTAGCTGCTTGCATCGAAAAATCTCCTGAACGAAAAACGCCGCCAAGCCCAGAGCATGCCCAAGGCCAGGCGGCGTGTCATCTACGCTTAGCGTTGCGCCAGCGCGATCGATTCAGCAGGCGCTTTAGCGGCAGGCTCCGGTTTCACCGGGTTGGCCGGCCAGGCGTTGCGGTCCAGGTCCAGGTCGGGGAACTGGCTGGAGTCGAAGACCGGGGTCTTGATGCCCGCTGCGCGCTGGTTGTCGTAGTCGTTCAGGATGCGCATGGCGATCTTGAACAGGAACGCCAGGGCGAACAGGTTGACGAATGCCAGCATCGTCATGGTGATGTCGGCAAAGGCAAACACGGTGCTCAGGTTCTCAATGGAACCCCAGAAAATCAGCACCAGCACCAGTGCGCGGTAGCCCATCAGCACCTTGCGGTTGTTGCCGACCAAAAAGCGCAGGTTGCTCTCGCCGAGGTAGTAGTTGTACATGATCGAGGTGAACACGAACAACGCCAGGGCCACCGAGATGAACATCCGGCCCCACTCGCCGACCACGGCCGCCAGGGAGTTCTGGGTCAGGGCAATGCCGTCGCCTTCGAAGCCTGGGGTGTAGAAACCGGAGAGCAGGATCAGCAACGCGGTGCAGGTGCAGATCACGAAGGTGTCGAGGAACACGCTGAACGCTTGCACCACACCTTGGGCGATCGGGTGTTCCACCGACGCGACTGCTGCCACGTTAGGCGCACTGCCCAAACCGGCTTCGTTGGCGAACACGCCGCGCTTCACACCCATGATGATCGCGCTGCCCACCAGGCCGCCGAAGGCCGGGTCGAGGCCGAACGCGCTCTTGACGATGGTCGCGAGCATGGCCGGCACGTGGTCGAATTGCAGCACGATCACGTACAGGGTCACGGCGATGTAGACCAGGGTCTTGACCGGCACCAGCAGGTCGGCGATCGAGGCGATCCGCTTGATCCCGCCGATGAACACCAGGCCCAGCAATGCCGCCAGGGCCAGGCCGGTGTAGGTGGTGTCGAGGCCGAAGGCATTGTTCAGCGAATGCGTCACGGCATGGGCTTGCAGGCCGTTGAACGCAAAACCGAAGGTCACCAGCAGCAGGAACGCCATCACCATGCCCAGCCAGCGTTTGTGCAGGCCATGCTGGATGTAATAGGCCGGGCCGCCACGGAAGGTGCCTTCGGCGTCGGTGCGCTTATACAGTTGGCCGAGGGAGCACTCGATAAAGCTCGAGGACATGCCCACCAACGCGGTGACCCACATCCAGAACACGGCACCCGGGCCGCCCAGGGTCACGGCAATGCCGACGCCTGCGATGTTACCGGCACCGACGCGGCCGGCCAGGCTGAGCATCAGCGCCTGGAACGAGCTGAGCTGGTCGGAGCTGTTTTTCAGGCTGTCGCGAAACACCGAAAACATGTGGAAAAAGTGACGCAACTGAACGAAACGCGAGCGGATCGTGAAGTAGCCGCCGAGCCCGACAATGAGCACGATCAGTACTTTCCCGGAGAGGAAGTCGTTGATGACTTCGAGCATGGAGTGTTCCTCGCTGATTTTTCTAATGGCAAACGCAGGACGGTTCGACGCTGTCGCTTGGCACCAGGCAGTGCGCGACGGTTCGACCCAATCCTTTTGCGGGTGTTGTTATTCATGCGGTTTCGCGTGTGTCCGGGCCTCGTTACCGACGACCGTTGGCGCGAAGAGGGGCGGCACTATACCTAGGCGAACGTGATCCGTCTGCCTGGGCTGATTAAAGGTTTCAGCCAAGGGGTGGCGGGCACGGGCAATATTGGAATTTTTATGGGCGTCATTTCACAACCTTGAGGCAAAAAAAAGGGCCTGAAGAACGAGCCTTCGGGCCCTCAAAAGGTGAGAGGTGTCTAGTCCCTCAACCTGGTGAGCGGTGCAACAAACGCTTAGGCCTTCAGTGGGACCAAACGTGGGGCAATCATGTTTTCGGGGCGCAGGATGTCGTCGAGCATGGCGTCGTCGAGCAAGCCTTCTTCGCGCACCAGTTCCAGCACGCCGCGGCCGCTTTCGAGGGCGATACGCGCGATGCGGGTGGCGTTTTCATAGCCGATGTACGGATTCAACGCGGTGACCAGGCCGATGGAGTGCTCCACCAGTTCGCGGCAGCGCGCTTCGTTGGCGGTGATGCCGACGATGCAGTGCTCGCGCAGCATGTCCATGGCGCGTTGCAGCAGGCGGATCGAGTCGAAGATCTTGAAGGCGATCAGCGGTTCCATCACGTTCAACTGCAGTTGGCCGCCTTCGGCTGCCATGGTCAGGGCCAGGTCGTTGCCGATGACCTGGAAGGCCACTTGGTTGACGGCTTCCGGGATCACCGGGTTGACCTTGCCGGGCATGATCGAGCTGCCTGGCTGGCGTGCCGGCAGGTTGATCTCGTTGATGCCGGTACGTGGGCCGCTGGACAGCAGGCGCAGGTCGTTGCAGATCTTCGACAGCTTCACCGCAGTCCGCTTGAGCATGCCGGAGAACAGCACGAAGGCGCCCATGTCGGAGGTGGCTTCGATCAAGTCCGCCGCCGGAACCAGCGGCTGGCCGCTGATGGTGGCCAGGCGTTGTACGGCCAGGGCCTGGTAACGCGGGTCGGCGTTGATGCCGGTGCCGATGGCGGTGCCGCCCAGGTTCACTTCGGTCAACAGCTCCGGCGCCAGGGTTTTCAGGCGGGCCAGGTCTTCGTTGAGGGTGGTGGCAAAGGCGCGGAATTCCTGGCCGAGGGTCATCGGCACGGCGTCTTGCAATTGGGTACGGCCCATTTTCAGCACGTGGTTGAACTCGACGCCCTTGGCGGCGAACGCCTGGATCAGGCTGTCGAGGCTGGCCAGCAGCGCGTCATGGCCCAGCAGCAGACCCAGGCGGATCGCGGTTGGGTAGGCGTCGTTGGTCGACTGCGCCATGTTCACGTCGTTGTTCGGGTGCAGGTACTGGTATTCGCCCTTGTTGTGGCCCATGGCCTCCAACGCGATGTTGGCGATGACTTCGTTGGCATTCATGTTGGTTGAAGTGCCGGCGCCGCCTTGAATCATGTCCACCACGAACTCTTCGTGGAAGTCGCCGCGGATTAGGCGGGCACAGGCTTCGCTGATGGCTGCGTGCTTGGCTTCGCTGAGCTGGCCCAACTCGCGGTTGGCGTCAGCGGCTGCTTGCTTGACCATTGCCAGGCCGACCACCAATTTCGGGTAATGCGAAATCGGAACGCCCGAGAGGCGGAAGTTATTCACCGCTCGCAGGGTCTGGATGCCGTAATACGCTTGGGCAGGTACTTCGAGTACGCCAAGCAGGTCTTTTTCTGTGCGGAATGATGCAGCGGAGGACATGATGGAAATCATCTCGATATGGACCCGGAACTAGCCGGAACGCTGTGAATGCTAGGCTTGTGGAAGTTTTTGGGCCAATGCTGTTAAGCACTGGCCTATGCACAAACGGCATAATGGTCGTGTGACCCGGCTATCATGGCGGGCGTGTGGGCCAAAATGGTGCGCACCCGTGGGAGGAACTGATGAACCTTGAGAGCAAATGGCTGGAAGACTTCAGCGCCCTGGCGGCGACGCGCAGTTTTTCCCAGGCGGCGGAGCGACGCTTTGTCACCCAGCCGGCGTTCAGTCGCCGTATCCGCAGCCTGGAGGCCGCACTGGGCCTGACCCTGGTCAACCGCTCGCGCACGCCGGTGGAATTGACGGCGGCGGGGCAGTTGTTCCTGGTGACCGCGCGCACGGTGGTCGAGCAGCTCGGTGAAGTGCTGCGCCATTTGCACCATCTGGAAGGCGGGCAGGGCGAAGTCATGCAAGTGGCGGCGGCCCACTCCCTGGCGCTGGGCTTCTTCCCGCGCTGGATCGCGCAACTGCGCAACGAGGGTTTGAACATTGCGACCCGTTTGGTCGCCACCAACGTCGGCGACGCCGTGCATGCCCTGCGCGAAGGCGGTTGCGACTTGATGCTGGCGTTCTACGACCCGGATGCGGCGATGCAGATGGATCCGGAGATCTTCCCGTCACTGCACCTGGGCAATACCGAAATGCTCCCGGTGTGCGCCGCCGATGCCGAGGGCAAGCCATTGTTCGACCTGGAAGGGGAAGGCAGTGTGCCGCTGCTGGCCTACAGCGCCGGAGCATTTCTGGGGCGTTCGGTGAACCTGCTGTTGCGCCAACGTGCCTTGCGCTTTACCACGGTTTACGAAACCGCGATGGCCGACAGCCTCAAAAGCATGGCCCTGGAAGGCCTGGGCATTGCCTGGGTGCCGCAACTGAGTGTGCGGGCGGAACTGGCCCGCGGTGAGCTGGTGGTGTGCGGCGGGTCGCAATGGCACGTGCCGCTGGAGATTCGTTTGTACCGCTGTGCGTTGGTGCGCAAGGCGAATGTGCGGTTGTTGTGGCGCAAGCTGGAAGGTGGCGCGGCGCAGACTACTTGAGCCCAACACCGCTCAACGGTGGGAGGGGGCAAGCCCCCTCCCACAGGGATTTTTGGTGTTTTCGCTGACTCTTAAGTCAATAAAATCGTTGGTTTGCGCCGCTAGACAGATGGTCAACCGAGGGGCTGTTTATCTGCGTTATTACGGTATACTGCGCGGCCTTCGGCCGGTCCAACCGGCCTTAATTCGTACACCAAGCCACGCCGGATTTCCCGCGTGGCTTGTTGTTTTTTGACGCGCCTGCGGGCGCCCAGAGAGAAGAGGCACGACGATGAGTGCATTGGTTGGCGTGATCATGGGCTCCAAGTCCGATTGGTCCACCCTTAGCCACACCGCCGATATGCTGGAAAAACTCGGCATTCCGTATGAAGTGAAAGTGGTCTCTGCCCACCGCACCCCGGATTTGCTGTTCCAGTATGCCGATGAAGCAGAATCCCGTGGCATCGAGGTGATCATCGCCGGTGCCGGCGGTGCAGCGCACCTGCCGGGCATGTGTGCGGCCAAGACCCACCTGCCGGTGCTTGGCGTACCGGTGCAGTCGTCGATGCTCTCGGGCGTGGATTCGCTGTTGTCCATCGTGCAGATGCCAGCCGGTATTCCGGTGGCAACCCTGGCGATCGGCAAGGCCGGCGCGATCAACGCCGCGTTGTTGTCCGCCAGCATCCTGGGCGCCAAGCACCCGCAGTTCCACGCGGTGCTGAAAAAATTCCGTGCTGAACAAACAGACAGCGTGCTGGACAATCCAGACCCACGTATCGCCTGAGGTTGTTGACGATGAAAATCGGTGTAATCGGTGGCGGCCAACTGGGTCGCATGCTGGCCCTGGCGGGAACGCCGCTGGGGATGAACTTCGCTTTCCTGGACCCGGCGCCGGATGCCTGTGCGGCCGCGTTGGGTGAACACCTGCGCGCTGACTACAGCGACCCGGCCCACCTGCGCCAACTGGCCGACGAAGTCGACCTGGTGACCTTCGAGTTCGAAAGCGTCCCGGCCGAAACCGTGGCCTTCCTCTCGCAGTTCGTGCCGGTGTACCCGAGCGCCGAAGCCTTGCGCATCGCCCGTGACCGCTGGTTCGAGAAGAGCATGTTCAAGGACCTGGGCATTCCTACCCCGGCCTTCGCCGATATCCAGTCCCAGGCGGACCTGGACGCCGCCGTCGCCAGCATCGGCCTGCCGGC
>ERZ1463034.137-NODE-137-length-22797-cov-47.284847_pt1 | contig 22797 bp, 23 predicted proteins | sample MGYA00564480_ERZ1463034 | MGnify/ENA primary metagenome ERZ1463034 (study PRJEB39244, sample SAMEA3635122) | Helicobacter pylori | study: EMG produced TPA metagenomics assembly of PRJEB11511 data set (Assembly of a 5300-year-old Helicobacter pylori...
TTGGTCTGCTGCGCTCGGCTCCCGCAGTGGGTGCACTGCTGATGTCGTTGTGGCTGGCGCGCTTCTCGGTCGAGCGCAACGTGGGGCGGGTGATGTTCACCGCTGTGGGCATCTTCGGCGTCGCCACCATTGCCTTCGGCCTGTCGACCTCGTTCTGGTTTTCCCTGGCGGTGCTGGTCGTACTCGGCGCGGCGGACATGATCAGCATGGTGATTCGCGCCTCGTTCGTGCAGCTCGAAACACCGGACGAAATGCGCGGCCGGGTCAGTGCAGTGAATGGCTTGTTCATCGGCGCGTCCAACCAGCTCGGTGAGTTCGAGTCCGGCCTCACTGCCCACTGGATGGGGACTGTGCCTGCCGTGGTACTCGGCGGCATCGGTACACTTGCCGTCACAGGGACCTGGATCAAACTCTTCCCCAGCCTGGCCAGGCGCGACCGAATGCGCGATCTGGTGATGGAGCAAGAGAAACAGCCAGCCTGACAGATCGCGTTGTCTTACACGACGGGCGACATTAGATAAGCAGCAACTTACCCATGGCCGCCCGCTTACCTTTACCGCACAGCTGTTCCACCAGCGTGAGTGCAAACGCCAACGCTGCACCAGAACCTTGCGCGGTGATGCAATTGCCATCGACCACCACCGGTTGATCGACGTACGTACACCCCGACAACCGATCACTAAATCCCGGATGACAGGTCATGCGCCGTTGTTTGAGCACGCCGTACACCTGCAATGCCACGGCAGGTGCTTCACCGATAGCGGCATAAAACCGTCCTGCTTTCGCCTGTTCATTCACTCGCTGGGCCAACGGCTGATGATCAGCCAAGCGCTGTGCGCCTGGCATGCCACCGGGCAAGACGATCAGGTCGAAGCTTTGCGCCAGCACATCGACCAGCATCGCATCAGCGGTCAACCGCGTGCCACGCGCGCCCGTCAACATGCGTCGGGACTCGACGCTGGCGACCAGCACTTCAATCTCGGCGCGGCGCAGCACATCGATCAGGGTCACACTTTGCAGATCGTCGATGCCGTCGGCGACGGTGATCAGGGCTCTTAACGTCATACACGAATCCTTTGCAGTGATGCGTTGAGTCTAGTCAGCTTTATATGGCCCGACAGCTTCGAGCGTCGATAACGTGCAGGGCCGAAATCCGGCCTGCTTTCCACAAAGCATCTGCTCGCCCCCATCCACACACGCTGCTGTTATGATGCGCGGCTTTTTCCGACCTACAGAAAATGTACAGGCCAGTGGCACAGTCTGTGCTTTGCTGCTTTAGTCGATTCATTCAAGGCGCAGGACGCGTCACGGGGAGCCAGGCATGCTGGAAAGGCTGTTTCAACTCAAAGCACACAACACCAATGTGCGCACCGAGATTCTTGCGGGCGTTACCACCTTCCTCGCCATGGCCTACATCCTGTTCGTCAACCCGAGCATTCTCGGCGAAACCGGTATGGACAAGGGTGCGGTGTTTGTCGCCACCTGCCTGGCAGCCGCCATCGGTTCGGCCGTGATGGGCCTGATCGCCAACTACCCGATTGCGCTGGCGCCGGGCATGGGCCTCAACGCCTTCTTTACCTACACCGTGGTCCTGCACATGGGCCACACCTGGCAAGTGGCGCTGGGTGCGGTGTTCATCTCGGCGGTGATGTTTTTCCTGCTGTCGATCTTCAAGATTCGCGAATGGATCATCAACAGCATTCCGCTGGCGCTGCGCTCGGCGATTGCGGCCGGTATCGGTTTGTTCCTGGCGCTGATCGCCCTGCACAACGCCGGTATCGTGGTCGGCAGCCCGGTCACCATGGTGGGCATGGGCGATCTGAAACAGCCGGCACCGATCCTCGCCACCCTGGGCTTTTTCCTGATCGTCGCGCTGGAAGCCCTGCGCGTGCGTGGTGCGGTGTTGATCGGCATTCTGGCCGTGACCATCGCGTCCATCGCGCTCGGCTTCTCCCCGTTCGGCGGCGTGATGTCGATGCCGCCATCGCTGGCACCGACCTTCTTGCAACTGGACATCCGGGGCGCACTGGATATCGGTCTGTTCAGCGTGATTTTCGCCTTCCTGTTCGTCGATCTGTTCGACAACTCCGGCACCCTGATCGGCGTCGCAAAACGCGCGGGTCTGATGGGCAAGGACGGCTACATGCCGAAAATGGGCCGCGCCCTGATCGCCGACAGCACCGCCGCCATGGCCGGTTCGCTGCTGGGCACCTCGACCACCACCAGTTACATCGAATCGGCAGCCGGCGTGAGTGCGGGCGGACGTACCGGCCTGACCGCCGTAGTGGTCGGGATCCTGTTTCTGCTGGCGTTGTTCTTCGCACCGTTGGCCGGTAGCGTTCCAGCATTCGCCACGGCACCCGCCCTGCTGTTTGTTGCGGTGTTGATGATGTCGGGCCTGGCTGAAATCGACTGGGACGACATCACTGTTGCCGCACCGGTGGTGATTACCGCCCTGGCGATGCCGTTCACCTACTCCATCGCCAACGGCATCGCCTTTGGTTTTATCTCCTGGACGGCTATCAAGCTGTTGTCCGGGCGCCGGCACGAACTGAATTCGGCGCTGGTGATTCTGTCCATCCTGTTCGTGATCAAGTTGGGTTGGTTTAACGCATGAGTGTCCCTTTCGACCCTACGAGCTACAGCCATCAGCTCGCAGAAAAAACCACGCGCCTGCGTGAATTGCTGGCACCGTTCGATGCACCCGAACCGCAGGTATTTGACTCGCCCCCCGAGCACTACCGGCTGCGCGCCGAGTTCCGTTTGTGGCGCGAGAATCAGCAGCGCTTCTATGCGATGTTTGTCCCCGGCAACAACCACACGCCGATTCTGGTCGACGACTTCCCTATCGCCAGCCAGCGCATCAATGACTTGATGCCGCTGCTGCGTGCACGATGGGAAGCCAGCGCGACCTTGAACTTCAAGCTGTTCCAGGTGGATTTCCTGACCACGCTGGCAGACGATGCGATTATCACCCTCTGCTATCACCGGCCACTGGATGACGACTGGCAGGCGGTTGCGGAACAGCTCGCGGCCGACCTTAATGTGTGCGTGATCGGCCGTTCAAAGGGCCAGCGCATCGTCATCGGTCGGGACTATGCGATCGAAGAGCTTCAGGTAGCCGGGCGCACCTTCAGCTATCGGCAACCGGAAGGCTCCTTCACCCAGCCCAACGGCGCGGTGAATCAGAAGATGCTCAATTGGGCATTCGATGCCCTCGGCCAGCGCGACGACGACTTGCTGGAGCTGTATTGCGGCAACGGCAACTTCACCCTGCCCCTGGCGACTCGCGTGCGCAAAGTACTGGCGACAGAGATCAGCAAGACCTCGGTCAACGCCGCCCTGAGCAACCTTGCCGACAACGGCGTGGACAACGTGACCCTGGTTCGCCTGTCTGCCGAAGAGCTGACCGAAGCATTGAATGAAGTTCGCCCGTTCCGCCGTTTGTGGGGCGTCGACTTGAAGAGCTACGAATTTGGAAGCATCTTCGTCGATCCGCCTCGCGCCGGCATGGACCCGGACACCTGCGAACTCAGCCGGCGTTTCGAGCGCATCCTGTATATTTCCTGCAACCCGGAGACCCTTGCGGCGAACATCGCGCAACTGCATGACACCCACCGCATCGAACGCTGCGCACTGTTCGACCAGTTTCCCTATACACACCATATGGAATCAGGGGTGATGTTGGTTCGGCGATAACCGCCGACGGGGGCGCCGTAGCGATAAAGTCTGCACGCGCCCCAGTCTTCAGAACTATTTGCACTAACCCCCCCTCTATATCCGCAACAAGTCTCTGTTATGTGTAACCCTTGCCCCAGGCTTAAAATGAGGTGCATGCGCTTCAGACTGATGGTCCGACAGGGATTTGAGCCTAGGACGCACAAAAGCGTTTGAATTGGTGGGTGCCGGATGATATTGAAGAAGCGCTTAACGCAGCCAACACCATTGGCGATGATCACTTGCAACAACAGGGTCAAGGCCGCGTAGTACCCGATTCGTTTACTCACGGCTCCTCTGCACAGCGCGTGCGCTGGTTCAAAACAGGTTTCGCTCAGGGCCAACTCAATCAGTGCGACACTTTCGCCGCAAAGAGCCTTTAATCACATGATAAAACCGCTATTGGTCTTGTTGTTGAGCACCCTCCTAAGCCTTACGGCGAATGCAGCGGATACCGCGGTGAAAGCCCTCAGCCCCCAGCGACTGGCCATCAATGGCGGTCTAGCGACTGTCGGCCTGAGCAAAGACTGGAAAACGCCACAACCCAATACCCGACGCGCCGTGATCGTCATTCACGGTCGCTTGCGCAACGCGCAAACCTACCTGCGTAGCGCCGAACGAGCGGCCTATCGGTCCGGGTATCGCAGCACTACCCTGCTGATCGCTCCGCAGTTCCTGGATCGAAAAGACATCGTCAAACACCAACTGCCGGATTCGATACTGCGCTGGCACAAAGACGACTGGATGGAGGGTGACGCGGCCATCGGGCCGGTGCCGGTGAGCTCCTTTACCGTCATTGACGAGATTCTGACAAAGCTGAGTGATCGCAAACTGTTCCCTGCCTTGCAGGAAGTGGTTATCGCCGGGCATTCGGGTGGCGCGCAGGTGGTTCAGCGCTACGTATTGATTGGCAAGGGCGGGGCCGCGCTGGAGAAAGCCGGGGTCACCCTGCGTTACGTGGTCGCCAACCCGTCGTCATACGCGTATTTCGACGCACAGCGGCCTGGACCGGTGGACAAGGCGTCTTGCCCGGGGTTCGATACCTGGAAATACGGGATGAACAAGTTGCCGCCTTACGCTGGCAAGCAAACCGTCGAGCAGATCGAACAGAATTATGTGAAGCGTGACGTCACTTACCTGCTGGGTCAGCTCGATACCGACATCGATCACCCGGCACTGGATAGAACCTGCGCCGCCGAAGCCCAGGGCGCCTACCGCCTGATTCGTGGTCACAACTTCTTCAATTATCTGCAGCAGCGCCACCCTGAAGGGCTGAACCAGCGGTTAATTGAAGTGCCTGGCGTAGGCCATGACGGCGACGCGATCTTCACCTCGCCTGAAGGGCAGGCCGCATTGTTCAGGCCGCAGTGAGCGACTCAACAGACGTCGGTTCGCAGCGGGACGCGTAGTTACACGTCAGCGCCAACATAATGTTCTATTTCAAATGGTTGTTGGTTGCTTGATAGATAGATGCTGGCTTAAAACGCCAGCATCTCGCGCAATGCAAAGCAATCGCTGGCGTACCAGTCGGTCAGTTCCGGCCATGGATTTTCGGGCAGGTTGACCAATATGGTATGGGTGCCTGCCGCACGACCACAATCGAGGTCGAAGCGGTAGTCGCCGACCATTACCATCTGTGATGGGTCGACATTCCACGCCTGAGCCAGTTTCAGCAGCCCTCCGGGATCAGGTTTTGGCGGTGCTTCGTCGCGCCCGAGAACGTCATCGACGGCAAAACAATCCGCCAGGCCAATCGCTCCGAGCGTTACATGCGCCAACTCGCGGGCATTGCGAGTGAGGATGCCCAGCCGATATCCGCGCGCCGCCAACTCACGCACCAGCTCGACAGCGCCAGCTGCAGGCTGCGACGCCAGTGCCAGCTCACGCTCGTGCTCCAGCAGCCAGGCATGCTTGGCCGCTGAAATCTCGGGCGGCAGCGCGGCCAGATGGCTGAGAATGTCATCCTGCTGCGGAATCTCCAGGGCGCGCTTGATCGCCGGAAAATCGTGCACGGCCAAGGTCAGGGTGCCATCCATGTCGAACACCCAATGCCGAACCTCCGCCAGGCTCATGCCCAATCCTTGCGATGACGGATCAAGCCTTCCTGGGTAACAGAGGCCACTAACTTGCCTGCGCGGGTGTACACGTTGCCACGCGAGAAACCACGGGAATTACCGGCCCAAGGGCTGTCCATCACGTACAGCAACCAGTCATCGGCGCGCAGATCGGCGTGAAACCAAAGGGAGTGATCAAGGCTGGCAACCTGCATATCTTTCTGCCAGACCGACTTGCCGTGAGGCTGCAACGCCGTCGTCAGCAGATTGAAATCCGAGGCGTACGCCAACATATACTTATGCAGCGCTGGAACATCCGGCAGCGGGCCGTCGGCGCGAAACCAAACGTATTTGATCGGCTCTGTCGGCTTAGGGTTGTAAGGATCAATGTCAGTTACCGGGCGGAACTCGATCGGCTTGGGGCACAGCAGTTTTTCACGCATGTGATCCGAGAGCAGGTGCGCACGCTGGCGGGTCAATTCAAGTTCCGAGGGCAGGTTTTCTGGCCCGACGACGTCCGGCATCGTGGACTGGTGCTCATAACCTTCTTCGTCGTACTGGAACGATGCGCTGCACGTGAAAATCGGTTGCCCCTTCTGGATCGCCGTGACCCGGCGGGTGCTGAAGCTGCCGCCATCGCGCACCCGGTCGACCTGATACACCACAGGCAAGGCGACGTCGCCGGGACGCAGGAAATAGCCGTGCAGCGAATGCACGTGGCGCTCGTCTTCGACCGTCTGACTGGCTGCCGACAGGGATTGGCCCAGCACTTGCCCGCCGAACAACTGGCGAAAGCCAAGGTCCTGACTACGCCCACGAAAGAGGTTCTCCTCAATGGGTTCCAGGGTTAGCAGTTCAACCAGATCATCCAGCACTTGGCTCATTCAGGGACTCCTCTCACAAAAACAATGCTGCGCCTTCAAGACTGCGGCGGGCGACGTATTCAGGCAGAGACCGAGGGTATCCCTAAGGGTTTATTCCGGTCTGCACGGCCAATGGCCAAATGATACAGAATTTGTCGACGCCAGCCTTACTCATCCCTTCAGGGTTTGCAGCCATTGTTGCCGAGTGATTCGATACAACACATGAGGTTTCAACAGATCGCCGTCAGCCAGTTTTGGATGCTCGAAGTCATCCGACAGATCATGCTGCATGCCAATGGCCTGCATGACTTTCTGTGACGCGAGATTGTTCTGCGCAGTGAAAGACACAATCTGATCCAGATCCAGCCGCTCGAAACCGCAACGCAGAGCGGTCCAGGCGGCCTCGCTGGCAAAACCCAAACCCCAATGTTCCCGCGCCAGACGCCAGCTGATCTCGACAGCCGGAGTGAAGTGAGCGTCAAAACTCACCACTTCCAATCCGGTAAAGCCGATAAATGCCCCTGTGTCCTGGCGCACCAATGCCCACAGGCCAAAACCCAGCTCGGCGAAATGCCCACGCATTCGTCCGATCTGGGCCGCGCTTTCCAGCCGACTCATGGGTGTTGGAAAATAACGCATCACCTGCGGGTCGGCACACATCGCCGCGAACGCCGGCAAATCGTCATCTCGCCACTGCCGCATCAGCAGCCGGGCACTGTTGAGTTCGAGTATCCGCTCCATCGGGTTGCTCCTATCACCATCCGGTAAATGACTTGCCGAAGTAGTACACCGCTCAGCAACCCTCAATCAAGGTGCTGGGCGGGCATGGACAATGCTGGCAACATTCAGTTTCGACCCCTGACCGGAAGTAAAATGCCCCTGCCACTCATCTACCACGATGATTACAGCCCGGATTTCCCGGCTGAGCATCGCTTTCCGATGGATAAATTCCGTTTGCTGCGCGACCACCTGATTGAAAGCGGCCTGACCACCGACGCTCAACTGTTGCGCCCGGACGTCTGCCCGAGCGATGTTCTGGCCCTGGCCCATGATCCGGCGTACATCCAGCGCTACATGAGCGGTGACCTGTCCCGCGAAGACCAGCGCCGCCTCGGCCTGCCGTGGAGCGAGGCCCTGGCGCAGCGCACAGTGCGTGCGGTGGGCGGCTCGCTGCTGGCGGCCGAGCAGGCGCTGCAACACGGCATGGCGTGCCACCTGGCGGGCGGCACGCACCATGCGCACTATGACCACCCCGCCGGCTTCTGCATTTTTAACGATCTGGCAGTGATCAGCCACTATCTGCTGGAAAGCGGTCGAGTCGGACGCATATTGATCTTCGATTGTGACGTGCATCAGGGCGACGGCACCGCACGCATCCTCGCCAACACGCCCGATGCGATTACCGTTTCCCTGCATTGCGAAAAAAACTTCCCGGCGCGCAAGGCCGAAAGTGACTGGGACATCCCGCTGCCCATGGGCATGGGCGATGACGATTACCTGAAAGTGGTCGACGATTTATTGAACTACTTGCTGCCGTTCTATCAGCCGGACCTGGTGCTGTATGACGCCGGGGTCGACGTGCACAAGGACGATGCCCTGGGTTATCTGCAACTTACCGACGCCGGGGTGGCAGCTCGCGATGAAGCCGTGCTGCGCCATTGCCTGCACCGGGACATTCCGGTGATGGGCGTGATCGGCGGAGGCTACAGCAAGGACCGCAAGGCGCTGGCGCGACGGCACGGGATTCTGCACCACAGTGCGCAAAAGGTATGGCTGTCGGCCGGATTGAACTGAGTCTTTACCGCTGCCGTCCCGCCTTAACTGTCCACAATGGCTGTGGAACTGCCTGTGGATAACCTGAGCGAAAGCCTCTCAAGGCCTTATTCTGCGTGGCCTGGCGACAGCTGTATGTTTTTTGAACAAGAGTTTTCCACAGGCTGATCCTGCGCACAGCCCTGAACAGAGCGTCTGTCCTCCGGTAGAATGCACGGCTTACTTCGCCGACCCGCAGTGCGCCATGACCCACGTCCCTCCAGCTGTTGCTCATTCAGTCGCGATCATTGGCGGCGGCCCTGCGGGATTGATCGCGGCCGAGGTCTTGAGCCAGGCCGGAATCAAGGTCGACCTGTACGATGCCATGCCCTCGGTAGGTCGCAAGTTCCTGCTGGCAGGTGTTGGCGGAATGAACATCACCCACTCCGAACCCTACCCGGCGTTTCTCTCCCGTTATGCCGAACGCGCGCCCTTCATCGCGCCGTTACTGCGCAGCTTTGGCGCCGATTCGTTGCGCAACTGGATTCACGAACTGGGCATCGAGACTTTTGTCGGCAGTTCGGGCCGGGTGTTCCCCACGGACATGAAAGCGGCGCCGCTATTGCGGGCCTGGCTCAAGCGCCTGCGCGAATCAGGCGTCACCCTGCATACCCGCCATCGCTGGCTGGGCTGGAACGCCCAAGGTGAGTTGCGCATGGCTCACGCTGACAGCGAACAAACGATAAAACCCGACGCGGTCCTGTTGGCGTTGGGCGGCGCCAGTTGGGCGCGGCTCGGTTCGGATGGCGCCTGGCTGCCCTGGCTGGAACAACGGGGTATCGGCATCACAGCCCTGCAACCGAGCAACTGCGGGTTTGAGGTAGCGGACTGGAGCGAACTGATGCGCAGTAAATTTGCAGGCGCCCCGCTGAAGAACATCGCCATCGGCCTGCAAGGACAAACGCCTCGCTTGGGCGAATGTGTACTGACCGAGTCCGGCGTCGAGGGCAGCCTGATTTATGCGTTGTCGGCGCACATCCGTGAGCAGATCAATCAACAGGGCTCGGCGACCGTAAACATTGACCTTCTGCCAGGCAAGGAGATTGGAAAAGTCCAGGCAGCGCTGGCCAAACCACGCGGCTCGCGCTCAATGTCCAAGCACCTGCACAGTCAGTTGGGGATAGATGGGGTCAAGGCGGCGTTATTGCGCGAACTAGCGCCAGCTGAGTCGTTCGCCGATCCGGCGCTACTGGCCAAGGCGCTGAAGGCTTTGCCGCTGACACTGGTCAAAGCACGACCGCTGGATGAAGCCATCAGCACCGCAGGCGGCGTGCCGTTCGAAGCGCTGACGGAAAACCTGATGTTCAAACAGCTACCGGGCGTGTTCTGCGCCGGAGAAATGCTCGACTGGGAAGCACCCACCGGTGGCTACCTGCTGACGGCGTGTTTCGCCAGTGGCCGTGCGGCGGGGTTGGGCATGCTGGAATGGCTTCACAGCAACGCCCTGTAGCCGCGCGCTTGCCCGCTATGGTGGGCAGCGCGCTCTACATCAAGGCTTTTTCTTGCGTGGCCCAGTATTGAACACAGGGACTTTGCGCACCGCCTTGACCATCGGCACGTCAGCGGCTGTTTCGCCGCTGTCGACCCATTTGCCCAGGTTACGTTTGCCACCGCCTGACACTTTAGGTTTTTTCGGCTTCTTCGGTTTTTTCAGAATCTGGCCGCTGGCGTCGGTGGTCGGCACGCGATGCTCCGGCTCGAAATCCTGTTCTTCATGACGCTCCAGAGTCTGGCGGGTCAAGGTTTCGATGGCAGACAGCAGCTCCACTTCGTCGGCGCAGACAAACGAAATCGCTTCGCCAGTCAAACCCGCACGCCCGGTACGACCGATCCGGTGGATGTAATCCTCGGCCACAATCGGCAGGTCGAAGTTGATCACGGTCGGTAAATCGTCGATGTCCAGACCGCGTGCGGCAACGTCGGTAGCGACCAGAATCTGGACCTCGCGGGCCTTGAAACGGTCAAGCGCACGCTGACGGGTTGCCTGCGGTTTGTCACCATGAATACCATCGGCGTTGATGCCCAAGCCTTGCAAGCGCTCGACCAGTTGATCAACACCCACGCGGGTCTTGGCGAATACCAGCACCTGACTCCAGTGCTGTTTTTTCAGCAGATGGATGAACAGTTCGGTCTTGCGCTTTTTGTCTACCGGGATCACCCACTGCTTGACCGAACTCGCCGCGACGTTGCGCGGGCTGACTTCAATGGTCAGTGGATCATCAAGCATCTGCCCGGCCAGTTGGCGGATTGCGTCGGAGAAGGTCGCGGAGAACAGCAAGGTCTGACGACGCTTGGGCAGGGCCGCATAGATATCACGCAGCTCTTCGGAAAAACCGAGGTCGAGCATACGGTCAGCTTCATCGAGAACCAGGATTTGCAATTGATTAAACTTCAGCGCTTTCTGCCGATAGAGATCCAGCAGGCGACCTGGGGTTGCCACCAGTACATCGACCCCGCTGCGCAGCTTCATCATCTGCGGATTGATGCTGACGCCGCCGTACACCGCGTAAGTTTTTAGCGGCAGGTTTTCGTTGTACTGCTCAATGTTTTCATGAACCTGTTCCGCCAGTTCGCGGGTCGGCACCAATATCAGTGCGCGCACCGAGTTGGCCGCCACTTTTGGGCCTTCCATCGTCAGGCGTTGCAGCAACGGCAGGGCAAAGCCTGCGGTCTTGCCGGTGCCGGTCTGGGCGGCGGCCATCAAGTCGCGGCCGGCCAGCACCGGAGGAATCGCCTGTGCCTGCACAGGCGTCGGAGTCTGGTAGCCGAGGGCCGTAACGGCACGCAACAAGGGTTCGATCAGGCCGAGAGTGGCGAATGTCATGGGGATACCGTAGGGAAAATTCAGCGCAAGGCGCGCAGTTTACCCTGTCCGCACCGATCCAGCCTGTTCCTGTTTTTGTTCCGGCTGTTGTTCCAGGGCAGGTTGCTTGCGCCACTGTGGCAAACCGATCAGCACCACCGCGCTGATGATGACTGCCATCGCCATGCACTCTTCGACGCCGATGTGTTCACCCGCGAACAAAGTACCCAGCAGCACCGCCACGGCTGGGTTGACGTACGCATAGCTGGTCGCGGCCGCCGGGCGCACGTTTTTCAGCAGGTACATGTACGCGCTGAACGCCACGATCGAGCCGAACACCACCAGGTACGCCAAGGCGCCCCAGCCTGCTGCGCTCGGCATTGTGTGCAGATGCTCACCGCTCAAGGCGCTGCCGATCAACAGCACCACACCGGCGACGATCATTTCCGCCCCGCTGGCGATGGGACCGACTGGCAACGGCAGGCTTTTACTCCAGACCGAACCGAACGCCCAAGAGGCTGCCGCGAAAATCACCAGCGCAGCGCCATACGGGCTGGACTGCAGATTGGACCCCATATTAAGCAGGCCGATACCGATCAAGCCCAGGAAGATTCCGGCCCATTCCAGACGGGTGTTGCGATGCCCCCATAACAGACCAAACAGCAGTGTGAACAAGGGCACAACCGCCACAGACAGGGCCGCGACACTGGACGTCACGCCCAAATGTTCGGCCACCGTGATCCCTCCGTTGCCACAGGCGAGCAGCAAAAAGCCGATCATCCCCGCCGCCTTCCATTGCGTCCAGGTCGGTGCAGGGGTCCCGCGAAAGCGCATGAAGGCATAGAGCAGGCACCCGGCAATCAGAAAGCGCACCCCGGCCATCATCAATGGCGGCCAGGACTCGATGCCGATGCGAATCACCAGGTAGGTCGATCCCCAAATCACATACAAAGCAAAGAAAGCGCCAATCAGGAGCAATGGAAAGCGGCGTGAGTTCGACATACCAGGCTCTTAAGTCAGTTTTTATGATGACTTATCTTATGAAAGTGGCAGCGTAAAAATAAGCAGTAAACCCTGTTTATTCACAGCCAATACTTTTCAAAGAACGGATGTTTGGCTTATAAACAGTACTTTCGAAAGTTGGCCAAAGGTGCGTGATGACCCTGGATAAATACGATCGAGTCTTGCTCGATGCGCTGCTGAAAAACGGTCGCGCTTCTTTTGCGCAATTGGCGCGCCTGGTCAACCTGTCGGCCCCCGCAGTGGCCGAACGCGTGGCCAAGCTGGAGGCCTGCGGCGTCATCACCGGCTATGAGGCGAAAGTGGACATGGCCAAGGTCGGCCTGCCGATTCAATGCGTGATCGAGTTGCGCCTGGCCAGCCATGGTAATCAGCAGGCCTACGATGATCTGGTGCGGATTCCCGAGCTGACCCAATGCCACCGCGTCACGGGGGACCCGTGCGTGATCATGCAGGCGGCTGTCGGTTCGATGCCGGAATTGGAGGACCTGATCAACCGGGTGGCACAGTTCGGTTTCAGCAAAACCTCAATCGTGCTGTCGACAGCGATTGATCGGCGCATGCCGCTGGGCCATCTGGACGGTAACGGGAAAGCCTGAAAGGCCGCGCTTAAAAACCGCGCTGACGCTTCAGGGCTTCGCTGATTTTAGCTGCGGGGACTTTCTGCAAGGTGCACAGGAACTGATGGGACACCCCGGCGATGCCATGAGTCTGCCGCAGTTCATTGGCCAGGTGCGCCGTGAGGTTGGCCGCCATCTCCGCATCGGCCATGGCCCTGTGCGCCTTGCCCGTGTGCGGCAGCTTGGCCCACGTAGTCAGGGTGCCCAGTTTGTGGTTCGGTGCACCCGGCATCAAGCGGCGCGCCAACAGCATCGAACAGGCAAAGCTTTGTTCGCGACTGCGTTGAATGCGCGACAGTTCGTAGTCCCAGAACTTCTGGTCGAATGAGGCGTTATGCGCCACCAGCGGCGTGGTGCCGACAAAATCTGCCACTTCATTCATGACCTGAGTCGCCGACGGTGCCGTGCGCAGCATGCTGTTGCTGATGCCGGTCAGCCCTTCGATAAACGCGGGGATACGCACCCCGGCATTCATCAGACTTTGGTAACGCTCGACAATGCGCCCCTGCTCCATGATCACCACGGCAATCTCGGTGGCCCGACAGCTGTTGTTGGGGGAAATGCCGGTGGTTTCAAAGTCGATGACTGCAATGCGTTCCAAACGTGATCCAACCCGTCAAAAATTTCAAAAACAAAAAAGTCAGTGTTTCAGCCGATCAGTTTTTCAACAGCAGCGCGCCTTCGATCGGCACATAACGGCTGGCGGCGCGAATCAGTGAGTTGGCGGTCAACCCTGGCACGCCATAGGCGATGGCCTCAACCCCGTGTTTGCTGATGATACGCTCAAGCAGCAGATCGAAGTCGCCATCACCCGACGCCAACACCACCTCATCGACATGCGGCGCGGCGTCCATGATATCGATGGTGATACCTACGTCCCAATCGCCCTTGGCCGAGCCGTCGCTGCGCTGGATGTAAGGTTTGAGTTTCACGGTAAAACCCAGATTGCGCAGAATCTGCTGGAACTGCTGCTGTTTGCTGTCACCCCGATCAATGGCGTAGGCATACGCCTCGACAATCTGCCCGCGCTGGCTGATATCGGCCCACAGGGCGGCGTAGTTGAAGTGACAACCATAAGCCTGGCGCACGGTGTAATAGAGGTTCTGTACATCGGCGAACACCGCAATTTTCTTCACCGGAAATCCTCATGGCGCAGGCGTGCGCAAGCTGGCAGCAACGACCCGGGAATTGGGTCGGTGCTCAGTATGCCAGCTTGGGGGATATTTGAAGAGAAGGGGTGTTACCCCTGTAGACGTACTTCAATCAGACGAACGAGTCGTCATCGTCGGAAAACGAACCGCCGTCATCATTGCCGTAGTCGGTATCGGCGAAGCCACCCTGGTCGTTGCCATAGCCACTGTTGTCGGTCACGCGCTGATTGTCGTTACCCCAGTCATTATTGCTGCTGTTGTCATTGGCCTGGCTTGGCTCTTCCTTGATCACCTCGACCACTTCTTGCGGTTGCTGGTTGTTATGGAATAGGCTACTGATGCCTTGTGCCAACATCACACCACCCGCTACACCGGCTGCCGTCTTCAATGCGCCACCGAGAAATCCACTGCCGATAGGCGCGGCAGGTGCTTGTGGTTGAAACTGGCCTTGAGGCGGGGCAGCGTAATTGCCTTGTGGAGCGTTGTATGGTGGTGGGCTTGCCGAAGGTGCTGGTTCGCGCCAGCCACCGGAAGAAGGCTGCGCGGCTGCCGGACGAGGTTGCGAGAACGATTGTGGCTGGGCTTGAGGCTGGGCATCGCGCGAGCCACCAAAGATGCTCGACAGGAAACCGCCGCCGCTTGGCGCCGGAGCCGCCGCCTGAGCTTGCGCTTGTTGCAGTTGGGCCTGCAGTTGCTTGACCTGCTCGGCGAGCTGTTTGCCGTGCTCATCGAGTTGTTTGATCGCCGCTTCTTGCACCAGGATCGCCTGCGCCATGTAGTACGGGGCGGCTGGCTGCTGGTTCAGATGCTCCTTGATCCGTGCTTCAGCCTGGGCATCCCGGGGGGCTGAATCCGCTTCGGCTTGTCTCACTTTCGAGAACAGGCCATCGATCAGGGTTTGTTCTTCGCTGTTCATGGCGACCTCGTTAGATTGCCGTTAAAAAACATCGCCCAGTCAGATTGACCAGACGTAATCAAGATAATGGGGTTGATCGACGCCGTTTCAATAGAGGCTTCAAAAAGTTGCCTCACCCGTGGATAGGTCTCTGGGTAAAGTGCGCGGTTGGCCCGCCATCGGCCATACGCTAAAGTGTGGCACCGCTTTTTGCCTTGCGATCCCGATCAATGAATCCGCTGACCGTTCTACAAGACTCGCTGTATTTTTTTCGGCGCAACCTGACCAGCATCCTGATGCTGTGCCTGCCGCTGGTGGTGGTCGAGGCATTGAGTAAACAAATGCTCAGCAATGCACTGGCCGCTGACGCCTCGCCTGCTTACGAATTACTCGTTGGCCTGCTGTTCTACCCGCTGTATACCGGCGCGCTGATTCTGTTCCTGGACGCCCGCACGCGCAGCGAACAACCGCGTAAACGCGATTTGATGGCCATGGCGTTGCGGCTGTGGCCGACCTTTGCCGTACTGTCGGCCTTGAGCACGCTGCTGATCATGTTTGGCTTGTCGATGTTCGTCATTCCCGGCATCTGGGTGATGGTCAAACTGGTGTTCTCCGAGTACCTGCTGGTCTTGCGCGGGATGACGCCACTGGCGGCCATGCGCGAGAGCATCAAGATGACCCAAGGTCATTTTCTGCGGATCCTGGCCTGCGTGCTGTGCGTCTACGTGCCCTTGTCGGTACTTGAAGGGGTCAGCCTGTTCATCCTGCCAGAACCGCTGAGCATGCCGGTTTCCTTGATCATCGACAGCACCAGCAGCTTTTTGCAGTTATTTACCAGCGTCGTGATGTTCCGCTTGTTCATGCTGATCGACGACGCCCCGGAAAAGGTTTGACCTGCCAAGCCTCTGCCCCTTTGGCAACACCTCAGCTATGCTCAGGCTCATCTTGCAACGCGATTCAGTCATTGAACGTTCTGCGTTCTAAGTTGAGCCGATGACCCGTTTATTGCGCTACATCTTGATTGGCCTGTTGGCGATTGGCTTGATGTGCCTGCTGATCTACAACCTGACCTGGCATCCCGCAGCACGCGAGCTGCTGCAGGCCAGTTGTAAAAACCCGGCACCGGTATTGGTGCCCGGCCAAGCACTGAAAGTCATGACTTGGAATATCCAATACCTGGCCGGCAAGCGTTATGTGTTCTGGTACAACATGGCCGATGGCAGCGGCCCGGATGATCGCCCTACGCAGGAAGACACTGCCTACAACCTCGATGAAGTGGTTCGAGTGATCCGCGATGAACAGCCGGACATTATCCTCCTGCAAGAGGTGAACGACGGCGCCAAAAGCACTCACTACGACAACCAGCTGACGTTGCTGCAAGAGCGGCTCAGTGACCTGTTCCCCTGCAGTTCGGAGGCGTTTTACTGGAAGGCCGACTTCATTCCGAGCCCGCATATCTTTGGCAGCGTCGGGATGAAACTGGCCACCCTGAGTCGCTACGAAATCGAACACGCTGAACGCATCCAGCTACCGCAACCCTCGACCCATCCGATTCAGCGCCAGTTCCAGCCCAAACGCGCCCTGCTCGTGAGTTACCTGCCACTGCGCGATGGCGGACAACTGGCAGTGATCAATACGCACCTGGACACCTTCACTCCGAACGACGACACGCTGCAGCGCCAGATAGAGGCGACCGGCAAACTGCTGGATACATTCGAGAGTCGCGGCACGCCTTGGTTGATCGGGGGCGATTTCAATCTGTTGCCCCTCGGACAATACCAACGGCTGGCCCCGGAACTGCGCAGTGAATACATGCCAGACAGTGCATTGCACAGCCTGTGGGACAAGTACCCGATGATCCCGAGCAACACTGAAGTCGGCGGTGTTGATCGCGGCAAGTGGTTGACCCACTTCCCCAACGACCCGCGCATCAGTGGCCCGGACCGGACCGTGGATTACTTTTTCTACAGCCCGCGACTCAAGCGCATAGACGCTCAGGTGCGCGGGGACGACACCCTGTTGATCTCTGATCACTTCCCGGTGATAGCGCGGTTCCTGCTGCCGATGCTGCCTTAAGACCGCATCGCCCACTTCTCGGGTAGCCCGTGCGGTCGTGCCCAGCAAAGAGTTCGAATAGCTTCCTGTTAACCGGGCACCAGGAAATGTTCGTAGCCAAGGACAGGCGCCTGCCTTGCCGATCCAGATCTGAGCAGAGCCATCCTCAGAGTTGCCCTATAGCGCCAATGGAGACCAACTCGAAAAATCTATACTTTTCTTTGGCCGCCGCTTTTCTGGCTAGCTGCTCGGCATCAAAACGACTCAACGTATTGGCATCGTGAATGAACAGGCTCTCTTCGCCTTCGAACTCCCGTGTCACCCGAAGGGTAACGCGAAGCCCGGTGGAAGCTCTTTTTTTAGGCTTCGGTACTGCTGCGGGCGGTGAGACCTGTCTTTGCTCTGGTTCCTCTGGTGCAGCCTCGGCTTTGATATCAAGCCCCAAAGCGTTTCGCATTTCTTGCTCAGTCAGTCCTGTATTCATTACGACATCTTTTTGGGGGAGTTAAGTGCCACTTTATAGACACGAGAGGAGATTGACGCAATGCCCTTTGACGGCATTGTGCAACTCTAACTATTACCCATCTTTTCTGCCCCCGTTTCGATGCTGTCATCACGAGGAGATTTAACGTCTACCTCAAGACGATACCCTGCACTTGGCACGGTCTGTATCAACGAACTGGCAAAACCTTCGTCGAGTTTGCAGCGCAAGCGATAAATATGCTTATCGATCACATTGTCGTTAGGGTCAAACTCGTAATCCCAGGCGCTCTCCAGAAGCATGCTGCGGGTCACGATCTCACCGCTGTGGCGCATCAGCTTTTCCAATATCAAGGTTTCCCGATAGGCTAATGCGATGGTACGCCCCTGGCGAGTTGCCTGGCGTGTAGCACAATCAAGATGGAGTTCCCCCGCCCGGAGTATTCGCGAAGGGCCAGGAACCTGACCCCGTGTCCGCAGCAAGGCGTCCACTCGTGCCAGCACTTCAATAAAGGCATAGGGCTTGGCAAGATAGTCATCGCATCCGGCCTGCAGACCTTCGACCCGTTGAGCGGTCGAGGCCAGCGCGCTTAGCATCAGTATCGGCGTGTGCAACTGCCGGCGGCGTAATTCACGCACAAGCGCCAAGCCATCCATTCCCGGCAACTTGCGATCGACGACAAGCACGTCATACAACTCCTCGAGCGCCATCGCCAAGCCTTGTCGGCCTTCTTCGGCGACATCGACGATATGGCCGCTTTCACTCAAGCCGCGTAACAGATAAGCCGACGCGCGAGCATCGTCTTCAATTACCAGGATGCGCACACGCAGCCCTCCGATAGCGAACCTAAACTTTCTTTCATGTTCACGCGACCTGTGCGTTTACTTCGGTTTGGCACACTATGCCACTGAAAGGGTCGAGGGCCAGCGCCACGCCCCATCTGTCCGCCCAACCGAGGCCTGTGCAACGCTCATGACCCATGTTCTAGTCGTCGAGGACGACCCCACCACTGCCCGCGAAATCGAAGCAGCCTTGCAGGATCATGGCTTTGACGTGACCTGCTCCAACAACGGTCGCGACGGCCTGTTAAAAGCCATTGGCGACACGTTCGACATTATCGTCTTGGATCGTATGCTTCCCGGTGCCCTGGATGGACTAGGCATGCTCACCGCCTTGCGCGCATCAGGTGTCGCGACGCCGGTGCTGATTCTCAGTGCGCTGAGCGCACTCGACGAACGGGTTCGCGGCTTGCGTGCTGGCGGTGATGATTACCTGACCAAGCCATTCGAGTTCATCGAGTTGACCGCACGTCTGGATGCCCTGAGCCGACGGCGTATCGCGCAACCGGACCAAGAGCGGGAAAGTCGTCTACGGGTCGCCAATCTTGATCTTGATCTGTTACGTCGCACCGTGCGCCGAGGTGATAGGCAGATAGACCTCTTACCCCGGGAGTATGCCCTGCTTGAATACCTGGTTCAGCATGCAGGCCAAGTGGTGACCCGCACGATGATGTTCGAAGCCGTCTGGAATTACAGCTACGACGAGCGCACCAACGTGATTGAAGTACATATCGGGCGCTTGCGCCGCAAGATCGATGCCGAAGGCGAAGAACAGATGATCCATACCATTCGCGGAGCCGGCTATGTTCTCCGCTCACCTGCGTGAAATACCGCGCACCATCAGCTTTCGTACCGCGCTGATGTTTCTGGCGCTGTTCGGCTGTTCGTTCCTTGCCCTGTTTGGCTACATATATTGGCAGACGACCGGCTATTTGAAGTCAGAAGTTGACGCATCGCTGTACCACCAGATCGACATCCGCAGCCGACAAGCGCCTGCATTGCGACAACAGGAAATCCGTCAGCATACCGAACAGGACACAGAGAGTCGTACCCCACACGCCTTATTCAGCGCCGATGATCAGCTGATAGCGGGTGCGATCCAGACGTTACCCGATTTCAAGCGTTACGACAGACCCTATCAGGTCGTATGGCATAAACAGAACGAACACAGTCGTCCCATTCGCTTCATGGTTCACCAACTGGAAAACGGGCAAAAACTGCTGGTGGCTCAAGACATCTACGATATTCATGAATTCGACGAGCTGTTGATTAATGCGTTGATCTCTGGGGGCGCGCTGCTGGTGGTGGTCGGCCTGCTCGGAGCGATCACTCTTGGCTATTCCGCCAGACGCCGGCTGGACGCCCTTAGTCGTTCGATAGAACGGATCATAGAGGGTGATCTCAGCAAGCGTTTGCCGACTCGCGGTAACCGGGATGACATTGACCGTATAGCCAGCGTCGTCAACGGTATGCTCGATGAACTCGAACGTCTGATGAGTGAAGTCAAAGGTGTCTGTGACGACATCGCCCACGATCTGCGCACTCCACTCACCCGCCTGATCGCCGGACTGGAACGCGCCCAGCGACGCAGCCTGAGCAAGGATGAATATGCGACAGCCATTGACTCGGCCATTGAAGAGGCCATGGGTCTTTTGCAGACATTTCGAGCGCTGCTGCGCATCTCCGAAATTGAAAGCAGTGCCCGACGCAGCAACTTCGCCATGGTCGACCTGAACCGGATCGCGGCAGATGCCACGGAACTGTTCGAGCCGCTGGCCGAAGAGCGAGGCATGACTCTGGAACTGGTTCCCAGCAAAAAACCGGCAAATCTGTCAGGGGATCCTCAGTTGCTGTTCGATGCCGCCTGTAACCTGCTCGACAACGCCATCAAGTTCTCACCCGATGGAGGCCGCGTTCAGGTCACCGTGGTTGCTGACGCAACCCATAGCGGGATCCGAGTCAAAGACAATGGGCCTGGCATTCCTCAGGCTGAACGCGAAGCCGTGTTCCGCCGACTGTACCGCTCAGAGTCCAGCCGCCACATGGCGGGCAACGGACTAGGCTTAAGCATGGTGTCTGCGGTTGCCCGCCTGCATGACATGACGTTACAGGTGCAGGACGCGCAACCAGGGTGCCAGATCGAACTGGTGGGTAAAGCGCTGTCAGTTTGAGCGCGCGGCGTTGCCTGCGGCGGTTTTCTAGCTGCTGACCACGGCATGGGCATACTCGGACTGAGTATTGCTCGCGCCGCGTCCATGCGGGCCATTACCTAGTCACCACCGCCTTCAGCCATGCTGCTGACGGAAACACCCAACAACTCGATCAGCTCACTCGAGAGCTCGGAATTTTTTGTTCTCGTGGGAAATATCCCAATAACCCTTTCGATTTCTTACCGGTAAGCCAGTTTCAGGCAACCCTGAACTTGATGCTCATGGCAAGCCCATATCCGCATGGATATCGGTCATATATCGCCATAGGGGATGCGGTACCTGTTCGTTTGCAGGAATGCGGGAGACGTTGACTATCAACGTAGTCCGGAGCATTTCCAGCTTATTAAAATCGAAAAAAAATCCTGTCAAAAAATTTATGAACAGGGGAACAGCCTGTAAGGGTGCCGGCTCTAGGATGAGCACAAGCCTGAAGCTTATGCCAGCCACCTTCGAGCTGGCATTACCTGAACAGTGGAGATTTCCTAATGAAAACCCTTAAAGCTCTTTTGATCGTTAGCCTGATGAGTGCCTCTGTAGCTGCGTTGGCTGAAGGTGGTGGAGACCGGGTCGTGGCACGGATGGATGCCGCACGCGAGGTCTCGATGAAGCACTACCAGCAGGCCGAACATAAAGAGGCCGTAGTGATTGTACAGAAAGCGATTAGCCACGATGTTGAGCGCTTGAACTGACAATGAGCCGCCCATTCATTCAACTGGGTCGCCATGTGCTTGAAGCGTCATGGGATGCAGTGGGGCAACGTCTGGAACCAGAGGTGAGTTGAGGGTTTGCTTGCCATGTGACGGCAGAACTCGACGTGGTAACGACGATAGATGCATTGGGCCGAGGAGTATTCCATCCGGCCCGGGCTATCGACATTGAAATACCATTTTTCGGCCACAAAAGCAGTAAGTAATCGAGGTCAAAGTACTTATGACATGCTCACTTCCGACTAAAGCAAACTACAGTATTGTGCTGGTTAATTATAAATCACTTGAACTGACAAAGGCTTGTCTGGAGCTGCTGCGCGATGGGTTGCAGGAGACTGGCGTTCCTATTTTTGTGGTGGATAACTATTCGGATGATGCGAGCAGCGAATACCTGCGTACGCTGAATTGGATCAACCTGATTGAACGTAAAATATACACCCCTGAAGCAGGAAACGTTGCTCATGGCCGGGCCTTGGATCTTGCTTTAGATCACGTTGAAACCGAGTATCTGTTTCTGTTGCACACCGATACTTTTATTTACGACCCGACTATTTTCACCATGATGATCGACCAGTGCGCTGGCCCATACAAAGTCGCAGCTGTCGGATGTCTGGAGCAGTTGAATCGAGGTATTACGCGATCGGCCTGGCGTCTGTTTTCACGGTTTTTCAAGCACTACACCCGGCGGAGCTTTTTAGCCATGGGCTTCAAAGCAAGGGCGCCGAAACCGTTCAGAGAAACTCACTTGAAAAGCTTCTGCACCCTGTGGAATGTACGTCTGATTAAACAGCACGGATTGCACTTTCAAATGGACGAGCGTAATCCCGGTTATGAGTTGCAAGACAGAATGGTAGAGCTGAACTATAAGATCAGCTTCATTCCACCACGAAAATTATTCCGTTACCTGGATCATATTCAAAGCGGGACAGTTTCAGCGATGGGTGGTTACGCGAACGATCATCGAAGAGTCAAAATCTACAATCAATTTACCCATAAAAGTCTATTAACACCCCACTCACCCGGCCTAAATATTCGCTGGGGATCTCTTCAGCAAAAATAGACACTCAGGCCTGCCTCTTACGTCAGGGGCGACTCACTTAATGAATTTAATTCAGATTTGGCTTTGACGGAATTTTGACCTTTTACAGCGTAAGGTGTGCCCGCCTATACATCGCGCTATAGCTTGATCGTTGCCCTCATAACATATACCTGTTTTCCGCAGTGGATGTATGTGAATCCGGGGCGAATGGCGAGTTTTTAAAACGCTGTACTTCATAGTTCTAATCCGATTTCAGGAGCACACCCCCTATGAGCACCCCTATCAGTCTGAACAAGCTGCCGGAAATAACCTTGACGTTCTGGGTGATGAAAATCTGCGCCACCACCCTCGGCGAGACCGCCGGCGATTTACTGTCGATGACTCTGAATGTGGGGTATGCGATCAGCTCACTGATCCTAATAAGCGCCTTCCTGATTACACTTGGCTTGCAGCTGTTTTCGAAAAGTTATAATCCTGTGTTGTACTGGATCGTTATTCTCTCCACCAGTACCGCAGGCACCACCATGTCGG
>ERZ1463034.138-NODE-138-length-22698-cov-36.670097_pt1 | contig 22698 bp, 21 predicted proteins | sample MGYA00564480_ERZ1463034 | MGnify/ENA primary metagenome ERZ1463034 (study PRJEB39244, sample SAMEA3635122) | Helicobacter pylori | study: EMG produced TPA metagenomics assembly of PRJEB11511 data set (Assembly of a 5300-year-old Helicobacter pylori...
ATTTCAATAAATCCAACGACCTTTGCAATCAGTTGCTCGAAATCGGCATCGCCACCCATCAGGTTGGCGTTGCTAAATTTGTCCTGCAGATTACGCACCAAGGTGTTCGGGTCATCACCCAGCAGAATGGCGCATACCCCGCGTTCGCTTTGCGCTACCAGAATCGAGCCCAGCGAGCATTCCCCAACCGCGAAGCGAATGTCGTTATTCACGCCGCCTGCGCGATAGTCGCTGGGTTTCATGCCAAGCATCGTGTCCGAGGCCTCGTAAAAGCGGCTGTTTGAATTGAAACCTGCCTCGTAAAGAGCGTTGGTGATCGATCCCGGGCGGCTCAAGTGCTCGCGCATTTTTCGTGCGCGATGGGCCCGTGCATACCCGTTGGGCGTCAGGCCGGTGATGGCATTGAAGACCCGATGGAAGTGATAGGGACTCAAACCGACGTTGTCTGCCAGTTGATTCAGGCTGGGCAGGCGATCGGCCTGTTCGATTTGTCGGCAGGCCTCTGCTACCAGGATTACATGCTGCGCGAAGACGCTGGTCTGATCCGCTGCGGCCCGTTTGCTCGGGCGATAACCTGCGGCTTCTGCGTCTGTGGCATTGGCGAAAAACTCGACGTTCTCTGGCCGTGGCAGGCGCGACGAACTGCTTGCCCGACAGTACACGCCGGTGGTTTTCACCGCGTAAACGAATTGGTTGTCCGCCGTCGCATCCCTTGCCAACACCGCAGCCCAGCGGGGATCGTTTTCCGTGATCTGCTTATCCTGCTGTGATGTGCGTGGATTGACCGTACTCATGCGTGTGTACTCATCGTGAAGGCGATTACTGACAAGGTTATCGCGCAGGCAGGCAGGCGGCACTCCGAAGCTTGCGCTTGAACTCCCTGCTGACAGCCGTCAAACATTCAGCATTGGCGGCAATGTGCCCAATAAGGAAACAGCTGCAACGGCTGCTATGCCGAACAGGCATTCGAGGGCCACACTGGTGCGCAACAGGTTGAGCCGATCACTGTTGCTATTGAGCAGTAATCTATTGGTCAGTGCTAATAGCAGCATGCACAGCACGAGACACACCTTGATCATCAGGATCAGCCCAAACCCGGAAAATGCTGGCTCGGGCCAAACGGCGCCGCTCATTACCCTGACATTGATTAGCCCAGTGGTAATGATTGCAGCCACGAGACCATAACCGATGCCGCTGAAGCGCCGAAGCAAGTGCTGAGCGTTTCCGGCAGACGGTTGCGCCAGCAGCAATGACAGCAACAATATCCCTCCTAGCCAGGCGCCGACGCAGCATAGGTGAATCATCTGATTGAGAATCATCAGTCCACCGCTCAGGCCGTCGAACATCGCACCGTGCCCGACCGGTGCCAGTGTCGCCAATAGCAACGTACTCAGTGCCAGCCGCAGGTTGGGTGAAGAAAACCGTCGCGAGGCAAGGCTTATCAATAGCAGCGCGCTGAAGAGCAGATGCCCGCTCCAGACCTGACCGAAAAATGTATTGCGGAGCACCAGCATCAGGGTTGGCGGATCAAGTCCGTCCTGCCAGCTACCTGCCATGCTGCCGGCAATGAGCACAAGCCACAGCAAGCTGCTGGCCAATGCCACTGACGTCAGCGAGCGAAGCACCCATGTGAGCTTCGCGTCCAGCGTGGCTGTTGCTGCTTCAATCAGCAACGGTTTGAATAGCCATGTCCGAAACAGGCAGATACCGAACAGCAACAACACCACGGCAAAGTGCGCGAATCGGCACAGGATCAGTGCACTCGACATTGGGTTACGGGCTTACTTTGAAGGAGTATTCGCCCTCGCTTTTATGAGTGTCGACCGACACAGCGTGCCATTCCACCTTGTATTCGCCGGCAGCGATGGGCGTGGCAGGGGTGATAATCAAAACTTTCTTATTGTCGGGGTCAGTCGCAACGGTATTAACGATTACCGTTTTACCGACGTTCGTGGTGAGGCTGACTTTGGTGAACTTGTCCTCGACACCCTCGGAGAAATTCAGGCGCAGGTCCTTGGGTGCTGTGGTGGTGCTGTCGGCAGCCGGCTCTTCACTTTTCAGGTTGGCGTGGGCAAAGACGAAGGTGGCGCTAGCGACGGAGATAAGCAGGGCGAACGATGTCAGGACTTTCTTGAAAAGCGGGGCAAACATTAAAAATACCTTTTTCAGAGGGCTGGATCGTTAAGCAATGCGTGCTAATAAAACAGAAACGGGCGAACGACTCCAGACAAGAAATCCATGCAGACCTCGTCGCGGCCATCAGGCGATGGCGCTAGACCGCTAGCCGAGCACACGCGTGCGGATGAATTTATTCATCAGTCTTACAGGTTTTTTCGCCCGGCCGGCAGCATGCGGCGCAACGTCGAATCTTTCAGCAGATAGTGATGCCCAAGGGCGATGCAGGCATGCAGGCCGGAAAGGATAATGATGGCCCAGGCCACCGTCCCATGCAGGTCACCCAGCGTGCTGCTCAGCGCATGATCGATGATGAATGGAGCGGGCACCGAGAACAGGCCGAAAAAGCTGAAGGGTTCGTCTTGCGCCCAACGGAACCCAAAGCCCAGTACGACTTGTGCCAGCAACAACGCATAAAGGCCAAGGTGCGCGAGCGTCGCCAGCAGGTGAGTTGTTCTGGACGTGATCACGGGTAGACGATTGCCGCCGAACAAGCGCCAGGCAATCCGCGCGACGATCAGCACCGCCAGCGCAATCCCTAGTGAGATATGCACCGATTGCAGGCCTTTGCGCAGGGGCGTGCCTTTCTCAAGGATGTCCCATACCTGTGCGCTGGCGAACAAAAAAATCACCAAGGCTACCGTTAGCCAGTGGAAAGAACGGGTCAGTCGGTCATAGCGTTCAGCATTTGGAGTGGTATGCATGGTCAGCTCTCTGTAGTGATACGTACTTAACGTCCGAGGGTGAAGATTTATTTGAAGACTATATAGGTAATTTGTGATCAACCCGAATCGCATCCGCAGGCCCACGAATGGTTATTCCAGGACTATAATTTTTGGCGTGGGCCGGCGTTGTCCATGAGCCCATTGCCCAGTCGTGAGGTAAACCTATGAACATCGGGATGATTGGCGCTGCGACCGTGGGGGAAACGCTCGCGGCAGCGTTCATTCAAGCAGGGCATGACGTGGTGCTCAGTAATCGCCGAGGTCCTGGGAGTCTGGCGTCATTGATTCATAAGCTGGGATCCAAGGCAAAGGCGGGCACTCTGGAGCAGGCCGCTGCTTGCCCAATCGTCGTGCTGGCGATTCCCTGGTTCAACGTGGCAAGTGCCTTGCCGGCGCTGCCGAAGTGGGAAGGGCGCGTGCTGATCGATGCGACCAATACCTTTCTCCACTACTTTCCGGATTTCAGGGTTGCGGACCTGGGCGAAGACAGTGGCAGCGAAATTGTCGCCCGTCTCGCGCCGGACGCTAAAGTGATCAAGGCGTTCAATACGTTACCCATAGCGGGCTTTTTCCTTGATGCGCCGGCTGGTTACAGGCGCGTGGCGTTTCTGGCAGGTGACGATGCCCAGGCCAAGGCGTTGGTCAACGGGCTGATCGAGTCCATAGGGTTGGCGCCCATGGACCTTGGTGCACTCGCCAGTGGCGGCCGATTGATGCAACTGGGTGGAATATTCAACGGAGTCGAGTTATTAAAAGCCCGCGACCGATAATGGAAGTGCGTGCCAGGCTCCGGTTTTCAGGCATTAAGTAACGAAAGAATTTCCTTTTTCTTCAATTGGTTAGCAACAGACGTTGTGGTGTAGAGTGGTATTTTCCAGTCACTCAAGACAGGTTGTCCATGTCGCTGCCCGAGGTTCAGAATCCGTTGGCGCTTTACTTGGCGCGTCTGGCACCATCGAGCCAATTGACGATGAAATATGTGCTGCAGGATGCAGCGGATCGTCTGGGTTTCGTCGAGATGGACATCCACGAGGTGCCGTGGCATCAATTGCAGCCAGGCCATGTCATCGCCCTGGTCGCTGCGCTTCGCGAAGACGGCTATGCGCCCAATACCTCGTCGTTATACGTCAATGCCATTCGCGGCGTGACCAACGAAGCCTGGCGACAAAGCCTGATCAGCCATGAGCACTTGCTCAAGATGCGCTCGGTCAAACCCATGGCGGGGACGCGTCTGAGCAAGGGCAAAAATATTCGACGAACGCTGATTCGGGAACTTATGGACGTGTGTGCCGCCGACCCTCGTCCGCAAGGACGACGCGATGCAGCGATCATTGCCATTCTGTACGGATCAGGGATGCGAAAGTCCGAGTCGGTGAACCTGGACCTGGCGCAGATCGACTTTGCCGAACGCAGCCTGCAGGTCACGGGCAAGGGCAACAAACAACTGATCAAATACGCGCCGACCTGGGCATTCACAGTTCTCAATGATTGGCTGGAACTGCGCCGCTCATGCTTACCCGAAGGTCAGAGCGACGATGCCTTCCTGTTCAACCGCATCCGCCGTGGCAGCCACATCACCCGTGACCGGATCACCAAACATGCGATCTACTTCATTGCCAAGCAGCGCGGTCGGCAGATTGGCATGGACATCATGCCCCATGACTTTCGCCGCTCATTCATCACGCGAGTGATCGAAGAGCACGATCTGTCGATTGCGCAAAAACTGGCGCATCACACCAACATCTCGACCACCGCCAGCTATGACATGCGCGGCGAAAATGAGCGACGTCGGGCGATTGATCGGTTTGATCTTTAACCTCGGCAGCGTATCAGGTGCTTTGCAGGCCTAGGGGTATTGGGACCACGTCGGATGAACGTGCCTTTGATGGCTGCGTGTATTGTGAATCACTCTGTTTCATGACCGTCCGTAACCCCGCATGAGCGTCTGCTCAGGCTTCGCTACTCTTAAAATATAGACCGCTGGAACTGCTGAATGCACGTCAGGCGGCATGAGCGCCAGAAGCAAAAGTCTGGCGACGAGGACGCACGTTGAAAAGAGGAATGAATGATGAAGATGCTACTGACGGTCGAATTTCCTCATGAACCCTTCAATTCCCTCGTCAGAGCGGGGAAGGTGGGCGAGATTATTGGACGTATCCTGGAAAGCATCCATCCGGAGGTCGCTTATTTTACTGAGCAAGATGGAATGCGTGGCGGGATTTTTCTGGTCAACGTAAAAGACCCGTCCGACGTCCCCGGGTTTGCGGAACCCTTTTTTCTCAACTTCCAGGCTGACTGCAAGTTCCGCATCGCGATGAGCCCGCAGGACTTGCAAAAGTCTGGTCTGGAGGCGCTCGGGAAAACGTGGGCGTGAGAAACGGTCGGTGGGGTCGGTAACGTACGACCCCGATCCGGCCAAGTGCCCCGCAATTACGCATCTGCGAAAGCTTTATGTCAGGCACTGAACATCGCTGTATGAGCGACTGTTCAGCTTCACTAATGTTGGCGTCTACGATGTCCACTCGCATTTAAAGGCAACCCACGGTGAGGGGGGATACGGCCGTATTGTTCAATTATTACGTCAACGGATAATGACTATCACATGATCGGGGTTAAATAGCGGCCCGCAAAAATGTTAAAAGTTTGAGGGAAGGGGCAACCCCCTGAACCGAGAAGATAAAAATAGGGCTAAAAAGCCTGTTATTACCGGACGTGCAACTCCGGTCTCACTGTGTTAGCTGACCTGCCATCGCTCAATCCACTGTTTCATCCTTCGCCTGAACCCAGGGGAAACTCTATTGCTCAGGTATTGGATGACGGCGGACTTTATTTTGAATCAGGGGAAAATGAATGATGTGTGTGAAGTGGAATCTCGTGACCCTTGCGGTCTCGCTCGGGGTCAGTCAGTTAGTATCGGCCGCGCCGGTGACGGATCAGGCCGATGCCAAGGGATTTATTGAAGACAGCAGTCTCAATGTCCACCTCAAAAACTACTACTTCGACCACGATGGTAAGGATGGCGGTGCAACCAATAAGGACTGGACCCAAGGTGTACTGGCTAACTACAGTTCGGGGTTCACTCAGGGGACGGTTGGGTTTGGGGTAGAGGTGTTTGGTAATTGGGCCATCAAACTTGATGGTTCGGCGGACACTAACGGCACGGGCAACTTACCGGTGCGCCATGATGGATCCCTGGAAGATGAATACGGCACGGTGGGGGGCGCACTGAAAGTCCGGATTTCCAAGACCGAACTTCTTTGGGGCACCCTGCAGCCGACAGCACCTGTTTTCGCCGCGGGTGGCTCACGCTTGTTTCCGCAGACGGGCACCGGCTTCAATGTGCTGAGCAGCGAAATTGCTGGCCTTGATCTGGATGCCGGGCACTTCACCGGCGGGAACGGTCCGGTCACCACCAATGGCAGCCACGAACTGTTTGCCGCCTACGCTAACGTCGCTGCCGACAGCATTGATTATGTCGGTGGCAAATACGCGGTTTCGGACAGCCTGACCTTTAGCCTGTACGGCTCGGAACTCAAGGATATCTGGCGTCAGTACTACGGGAACGCCAACTATACGTTGCCGATCTCGGAGCTACAGTCAGTGAACTTTGATTTCAACATCTACCGTACCAATGACGAAGGACAGGCCAACGCCGGTAGCATTGACAACACCACCTGGTCGCTGGGCGCGGCTTACTCGTTCCTGAGCGCGCATACCGTCTCACTTTCCTATCAAAAAGTACGTGGCGATACTCCGTTCGACTACGTCTCGTTCGGTCAAAACGGACCTGGCGACACGTCGGACTCGATTAGCCTGGCCAACTCGATTCAGTATTCAGACTTCAACGGTCCGGGGGAAAAATCCTGGCAGGCGCGCTATGACCTGAACATGCTGACCTATGGGGTTCCGGGCCTGAGTTTCATGGTTCGTTATGCTCACGGTGACAACATCGACGGCACACACATGGCGGCTGATAGCCCTTATCGTACTTACAATGGCACCGGTTATGGCGCAGACGGTAAACACCATGAAACCAACCTTGAAGCCAAATACGTTGTTCAGACCGGTCCGGCTAAAAACCTGTCCCTACGGATGCGTCAGGCGTGGCATCGTGGTAATGCCGATCAAGCCGAGGGTAACGTTAACGAGTTTCGTTTGATCGCCGATTACCCGATCTCGATCTTCTAAACCGTCAATCACGACAGCGAGGCTCGACGCTACAATAGGCGAGCCGAGTTTTGCTCGACGGGGCTCATAGAGAGAGGCAGCCGTTTGCCGGTGACGGCAACGCGCTGCCTTTTTTGCCTTTAGATGTTCAGTACTGCCAGGGTTCCGAGCGCTAAACAGCGGTATTCAGGAGGAATTTTCTATCTGGCACGTGCCTTGCTGTATCTGATCCAAAAATGCATTCCAAAAAATGCGCCACTTCACGGGAGTCGTTGAAATGAGCACTATCACTGGTTTGGGCAGGTACGACCTTTCGATCCCAATACCAAGCGCTGTATCGACCACGTCCAACTCAGACAGCTTTCTGAGTCTTTTAGATTCTACGGTTCAAACGGAAAAGGTCGGCAGCAGCGCCTCGTCCAGTGCCAGTGCCTCTAGCCAGCAGCAAGATGAAGACCGCCAAGAAGCCTTCGCGAAAATGATGGTCAGTCTGCAAAACGCTAACTCGCTGGTGGCAACGCACACGGCATCTGACAACAGTAGCTCCGGTGTTGGACAGGTGGGTGCCAGTTCGCTGAACGCTTCAGTCGACGCAACAGCAGGGTCGTCCGCGACTAAAAGCGCGCTGGATGAATTCAAGGATTACATGGCCCTGACGCCGGCACAGAAGATGCGTTACAGCACCTTGAAAGGCATGGGACTCACCGAGGCTGATCTTAAGGCCATGCCTCCTGCAGAGCAGGCCAAGGTTGAGGCCAAAATAGCGGAAGTGCTCAAGAAACAGACTGAAATGCAGGCCAGCGCAAGCACCGGCACAGACTTCAGTTCGGGTTCAAGCGCCAGCGCTGGAAATCAGGGACAGTCGCTGGTGAACGCCGCGCTATTGAATATGACCCAGTCCCTCGATCAGGAAAAATCCAGGCTCGGTTTATCCTGAATCAGGTTTAAGGCTACAAAGCTTTGCACCTGATCTTTCAGGGGCAAAGCCTGATCTTCTGTCCTTCATTCATCGGTGAGCTACTTAGCGGTTTTAAGCCAGAAACTGCTCGGTCGACACCACTCTCGCGTAACCAAAGCCCAATGCGGACATGAACGCTGCATGCACATGGGCCGCGGGCACCGTCAGGCCGTTGAACTCCACGTCGCAGGAAGCGCAGGCATCATGGATTACCGTGGCTTTATAGCCAAGGTCGGCGGCGGCGCGGGTGATAGCGTCGATACACAGGTGGCTCATGCTGCCGACAATGACCAGGTCCTCGATGGCATGGCGTTCAAGCACTGTCGCAAGATTGGTTTCGAGAAACGAATTGACGTGGTGCTTGAGTATCACCTGCTCATCAGGCAGATTTTGCACCTTGGGATGCAGGTGCGCGCCTTCAGAACCAGGGGCAAAGAACGGTGCATCGTCACTGGTGAATTCGTGACGGATATACACCACCAAATCGCCCGCAGAACGGGCAGCGGCAATAATCCTCGCTGCATTGTCGGCGGCGGCGTCAACGCCACTCAGTGGCCACTTTCCTCCAGGGAAGTAGTCATTTTGAATATCGACTACGATAAGCGCTTGTTTGGACATGGGATGTTCCTCAATAGTGTGGCCTGTGTTCCGTGGGGTGAAGTATTGGCTCTGCAGCGCTGGCTGAGGATTGGCCGGAACGACAATATCGAGGGGTAAACTGACAATGGCGGGGCAAATCAATGTGGCCGAGATCGGCTTGCTGGTCTATCCAGGTGCGCAGATGGCTGCGGTGCATGGCCTGACCGACCTGTTCTCCGTGGCCAATCGCATCGTCCGTGAGCAGCCCATGGCCAATGTGCCGCTGCTGCGAATTTCTCATTGGAGCGCTACAGTGCCCGGGGCTCCCCTCGAGAGGATCTTCGACAGCCAGCCGGAACTTACCAGCCGACCCGTTGCAGTGCTGATCCCGCCGTCTCTGGACACACTGCCTTCGGCTGAGTGGTTGCAGACGCTGGCGGCCTGGATCACCCGGCAGCACAGCGCCGGGGCGGTTATTGGTTCAGTGTGCCTGGGTGTATTTGTACTGGCCGAAACCGGTCTGCTTACAGGCCGTACAGTCACCACCCACTGGACTCAAGCCAAAACCCTGGGCGAACGGTTTCCTCTGCTCAAGGTGGATGTCGAGAAGCCGATGATCGATGATGGCGACCTCATTACCACGGCGGGTCTGATGGCGTGGGCCGAACTGGGGTTGAGGGTGGTAGAGCGATTGTTGGGGCCGAGCATTGCCTCAGCTACGGCGCGCTTTCTAATGGTCGAGCACAGCGACAGCGCGAAGTGCGGTGGCAATTTTGCACCTATTCTTGGTCACGGTGATGCAGCAGTACTCAAGGTCCAGCACTGGTTACAAGCCAGCGGCGCAGTGGAGGTTTCACTGAGCACGATGGCCGCCGAGGCAGGCCTGGAGGCGCGAACATTCTTACGGCGTTTTCGCGCGGCGACGGGGCTCAAGCCCACGCAATACTGCCAGCACCTGCGGGTTGGAAAAGCTCGCGAAATGCTCGAATTCACCAACCGCACCGTCGACCACATCGCCTGGACCGTGGGATATCAGGATCCAGGCGCCTTTCGCCAGACCTTCAAGAAAATTACCGGGTTTTCGCCGAGGGATTATCGGGGACGCTTTGGTGTTGGCACGGCTGTCGGTAATGGTTGACTAGCAACGGCAACTCCCGCATGGCGCCTGTGCGCTGTTTAGCAAAGCTCAGTGATGAACGCGCCATGAAAGTGATATGTGGAGCGTGACTTGTCTGGAGCGGTCTGTTTCCATGCCAGACACCTCTCTATCTCCCTCCTGGAACCCAGCTCCACATGCCTGTCGTCAGTCGGTTCACCTCTTTTTTCGACCAGGCCCGACGCGCCCTGGAGCTGGTATGGAGCACGTCGAGAGGCTTGTTCCTGGGCCTTGTAGTGGCAACGCTGGTGGCCGGTGTTCTTCCTGCTCTGGCCGCATGGCTGGGGCAGCGGATTGTCGATGCGGTGGTCGCTGCCATGCAGTTGCATGCGGACCTCGGCAGCGCTCCGTTGTGGCCGGTATTGCGTTACGTGCTACTCGAAGCCGGAGTGCTCGCGTTACTCGCTGGCGCTCAACGTGCACTCTCGGTTCAGCAGTCGCTGTTGAGAGTACAGCTGGGGCAGAAGGTCAACACGTTGATCCTGGAAAAAGCACAGACGCTGTCGCTTATCCAGTTCGAGAATTCGGAGTTTTACGACAAGCTCGTTCGCGTACGCCGCGAGGCCTCCACGCGCCCCCTGGCATTGGTAACCAAGTCCCTTGGGCTGATTCAGAACCTGATCTCGCTCATCAGTTTTGCGGTGTTGCTGGTGCATTTTTCGCCTTGGGCGCTGGTGATCCTGGTGCTCGGCGCGTTGCCGGTGTTCTTCGCCGAAGCACATTTCTCCGGTGACGCGTTTCGCTTGTTCACCCGCCGTGCCCCCGAGAGCCGACAACAAGGCTACATCGAAGCACTGCTGTCTCAGGAAGCGCATATAAAAGAGGTCAAGTTGTTCGGCTTTGCGCCTCTTCTGCTGCAACGTTACAGAGACACGTTTGACCGGCTCTACGCCGAAGACCGCCGGCTGACCCTGCGGCGCGATGGCTGGGGTTTCCTCCTCGGACTGCTTGGTACCAGTGCGTTTTACCTGGCTTACGCCTGGGTGGTGGTCGATACGGTCAATGGCCGCATCAGCCTCGGACAAATGACGATGTATCTGGTGTTGTTCAAACAGGGGCAGACGGCGGTCAGCAGCAGCCTCAGTGCCATCAGTGGTCTTTATGAAGATGGCCTGTACCTGACCAATCTGTATGAGTATCTGGCTCAGCCGGTTGTTGTCGAAACCGGTACCCTCACTCAAGGCATCCTCCCGGGGGATGGCTTGCGTTGCGAGGGCGTCAGCTTTCGTTATCCAGATTCCAGTCGTGTCACGCTTGAGAATATCAATCTCCACCTTGCACCGGGACGTAGCGTGGCGCTGGTGGGTGAAAACGGCTCGGGCAAGACCACGTTGATCAAGCTGCTGACCCGTCTGTACCGGCCTGATGAGGGACGCATTCTGCTGGATGGCAGTGATCTTCAGGACTGGAACGAGGATGCGCTGCGCAGGCGTATCGGTGTCATTTTTCAGGACTACATCCGCTACCAGTTTCCTGTGGGCGATAACCTTGGGGTGGGTGATATTGAGGCGTTCAGTGATGAAACCCGATGGCGCGAAGCGGCAGCCCAGGGCATGGCAGCAGAATTCATTGAGCGTCTCGATCATGGCTATGCCACCCAGCTAGGTCGGTGGTTCGCGGGAGGGCAGGAACTGTCGGGAGGGCAATGGCAAAAGATCGCGTTGTCCCGAGCCTACATGCGCCGCAACGCCGATATTCTTATCCTCGACGAGCCTACGTCAGCCCTGGACGCGGCTGCAGAAGCCGCCGTGTTTGAACACTTCCGTGAGTACGCCAAGGGCCGTATGACGCTGCTGATTTCTCACCGTTTTTCCAGCGTGCGCAATGCGGATCACATCGTTGTATTGGATCAGGGCAGGGTGCTTGAGCGTGGCGATCACGCCAGCCTGATCGCCGCTGGCGGGCGCTATGCACACTTGTTCGACCTGCAAGCGCGTGGTTACCGGTAACGTAGGCTATTGTTCAAATACGCGCTAACTCTTGTACAAAATCATATTAACGTATAGGTTTTGTATAGGATTTGACTGCCCATGTGTCGACACCGACCACTGTCATCTCCTTATGACCCTGATGTTGTGTCTGTGGAGATAGACCATGTTGAACAAACTCGTACTGCTGCTGTTCTGCATCTGCCTGGGAAGCTGCAGCGATATCGATGTGAACCGCTATAGCCAGGAAACCCCAAAACTTGAACTGCGCGATTTTTTCTCGGGGCGGGTAGACGCGTGGGGCATGTTCCAGAAGCGTTCGGGAGAGGTGATAAAACGGTTTCACGCCGTTATCAACAGCCACTCCGAGGGCGACCGGTTCATCATGCATGAAGACTTCACCTACAGCGACGGGACCAAGCAGACCCGGGTGTGGACACTGCACCCGGACGGTCCTGGACGGTGGCGCGGTACCGCAGGCGATGTTGTCGGCGAGGCAATCGGAGAGGTGGCTGGCAATGCACTGCATTGGCGGTACGTGCTGAGCTTGCCCGTGGACGGTAAGGTCTATCAGGTCAACTTCGATGACTGGATGTACTTGCTTGATGACGACACGATGGCCAATCGTTCCTCAATGACCAAGTTCGGCTTTGAACTGGGTCAGGTGACGTTATTTTTCCGTAAGCAAGCCAGCTGATGCCGGGGTTGAGTCGCGTGCCTTTCAACTGATAACAATCGTTCACGCGCGTGACTTCCATCAGGACCGCGCTCTTTGCAATCGTTTAGCCGTTTGACAGGAAACGGATAGCGATCTGCATGAATCGGATATCTCCAGTTTTTTCCCGGCCATAGACTCACTCCGTCAAATAAAAACAACGGAGGCTCTGGCCATGTCCATAAGCGTCGAGTATCTCAATTCCTTGCTTGAAGAAAACCGAGAAAAGGGTGTTTACCGCTGCAAGCGGGAAATGTTCACCGATACTCGCTTGTTCGATCTCGAGATGAAGCACATTTTCGAGGGCAACTGGTTGTACCTCGCTCATGAGAGCCAGATTCCGAACAAAAACGACTACATCACCCTGGAAATGGGTCGCCAGCCTGTTTTCATTGCCCGCAACAAAGACGGCGCGCTCAATGCATTTCTCAATGCATGCAGCCATCGCGGCGCTATGCTCTGCCGACACAAACGTGGCAACAAGGCGTCCTATACCTGTCCGTTCCACGGCTGGACTTTCAACAACTCCGGCAAGTTGCTCAAAGTCAAAGATCCGACCGATGCCGGCTACCCGTCGAGCTTTAACTGCGAAGGCTCTCACGACCTGACCAAAGTGGCGCGTTTCGAGTCCTATCGCGGATTCCTGTTCGGTAGCCTGAACCCTGATGTGGTCCCGCTGGTGGAGCATCTGGGTGAGTCGGCGAAGATCATCGACATGATCGTCGATCAGTCTCCGGACGGCCTGGAAGTGCTGCGCGGCTCCTCAAGCTATATCTATGAAGGCAACTGGAAGCTCACCGCCGAGAACGGCGCCGACGGTTATCACGTCAGCTCCGTGCACTGGAACTACGCGGCCACTCAGAATCAGCGCAAGGAACGCCAGGCTGGCGACAGCAATCCGACCATGAGCGCCGGTGGCTGGGCTAAGCGTGGCGGTGGTTTCTATTCCTTCGACAAGGGCCACATGTTGCTATGGACCCGTTGGGCTAATCCCGAGGATCGGCCTCTGTACGAGCGCCGCGATGAGCTGGCCCAGGACTTCGGCCAGGCCCGCGCAGACTGGATGATCGGTAACTCGCGCAACCTGTGCCTGTACCCCAACGTGTACCTGATGGACCAGTTCAGCTCGCAGATTCGCATCGCCCGGCCGATCTCGGTGGATCGCACTGAAATCACCATTTATTGCATCGCGCCCAAAGGCGAGAGCGACGAAGCGCGTGCGCGCCGGATTCGTCAGTACGAGGACTTCTTCAACGTCAGTGGCATGGCCACCCCGGATGATCTGGAAGAGTTTCGCTCCTGCCAGATGGGCTATCAGGGCAGTACCACAGCCTGGAACGACATGTCCCGTGGTGCCGAACACTGGGTCGAAGGCGCGGATGAAGCGGCCAAAGAAATTGATCTGCACCCATTGCTTAGCGGCGTGCGCACCGAGGACGAGGGGCTGTTCGTGCTGCAACACAAGTACTGGCAGGAAACCATGCTCAAGGCATTGGCAGCCGAGCAGTCGCAATTGATCTGCGTGGAGGGCGGGCAATGAGCCTTTCTTACGACGCAGTACGCGACTTCCTCTACCGCGAAGCGCGCTATCTGGATGACAAGGATTGGGATAACTGGCTGGAACTGTATGCCGCGAATGCGACGTTCTGGATGCCATCCTGGGACGATGACGACGAACTGACCGAAGACCCGCAAAAGGAAATCTCGCTGATCTGGTACGGCAGCCGCGAAGGGTTGGAGGACCGTGTTTTCCGGATCAAGACCGAGCGCTCCAGCGCCAGCATCCCGGATACCCGCACCTCTCACAACCTGAGCAATCTCGAGATCCTCGAACAAGGCGATGGCCTGTGCAAGGTGCGCTTCAACTGGCACACCCTGAGCTTTCGCTACAAGACCGTGGACAGCTATTTCGGTACCAGCTTCTACACCCTCGATGTGCGCGGCGACCAGCCTCTGATCAAGGCTAAAAAAGTCGTCCTGAAAAACGACTACGTCCGTCAGGTCATCGACATCTATCACCTGTGAACGAGCGGTCTGTCGCCATTGGGCTTGCACCCGACGCTTCAGCCCCTGGTCCAGCGAGGAACACCATGAGCCACAAAATTGCACTCAATTTCGAAGACGGCGTTACCCGTTTCATTGACGCCAACCCCAGTGAAACCGTCGCCGACGCTGCGTACCGGCAGGGGATCAATATTCCTCTGGACTGCCGCGACGGTGCTTGCGGTACCTGCAAGTGCTTCGCTGAATCCGGCGAGTACGACCTCGGCCAGGAATACATCGAAGATGCGCTCAGCGAAGAGGAAGCGGATCAGGGGTATGTGCTGACCTGTCAGATGCGCGCTCAAAGCGACTGTGTGGTGCGTGTGCCGGCATCTTCAGATGTTTGCAAAACACAGCAGGCGACTTACCAGGCGGCAATCAGCGAAGTCCGTCAGCTCTCTGACAGCACGATTTCGCTGTCTATTCAGGGCGAAGCCCTGAACCACCTGACCTTTCTGCCGGGCCAGTACGTCAACCTGCAAGTGCCGGGCAGTGAGCAGACCCGAGCCTATTCATTCAGCTCGCTGCAGAAAGACGGTCGCGTCAGCTTTTTGATCCGAAACGTGCCAGGCGGCTTGATGAGCAGCTTCCTTACGGAGCTGGCCAAGGTCGGTGACAGCATGAACCTGGCCGGTCCTCTGGGCAGTTTCTATCTGCGCACCATCAAACGCCCACTGCTGTTGCTGGCGGGCGGCACCGGGCTGGCGCCATTCACTGCGATGCTGGATACGATTGCGCAGAAGGGGAGCGAGCATCCATTGCACCTGATCTACGGCGTTACCAACGATTTCGATCTGGTGGAAATGGATCGCCTGAACGACTTCGCTGCGCGGATCCCGAACTTCACCTTCAGCGCCTGTGTGGCCAACCCCGCCAGCAGTCATCCGCACAAAGGCTACGTGACCCAGCACATCGCGCCCACGCACCTCAACGGCGGCGACGTCGATATCTACCTGTGTGGTCCGCCACCGATGGTCGAGGCGGTCAGCCAATACATTCGCGAACAGGGTATCGAGCCAGCGAACTTCTACTACGAGAAGTTCGCCGCCAGCGCCGCTTAACTGCCACTGACTGACGTGTATTTTCGAGGTTGCCATGAGCATGAGATTTAAAAATAAAGTCGCCCTGGTCACCGGGGCAGCGCAGGGCATTGGACGCCGCGTCGCCGAGCGTTTGCTCGAGGAAGGCGCGCAGGTGGTGGCGGTTGACCGTTCCGAACTGGTCAGGGAACTGCAAGGCGAGGCGCTGCTGGCGCTGACCGCTGACCTTGAACAGTACGCCGACTGCCAGCGAGTGATGGCTGCTGCTGTGGAGCGTTTTGGACGGCTGGACGTGCTGGTCAATAACGTCGGAGGCACCATTTGGGCCAAGCCATTCGAACATTACAAAGAAAGCGAGATCGAGGCCGAAGTACGCCGCTCGCTGTTTCCCACGCTGTGGTGCTGTCACGCCGCGTTGCCATACATGGTGGAGCAGGGCTGCGGCGCCATCGTCAACGTCTCATCGATCGCCACTCGCGGGATCAATCGCGCGCCTTACGGTGCAGCCAAGGGTGGTGTCAATGCACTCACCGCCTGCCTGGCGTTTGAGAACGCCGAGCGCGGCATCCGGGTCAACGCCACGGCGCCTGGTGGTACCGAAGCACCTCCGCGGCGTATTCCGCGCAACACCGCCGAGCAGAGCGAGCAGGAGAAGGTCTGGTATCAGCAAATCGTCGACCAGACTGTCGATAGCAGCCTGATGAAGCGCTACGGCAGTCTCGAAGAACAGGTCGGTGCAATCCTGTTCCTGGCCTCCGATGAAGCCTCCTACATCACCGGCATGACCCTGCCCGTAGGCGGCGGTGACCTCGGCTGAACCCCTGTCTCACAGCGCTAATGCACCACCAACAAGTAACCTGATAACAACATTAAGAGGTACATCTCCATGACCGTGAAAATTTCCCAGACCCCTGAGGTCCAGGCATTCTTTAAGGACGTCAGCGGGCTCGGCAACGACCAGGGCAGCCCTCGCTTGAAGCAACTGATGTTCCGCGTCCTCAATGAGGTAGCGAAGATTGTCGAGGATATGGAGGTGGGCGAAGACGAGTTCTGGACCCTGGTGGATTACCTCAACCGCCTGGGCGGTCGCAACGAAGCCGGGCTGCTGGTGGCCGGTTTGGGCATTGAGCATTTTCTTGACCTGCTGCAAGACGCGAAAGACGCGCAGGAAGGCCTCGTGGGCGGTACGCCGCGCACCATTGAAGGCCCGCTCTATGTCGCCGGCGCACCGCTGTATGACAGCGAGACGCGGATGGACGACGGCAGTGAGGACGAGGTCGCCACGCCGATGTTCCTTCAGGGTGTGGTGCGCGACGCCAATGGTCAGCCAGTCGCCGGCGCCGTTGTCGACCTCTGGCACGCCAACACTCAGGGTAACTACTCGTACTTCGATCAGAGCCAGAGCGAGTACAACCTGCGTCGACGTATCGTCACCGATGCCGAAGGCCGCTACCGCGCGCGCAGCATTGTGCCGTCAGGCTATGGTTGCAACCCCCAGGGTCCGACCCAGGAATGCCTCGACCAGCTTGGCCGTCACGGTCAACGTCCGGCGCATATTCATTTTTTCATCTCGGCACCGGGCCATCGTCACTTGACCACGCAGATCAACCTGTCTGGCGATAAGTACCTGTGGGACGACTTCGCTTACGCCACCCGTGATGGTCTGGTGGGTGAAATCCGTTTCGTCGAGGATCGCGCTGCGGCGAACGACCGAGGGGTGACGGGGTCATTCGCCGAGCTGGACTTCGACTTCCAGCTGCAAAAGGCAGCCAGCACCGATGCTGAACAACGCAGCCACCGCCCGCGCGCATTACAGGACTGAGGTGAAGGGCGCCGAGCTTCTCTCTCGGGAAGGTCAGATCGAGCTTGGTAGGTGTTCAGATCAATCAGGCTGTCCTGATTGATCTGAGGTGCAAACGTTCCAGAACGCGGTTGAAGGTGCCATTATCACCCGAGTAATTTTCTGGAGAGGTTTACATGAGTAACTACCAGCCTGGCATTCTTGCCAAGCCCGTGCCATTACAGGCGCGCCATTTGTTTTTTGCCCTTGAGTCCGTAGACGCCCTGCCAGCTGCGCTCAAAGAACTGGCGCAGCTGGCAGACGGCAAAAAAATGGTTGTCGGCTTTGGTGAGTCGCTTGTGCATGCGATAGGGGGTCAAGTTGAGGGCTTGCGTGTGTTCCCGGCATTGAGTGGCGTCGGGGTGGACAACCCCTCGACCCAGCACGCACTTTGGTGCTGGCTGCACGGTGAGGACCGGGGTGAATTGCTGCATCGCAGCCGCGCATTAGAGGCCGCATTGGCACCGGCCCTGCGCCTGGTGCAGATGACCGAAGCGTTCCGCTACAAGACCGGTCATGACCTGACCGGCTATGAAGATGGCACCGAAAACCCGGTAGACGAAGCGGCCATAGGGGCGGCGGTAGTAAACAATGACATCCCGGGGCTGCAAGGGGGTAGCTTCGCCGCCATCCAGCAGTGGCAGCACGACCTGGATGGTTTCGCCGCCATGCCGCAGGGGGAGCAAGACCACATCATGGGCCGCCGAAAAAGCGATAACGAAGAGCTGGAAGAGGCTCCGAAATCAGCACATGTAAAGCGCACCGCCCAAGAAAGTTTCACCCCTGAAGCCTTCGTTGTGCGTCGCTCTATGCCTTGGTCAGACGGCCTGCAGGCCGGTTTGGTATTCCTTGCCTTTGGTCACTCCCTCGACGCTTTCGAAGCCCAATTGCGACGCATGAGCGGACTCGATGACGGCATTGTTGACGCCCTCTATCGCTTTAGCCGCCCCCTTACCGGCGGCTACTACTGGTGTCCGCCGCTGAAGGATGATTGCCTTGATCTGAGTGCGCTCAGGGCATGATAGCCGCAGGTCAAGAATGTGACGTTGCCGCTGCTGATAGCTGCTGCAACGTCACACTGGATAAACACCCGTGAGCTTGCCCGCCATCAACTCAACTATGTGCTGATGGCGGGGCAACTCACGTTCAGAACAGCTCAGCGACATATTTGAACGGGTAATCGATCGTCTGGTAGTCGCCAATTTTGCGCTTGGGTAGTTTGACCTTTGGCTGCTTGACCTCCTTATAGGGGATTTGTGTCAGCACGTGAGTGAGCACGTTTAGACGAACACTTTTCTTGTCTTCCGAGCGGGCGACGAACCAGGGCGCCCATGGGGTGTCGGTGGCGACGAACATCTCGTCGCGTGCTCGTGTGTAGTCGTCCCAGCGGTTATAAGAGAGGACGTCCATGGGGGACAGTTTCCATACCTTGCGGCCATCTGTAATACGGTCTTTGAGGCGACGCTCCTGCTCTTGCGGACTGACTTCCAGCCAGTACTTGAGCAGGATGATTCCCGAGTGGATCAGTTGATTCTCGAACATGGGTGCCAGCTCTAAAAAATTAAGCACCTGGCTTTCATCGCAGAAACCCATGACCCGTTCGACACCCGCGCGGTTGTACCAGCTGCGGTCGAAGATCACCACTTCTCCGGCTGCGGGAAAGTGCGGCATGTAGCGCTGCAAGTACATCTGGCTTTTTTCCCGCTCGGTCGGCGCCGGCAATGCTACCACGCGAAAAATTCGCGGGCTGACACGCTCGGTCAGCGCCTTGATGGTGCCGCCCTTACCAGCACCGTCGCGACCTTCGAACACCACCACTACCTTGGCGCCGTTCGCCACCACCCATTGTTGCAACTTGACCAGCTCGATGTGCAGGGTCCTCAGTTGTGTTTCGTAGCCCTTGCGACTGAGCTTTTTTACCGGGTGTGTGTCTGGATCAAACAATGTCTGGTCATGTTTTTTCATCGGAGTTACCTAGCCTCCAGTTAGCTTGAAGAGGGCCTTGCCCCTCTCAGATCAGAAGGTATTGCTCGGAAAATGCTTTCCCGCAGTCGAATCAATGCTCACGGTGGACCAGCCGCGCAACCCACGGGTTGGCGCTCAACCCGTGCAGAAGAACACTGAGTAACACCGTGCAAATGGCGGTAGCGATCAGCGTATTACTCGCCAATAGAGGGTAGTCCATTATCATGACGGCAAAGACGATGGTGGCCAGGCCACGTGGGCCGAACCAGGCCATGAATAGGCGGGTTTCGATGTCGAAGCAGGCCCCCAGGAGGCTGATGAGCACGGGTAGCATGCGCACCACGGTCAAACTGAGCAGCGCGTAAAGCCAGATATCCAGGGTTAGGCTGCTCCAGGCTTTGGGGATGACCAATGCGCCAAACACGGCCCAAGTGATGACCGATAGCAGGCTGGCAAATTCTTCGCTGGCTTGAAGCAGCTGATGCTTTTGCTCCTTAAACAGGTAACCCGCGAGCAGCCCCCCGACGAAGGCGGCAATAAAGCCACTGCCGCCCAATGTTTGCGCAGTGGCAAAGCACAGAACGGCGAGGCCGGGGAGGGTAAGTTGTGACCACACGGGCATCTGCCACTGGTGCTTCCAGGAGAGCCGCTGCAACTGCCAGGCGACCATGGTCAGGGCGATCCCGGACAGCGCGCCAATGCCCAGTTCCTCGACAAGCAGCTTCGCCGCCAGAGAGAGAGGGGCCTGAGTCTGTTCTTCGACCAATAACGCCAGGAACATCAATAGCACCGGCACGCAGATCCCGTCATTCAAGCCGCTCTCTACGTTCAACCCTTCACGCACGGGAGCGGCAACCTTTGGGTTGCTCACAACCGCCTTGCCCAGCGCTGCGTCGGTAGGCGCCAACAGGGTTGCCAGAATGGCCAACTCTATCAGCGGCACCTGAGGGAATAGCCAGATACCCACCAGCCACCCACACAAGATGGTCAGGGGAAGGCCTATCAGCAGCAACCGTAACGGAAGCCCTTCATGGGCCCGCAGGACTTTGAGGTTAGCGTTGGCTGCATCACTGAACAGAACAATCGCCAGGGTCAACTCGGCCAAGGCTTTGAGGCCTTCCCGACCAATCCGGAGTTGCAGAATGTCTAGCACAGCAGGCCCGAGAATGAGACCTGCGAGCATAAACATCAGTGGACCATTGAGCAGGCTCGACTCGAACCGCCCAGCGAAAATGCTGTAGATCAAGAGGAAGGCCGTGAGCAGAGCGAGGTTCTGGTACATGGGGCCTGCCTGTCTGAAGGACGGTAGTTCCATTATGGTCGGCACCTGACTATCCGCAAATCGGTTGCAGAACTTCCTGCCGGTGCCGGTGACAGGCTCTCAAACAGGCTACATTTATAATTGCAAATATGTGGTGGCTGCGCGAACACGTGAAAGGGTGCTCGACTATCTGGGCTGACAGATAGCCACGTCATCGCTGCTGACGAAGTTGCAGGTGGCGGGGGAGTGAGTGTTTCGCGCTCCTCTTGCGGGTCGTAAATGCTCATACCGGTACCGGCAGGCGGTATGAGCACTTGTTGTAGGGCAAACAGCGAAACCAGCTGCGTACCATTGTGACTCCATGGAGATCAAACCACCGAATGTGGTGAGTCTTGGCCTGGAGTGTCTGATGAATCGACAAGACCTTGAACCGAACGACCCGCAACAAGACTCCAAGACCCAAATGGTCTCTCGGCATTCGAGGGGCAGTTTTCGTCAGTGGGTACCGGAGTGGATTCGCAACTACCGGCAGGGCTGGTTCAAAGGCGATGCCATTGCCGGCATGACGACGGCGGCGGTGGTCATACCAAAAGCACTGGCTTACGCCACTATTGCCGGACTCCCGGTACAAGTCGGGCTCTATACGGTGTTGGTGCCGATGGCGATTTATGCCTTACTCGGCTCTTCGCGCCCGCTCAGCGTGAGTACAACCACGACAATCGCCATCCTCGCAGGTTCTGCACTGGGTCAGATCAGCCCGACGGGCGACCCTGTTGTATTGATAGTGGGATCCGCCACGTTGGCAGTGCTGGTAGGCGCTTTCCTTGTCCTTGCGGGGGTATTGCGCCTTGGATTTGTAGCCAACTTCATCTCCGAGCCCGTGCTGGTTGGATTCAAGGCCGGCATTGGCATCGTCATCGTGCTTGACCAAGCGCCCAAGTTGTTAGGCATCCACATTGAAAAGGGCAACTTCCTCCATAACCTGATCGCCACGTTTTGGGGTATACCGCACGCTTCGCTGCCCACCGTTGCGGTGGGTATCTTGATGGTGCTGATCCTGGTCGCGATGAAGCGTTTCACCCCAAGCGCGCCCGCGCCACTGGTCGCGGTGGCCATCGGGATTGCAGGGGTGAGCCTGCTTGGCCTGGACCGCTTTGGCATTTCGTTAGTCGGCAATGTTCCAACCGGATTACCTGCCTTGACGTTGCCAGGATGGGAGTGGGTGACTCCTCTCTGGCCAGCAGCCATAGGGATCGCGCTGATGAGCTTTACCGAGACCATCGCTGCCGGACGTGCCTTCGCCCGAAGTGACGAGCCCACGCCTCAGCCCAATCGGGAACTAATCGCGACGGGCATAGCGAACATAGGCGGAGCCTTCCTGGGGGGCATGACGGCGGGAGGAGGAACCACGCAGACCGCGGTAAACCGGCTGGCGGGGGCTCATACGCAACTGGCAGGGCTGATTACAGCGGCGCTGGCACTGGGAACGTGCCTGCTGCTGGCGCCTTTCATTAGCCTGATGCCGAATGCCACGCTGGCGGCCGTGGTGATTGTCTATTCGGTGGGCCTTATCGAAGCCTCAGAGTTTCGCGACATTCTGGCGGTGCGCCGAACAGAGTTTATCTGGGCGCTCGCCGCCATGTTGGGGGTCATGCTGCTAGGAACATTGAAGGGCATTGTCGTTGCGATCATCGTGTCGCTCGTCGCCTTGGCCTATCAGGTTTCAGACCCCCCAGTTTATGCCTTGGTCCGAAAACCAGGCACCAACGTTTTCCGCCCGAAATCCGATGAGCATCCCGAGGATGAAAGCTTCGCCGGATTGCTGCTGGTGCGCTCAGAAGGCCGGATTTTCTTCGTGAATGCCCAGCGGGTTGGCCATAAGTTGCTGGCGTTGATTGCTGAGTCCAAACCGCGGGTCATTGCTCTCGACCTTAGCGGCGTGTTCGATTTGGAATACACCGCCCTGAAAATGCTGACCGAGGCCGAAAACCGAATGCGTGAACAGGGTGTAATGCTGTGGCTGGTGGGCATGAACCCAGGCGTGTTTGCCATGGTAAGAAATTCGCCGCTGGGGCGCTCGCTGGGCCCCACGCGAATGTTCTTCAATCTGGAGCAGGCTGTTGCGCATTTTCAGGTATAGCCGGCG
>ERZ1463034.139-NODE-139-length-22461-cov-13.002276_pt1 | contig 22461 bp, 22 predicted proteins | sample MGYA00564480_ERZ1463034 | MGnify/ENA primary metagenome ERZ1463034 (study PRJEB39244, sample SAMEA3635122) | Helicobacter pylori | study: EMG produced TPA metagenomics assembly of PRJEB11511 data set (Assembly of a 5300-year-old Helicobacter pylori...
TGGCCTGCTCCGACAGGCGCGACAGGCGCAGCGGCGCGGTGGTCGCATCCCAGCCGGCGCCGCGCATCAGCGGTTGGATGAGCGCCAGGTCGAGGCCGTCGCTGCGGTAGCGACCGGCACGGTTGGCGTTATTCAGTTGCTGGGTCCAGGCCATGCTCAGGCGCGTGCCGTACTCACCCAGCAGGCTGGTGGCCGGTGCCACGTTGGCATTGCGTGCGTTGTCGGCGGAGCCGCGGGTGCTGCGGTAATAGCTATTGAGGCTGAGCTTGGGGTTGAACACGTCTTCGGCCACGCGCAGGTCGAACTTCTGCGCGACCCGCTGCAGGTAGGCGCTGCGAATCGCCGGGTTGTTGCGCAGGCCCAGGTATACCGCGTCGCCCAGGGTGAGGGCGGTGACCTGGGCATTCAGCGAGACGCCGCGATCGTAGCCACTGCGCGTGGTGCTGGGCGCTGCGGGGCGGATCACCACGTCGGCGGCGATACTCGGCAGGCTGAACAGGGCCAGGAGCAGCAGCAGGCGTTTATTCATCGCGCAACGCCTCCACCGGCTGCAACCGCGAGGCCGAGACCGCCGGGTAAATGCCAAAGAACAAGCCCACCAGCAATGTGCTGCCCACCCCCAGGGGTAGGGCGGCGACCGCCAGGGCAAAGGCCCAGCCCGACAGCCAGGCATAGAGCCAGGCGGCGGTCATGCCGAGCACCGCGCCGCACAGCGCACCGACGGCGGTGAGGGTGATGGCTTCGAGCAGGAACAGGTTGCGAATATCCCGTTGGCGCGCGCCGAGGGCCATGCGAATGCCGATCTCGCGGCGACGTTCGGAGACGTTCATCAGCATCACGTTCATCACCCCGACACCGCCGCCCACCAGGGAGATTGCGCCCAGTGCCAGCAGCAGGTAGGCGAAGGTGCGGCTTTGTCGGGTCATGCCGTCGATCATTTGCTGGGGCACCGTGATGTCGACGGTGTGCTCGGTCAATTGGCGTTGCAGCGCGGCAGCGGCGTCCCGTGCGATGCGTTCCATGTCCTGCCCTGGCGCGGCGCGGATGATCACGTTGCCGATTTGCGGGCTGGCGTAGATGCGGCGCATGCCGTCGGCGGGAATGAACAGCGATTCGTTGGCTTGCACCGGCATCAGCATCGCCCGGGGCTGGTTGTGCAGGATGCCAACCACCAGGAACAGGTAGTCGTTGATGCGCACGCGGTCGCCCAGTTTCAGTGGCTCACCGGGGGCACCAAGGGCTTGGGCGATCTGGTCACCGATCACGCCGTAGGTTTCATTGGCGTCGAACGCCGACAGGTAGCGCCCCTCGTGCAGCACCAGGCGCAGGGCGGCCGGGATATCCGGCGTGCTGCCGACGAAGTTGGCGTTGACGCTGCGGCCGTGGAACACGACGGGGCCGCTGAACAGGCTCAGCGCGCCGATGTGCGCGATCCCGGGCACGGCCTGGCGCACGGCGTCGAGGTCGAGGCGCGAGCGCATCGGTGCGCGGCTGTCGCCTTTGGGCGGAAACTGCGCGATCAGGGTGTCGGTGCCCATTTCCTTGAAAATCAGCGCGGCGTCCACCGCCGCGTTATGGCCGATATTGATCAGCGCCACCACCGACGAACTGCCGATCACGATGCCCAGCAGCGCGAGGATCGAGCGTTTACCCAGGGTGCGCAGGCTGACGAATGCTTCATGCAGCAATTGGCTCAGGCTCTGCTCGACGCGCAGGCTCATGGGCGGCCGGCCTCGTGCACCACGCCGTTACGCACCAGGATTTTGCGCTCCAGGCGCTCGGCGATGTGCGCGTCGTGGGTGACGATGATCAGCGTGACCTGTTGCTCGCGGTTCAGCGCCAGGAGCAGGTCCATGATGTCCTGGGCGGTGCTGCTGTCGAGGTTGCCGGTGGGTTCGTCGGCCAGGATGACCGAGGGCTTGCCCACCAGCGCACGTGCAATCGCCACACGCTGGCGCTGGCCGCCGGAGAGGTCGGCGGGGCGGTGGTGGGCGCGCTCGGCCAGGCCGACCTGCTCGAGCATACGCAGCGCCTGTTCCACCGACTCATGGCGCGACACCCCGCGATAACTCAGAGGCAGGGCGACGTTGTCCAGGGCACTGAGGCGCGGCAGCAGGTTGAAACTCTGGAATACGAAGCCGATCTGCTGGTTGCGGATTGCCGCCAGTTCATCGGGGCTGGCACTGAAAATATCGTGGCCGGCAAAGCGGTACTGGCCGCCGTCGGGCAAGTCCAGCAGGCCGAGGATGTTGAGCAGGGTACTTTTGCCGGAGCCGGAGGCGCCGAGAATGCCGCAACTGTCGCCGCGGGCGATGGACAGGCACACATCATTGAGGATGGACAGGTGCTGACCGGCGAGCTGATAGCTTTTGCCGATGCCTTGCAGGGAGATCAAGCCTGGGTGCGCGGGGGTGTCTGTCATCATGACTACGCCTGCAGTCTCGACGCCGTCGTGCCGCCCCGGTAAAAATTTGTAACAAGTTCGGGGGTTGCCTGGAACGCGTCACGGACTGGTTTGATTTCTTGTTTTTAAAATATTGTTTGAATACTAACCGCGTTCAACCAGCTCCGCCAGCCATCGTTGTAGAGGGTTTTTACCCTTTGAAATAAATGCACCGGCGGCGAAATCGACGGCTCAAAAACCCGTTGGCGAGCTTCAACGAGCCGGGCTGCAAGGGCTTGCGATGCTATGGTGGCGTGTCACTGCTTGCTTTCGAACGATGGCCCCGGTATAAAAAATCAAATTTATTTTTAAAACAATATTTCCCGCGTGGAACTTTTATGGTCGTGAAGAAAGTCAGCTCTCCAAACATTACCAAGACTCGATTGCTGGATGCGACAGAGGCTCTCTTCATCAAATATGGTTATGACGCCGTTTTGTTACGGCAGATTACCGAACGTGCCCAGGTGAACCTGGCCGCCGTGAACTATCACTTCGGGGACAAGGATTCCCTGATGAAAACCCTGCTGATGCAGCGCCTTGAGCCGCTCAACGAGCAGCGCCTGGAATTGCTGGCACGCTGTGAAGCCGAATCCGACGGCCCCCTCGATTGCGACACGCTGCTCGGCGTACTGTTCGCTCCGGCCATGGGCCTGGAGCGCAGTGATCCGGCGAGCGGGGAAGGGCGTTCGTTCATTCGTTTCCTCGGGCGGGTCTACAGCGATACGTCGCCGTTTATCCAGGAATACCTCAAGGTGCATTACCAGCCGGTGTTCCAGCGCTTCTTCGAAGCCTTCGCCCTGGCCTTGCCGGACTTGCCGCGCAACGAACTGGGGGTACGCCTGCAGTTTGCCCTGAAGGCAATTTCCGGCGTGATGGCCGGTACCGAACTGCGCCTGTTGATGAACTCCATGAGCCTGGGCCGCCCGGCCACGGATGCCGAAGTGATGGCCAAGTTGATCACGCTGGTCTCGGCGGCGATTCGCGTGCCGCAGCAAAGCCCTGAGGCGCAAACGGCGTTGGCCAAGGTGCTCGACACCCAGCGCGCGATTCGCGAGCAAGCGACAGCGCCCGTCGGCAAGGCGGCGCGCTAGCCCGAATCCGGGGCAAAAAAAAGCCCGCTGGGGCGGCGGGCTTGATGTGCAACGTTTGTAACGGATGAGGCTTCACCCTACGGCTCGCCATGTGAATAAATCGTGAAAAATATGTAAGAGAAAGTGTGAAAGTGTTGTCGCGGGTAAACGCGTTAAAACCCCTGAGGATTAGATCTTCCAATGGCCAGCGCTTTTGGCCAACCGCTGGCGCATCTCATCCACATTCGCCGCCAATTGCACGGTCAACAACCGATACCCATCCAATGCACTGTAGACCGGCGCATCCAATGTCGGCTCGCTGGCAACGGCTTGGCTCGGCCGCTCCAACCGGGGTGTCACGCCAGACCTCAGCGCTCGCGCCATCCCCACCAATTGCACCCGAATCTGCCGGTGCTCGGCTTTCAACATCACCTGCATCCGCGCCATCGCCTGTTCGTCGCGAGGGTCCGGCCGGGTGTTGCCAAGAATCTCCAGGGTGCTGATGCACATGCGCAAATGCCGCTGGATCGTGTCCAGTTCGGTCATGGAGATCCGCACCTCCTTGGACACCGAGGGCATCAGCGAACGCAATTGCAGCATCGCCGTATTCACGCGGCTGAGCAGTTTGAGGTGTTCGTCGTCGGTGACCGATTGGCCGCTGATGATGCGGCTATAAATCGCGGCACAGTCGCGCAAGGCGCTGGCCAGGTTGTAGCGCCAGGAGTACACGGCATACAGCGGCAGAGCGAAGGAAAACGCCAGGGCCAACGCAATACCGATCAGGATGTCGACCGTGCGCCACAACCCGTCCGACAGCGGATTGTCGCCATGCCCGGCGACGATAAACACGGTGATCGCCGACAACAACGCGGTGTACCCGCCCTTGCCGATGGCGTGATAGGAGAAGAACCCGCACACCACCGACATTAACAGGTAGGTCAGCAGCGGCTGCCCCACATACGCCTCCTGCACCACCAGCAGCAAACCGACGCTGGCGCCGATCAGCGTACCGTAGGCGCGCTCCATGGCTTTCTTGCCGATATTGCCGTGGTGCTGCAGGCCGCCGATCACCACCAGCATGGTCACCGACGCCCACTCGCCGTGGGGCAGGTTGATGCCGGTGGTCAGCAGGATCGTCGCCAGCAAGCCGATGGACACGCGCACGGCGTGGATCAGCTTGGCGTGGCGATAGCGGCGGTAAGGGTCGAGCAGCGGGCGCAGTAAGCGCCGCGCAAACACAGGCAAATGCAGGTTAATCAACGGCAAGCCGTCCTCTAGAAAATGTAGTCAGTGGTCAAGAAGTTCGAGTCGCGGTTGCGCAGGATCTCGCTGAGCAGCGCCTTGTTATTGTCCTGGAACTTGGTCGCCACCAGGGTGCGGATCGAGAACACGCGCAAGGCGTCATGTACCGACAGCGTGCCTTCGGCCGAGTTCTTGCGGCCGTTGAAGGGGAACGCGTCCGGGCCACGCTGGCACTGGGCGTTGATATTGATGCGGCCGACCTGGTTGGCAAAGGCGTCCACCAGCCGTCCGATTTCGGCCGGGTCGGTGCCGAACAGGCTCAGTTGCTGGCCGAAATCCGAGTCCAGTACGTAATTGATCACTGTTTCCAGGTCACGGTAGGGCACGATCGGCACCACCGGGCCGAACTGTTCCTCGTGGTACACGCGCATCTGCGGGTTTACCGGGTACAGCACCGCCGGGTAGAAAAATGTACCGCGACTGACGCCGCCATTGGCATTCATCACGCGGGCGCCGTGTTGGGCCGCATCGGCCACCAGCGCGTTGAGGTAATCGACCTTGCCGGCTTCCGGCAGCGGCGTCAGTGCCACGCCGTCTTCCCACGGCATGCCGGGCTTCAATGTCGCCAACTTGGCGTTGAATTTCTGGATGAAGCTGTCGACCACGTCTTCATGCACAAACAGGATTTTCAACGCGGTGCAGCGCTGGCCGTTGAACGACAGTGCACCGGTGACGGCTTCGCTGACGGCATTGTCCAGGTCGACCTGGGGCAGCACGATGCCTGGGTTCTTCGCGTCCAGGCCCAGGGCAGCACGCAGGCGGTGCGGGCGTGGGTGCAGTTTTTTCAGGTCGCTGGCGGCCTTGTTGGTACCGATGAACGCGAAGATATCGATCTTGCCGCTGGCCATCAGCGCGCTGACGGTTTCGCGGCCGCTGCCATAGATCACGTTGATCACCCCGGCCGGGAAGCTGTCGCGGAACGCTTCCAGCAGCGGGCGGATCAACAGCACGCCGAGCTTGGCCGGCTTGAATACCACGGTGTTGCCCATGATCAGCGCCGGGATCAGCGTGGTAAACGTCTCGTTCAACGGGTAGTTATAAGGCCCCATGCACAGCGCCACGCCCATCGGTACGCGGCGGATCTGGCCGAGCGTGTCCTGTTCCAGCTCGAAGCGGCTGCTGCGACGGTCGAGTTCCTTGAGGGCATTGATGGTGTCGGTGATGTAGTCGCAGGTGCGGTCGAACTCTTTCTGCGAGTCCTTGAGGTTTTTGCCGATTTCCCACATCAGCAGCTTGACCACCGCATCACGCTGTTCGCGCATGCGCCGCAAAAACGCTTCGACGTGCCGGATGCGGTCAACCACGCGCATTGTCGGCCATTCACCCTGGCCACGGTCATAGGCGCGCACGGCGGCGTCGAGGGCGGTGAGGGCGGTGTCGGCATCCAGCAGCGGCGTGCTGCCGATGTTCACGCGTTCGTCCCCCAGTTGCACCGGGCTGAGGACCTGGGCCAAGGGGCCGTTCCAGACCTGCAACTGGCCGTCGACCAGGTAATCACGCTGTTCGATGGGCGCGGCCAGGCGAAATTGCTCGGGAATATCGGCGGCACGGGTGGGAAACAGTTGGGCGAGCAGGTTATCGGTGGTCATGTTGCTACCCCTGGAATAGTTGCAAAACATGACTAGAGAGTCACCCAACAACGGGTTCTGTGGCAAGGCTTGCGCGCTTTCTTGTACGCACGGCGGCGCGTGGCGGGTAAACTGCGCGGCTTACTTGAAGGAGTTCACATGAGTCAGTACCAGCCGGGCATTCTTGCCGCACCGGTGCCTTTGCAGGCACGCCATCTGTTTTTTGCCGTGGACTCCCTGGCCGCTGTCCCTGCCGCGTTGGACGCACTGGTGCAGTGGGCGGATTCGGCGGCAGTGGTCGGCCTGGGTGAGCCGCTGGTCAACGCACTGGGCGCGCAGATTGAAGGGCTGCGCGCCTTTCCTGCCGTCAGCGGGCCGGGCGCGCATAACCCCTCCACCCAGCAGGCGTTGTGGGTGTGGCTGCATGGCGTGGATCGCGGTGAATTGCTCTTGCGTAGCCGTGCGCTCGAGAAAGCCCTGGCCCCGGCGTTCCGCCTGGTGCAGTCGACCGAAGGCTTCCGCTACAAGAGCGGTTTTGACTTGACCGATTACGAAGACGGCACCGAAAACCCCCACGACGATGCCGCCGTCGAAGCCGCACTGACCGACAGCGGCGCCAGCTTCGCCGCGATCCAGCAATGGCAGCACGACCTCGATGGTTTCGCCGCGTTGCCTGCCCAGGAACGCGACCACATCATCGGTCGCCGCCATGGCGACAACGAAGAACTGGAAGACGCGCCCGAATCCGCCCACACCAAACGCACCGCCCAGGAAAGCTTCACCCCGGAAGCGTTTGTGGTCCGCCGCTCGATGCCGTGGGCGGAAAACGGCCAGGCCGGCTTGATGTTCCTCGCGTTCGGGCATTCCTTCGATGCGTTTGAAGCACAACTGCGCCGCATGAGTGGGTTGGAAGACGGTATCGTCGACGGCCTGTACCGCATCAGCACACCGTTGACCGGCGGCTATTACTGGTGCCCGCCGCTCAAGGACGGGCGCCTGGACCTCAGCACCGTGTTGATGTAATCACGCCTCAGGCCTGGCACTTGCCTGCGTCGGCGATTCTGTCGGTCGCGGGCTGGCACTGGCTGTACCTGATCAATGTGCCGCTGGGGTTGCTGGCGCCGATGTTGGGCCTACGCACATTGCCGGTCATTTCCATGGCTGCGCATACCTTCGATCGCCTTGCAGGTCCCTGGCCAGCGGCCTGCGGTTGTTGCCTTATGACAAAAAGGTTTAATGGATCGTTGTAAAAAGCCATTCGAGAAGGCTACGGTGGCGACCTGAATATTTCGGGATGTTTCAGATTTATGTCAAGCCAGGCCCAACGCACTGCCGACATTACCTCCCGCCGCGCCGCGCTGACCTTGGCTTTATGCCTACCCAGTGATGTGTTGCTTTATCTGCTGCTGCCTATGGAATCCCAGGCGTTCGGTATCACGTTGGCCCAGGCCGGGGTGCTGCTGGCGGCCAACCGACTGGTGCGGATTTTCGGTTACCGGCATGTGCTTAATTTCTATGCCCGCCACGGCGATCGTCTGACCTGCATGATCGCCGCCGGTGCCGCGATGCTGTGTGCCCTGGGTAACTCGATGCTGTCGGGCTTCGCTGCATTGTTGGGGTTGCGGCTGGTCTGGGGCCTGTGTTTTGCGGCGTTGAACCTGTCGACCCAAGTGCTGGCGACCGCCGAGCCGACGGGCGCCGCGCGCCGGGCGGGGCGCTCGCGGGCATTGATCGCCCTCGGGCCGATGCTTGCATTGCCACTCGGGGGCTGGCTGACCTTATCGGTCGGGCCGCGTCCGATCTTTCTGATTCTCGCCGCGTGCTGCCTGCTGGGCTTGTGGATGGCGCGGGGGTTGCCTACTGTCGGCCACGATTTGCACAGCAGTCCGGGGCGCCGTTTCAAGTGGCCCGACAGTGTCGCGCTGTGGTCGTTTATCGAAGGTGTGGCGCTGGATGGGCTGTTTATCTTTGGCCTGTCGATCCAGGCACAGAAACTCCTCGGTGGCGACGCAGTGTTGATCGCCGGTGGCTTGATGGCTTTGCGTTATGTCTCGGAAATGCTCTTGAGCCCGTTGGGCGGTCGCGCGGCGCAACGCTTCGGTGCAACGTCGATGCTGTTGCTGTTTTCATTCCTGAGCGCGTTGGCCCTGGCGGCTTTCGGCAGTTATTGGGTGATCGTCGGCGCGGCTGCAGTGCTGGTGTTGCGGGCGTTGCAATTGCCCCTGGTGACGACCTTGGTGGCCGAGCGCAACCCCGGTTCGATGCGCGTGTCGGCATTGGCCTCCAACGCGGTGTGGCGCGATATTGGCGCCGGCCTCGGGCCGCTGCTGGCGGGGCTGTTACTGCCGGTCGCCGCAGCTCCTTGGGTGTTTGGCCTGGCGGGCGCAGCGATAGCCGTCAGCGCCGTGTTTTGCTGGCGGGCAAAGCGTTCCAACTGACAATGAGAGGTAGAGTGTGAGCCGACAAGAAGACTTCGTGCGCGTGCTGGATGACGCCTACCGACACTGGACCGGCCAGGGCTTGCCGGCCCCCGAGCATCTGGACGCACAGCAACGCCTGAGCTGGCTGCACGCTGATGCGCCCTACAGCCTGCTGGCCCATGACGGCGCGGCGGACCCGCGGTTTACCTACGCCAATGCGTGCGCCCTGCAGTGCTTCAAATACCCGCGCGAGACCTTCATCGGCATGCCGTCACGCTTCAGTGCGTCGGAACTTGACCGCGCCGCGCGCCAGGTATTGCTGGAGCACGTCAGCGCCAACGGCATCGCCGATGGCTACAGCGGCTGGCGGGTGGATGCGCATCAGCAGCCGTTCATGATCCATGCCGGTGTGGTGTGGACGTTGCTCGATGCCGCCGGCCTGCCGTGTGGGCAGGCGGCGCTGTTCTGGCCGGATGCGCAGCGCATTGGGGTGTTGGCTTAAGCGCCTTTGAAACTGACCAGCCAGGACGGGTCGAAACGGGTTTGCTCGGTATCGAGCCCCAACGCTTGCATCTTCGCCTTATGTGCCTCGATCTCGCCGACCAACTGCGCCTGGGCGCTGGAGTTGGCGTCCAGCTCATGCATCTGCGTCAACCCTAGGTGATAGAAACGCAGGACCTTGAGCGCCATCGGGTCATTGGCCTGCACGCGGTCGGTGACCTTGTGCATCACGTTGGTCACGCGCATCAGGTTGCGCTTGAGCTGCCAGCCATACACCGCCGGCGCCAGCCATGGCTGGGTCCAGAACGGGCCGCGTACCAGGGCGAGGGTGATCAACACCCCGGCAAACACCCCACCCACGTTGTAGCGAAAGTTGTCGCCGCCAGCTTCGCCGAACAGCATCACCGCCAGGCTCGACAACAGCATCGCCAGGGCCACGAACAACACAGCCACGATTAACGTACTGCGGCGGGTCTGCTGGCGGTAGGTGATGGGGTCGCAGGGTTTGAGCTCGAACATCCGGGGGGAATCTCCTTGGCGTTTGTAGGGGATAGAGCAGGGCGGCATCTTCTCATGCTTGACGACGCGGTGTGCGCTAAACAAGTTGAACGATGGCTGATGCGGCGTTCTCTAAATCGGTGTAGGCCACAATCCCCATGGGGTCTAACGCCTTTTTAACCAGACAGAAACACGCAATCCGCTCTGCTTCACTTCATCTGAAAAGCTCAATTGGATGCGTGCTCCGGTACGATCCGCGATCGCCATGACGATGGATAAACCCAGCCCGGAACCCGTTTCGTCGGTACCCAGGCTGCGGTAAAACGGGTCGAATACTAGAAGTTGTTCCGCAACGCTGATGCCCGGCCCCGAATCCTTGATTTCGATATTGACTGTCTCCCGATCCAATCCGACCTTAAGGTCGACACGGCCACCAGAAGGGGTATAGCGAATGGCGTTGTCGACCAGGTTCTTGAGGAGGATGAACAGGTCCATCTCGTTGATGATGATCTGAACATCCATGAGACTTTCAACACCGATATCAATGTTCTTGTGCTCTGCCAACGGCAGCAAGTCCTCCAGCACCCGGCGAAAAACGGCATGTATGGATACCGATGCTTGTGGTCGCTCGGTAATCGATTGTGCGGCTGCCAAGGCCAGCAGTTGTTCGATCAGTTTTCTGCTGCGCTCGATCCCCTGAGCCAATGGCAAAAAGCGTTCTGCGGCGTCGGCTGACATTTGCGTAGCCTTCAATCGCTCCGCTTGGAGTGACAGCGCCGTCATTGGCGATCGTAATTCGTGGGCTGCGTCGGCAATGAAACGCCGTTGTGCTTCCATGGCCTGCTCGACGCGCTTGAGCAATCGATTGATCGCCACAACGAAAGGCCGGATCTCCGTCGGCAGGTGACTCTCGTTGATAGGATGCAACGCCTGTTTATCGCGCTGATCGATTTCTGCCGAAAGCGTCGCGATCGGACGGAACAGCTTGCGCACCAAGTCGCCCACCACCACCAGCAGCACCGGAAAGAGAATGAGGAAGGGCAAAAGACTGCGCCACGCGCTTTCGCGTGCTTCCTTGTCGCGCACGTCTGCTTCTTGGGCTACCGCGATACGTCGGCCTTCAGCAGTGGTTCTGACCAGTACCCGAAACTGTTCGCCCGCGATGGTCAACGTCGATAAACCATCGGCCAGCGTTGTGGGAAAGGGCAGGGGTATGACGGCGTCGTTATTGCCGCTCGCTTTCTCGCTGTCGGCCAGGTATTGCACGATGACCTTGGCGTCGTCGTCGTCGCTGACGATCGGGTCTGCGCTGGGATACTGCAGCGTCATGTGCTGTCGATCAAACAATGCCGCTACTTGACGTAGGACGTCGTCCTGCATTTCGTGCGCCTCATCGAAGGCGGAGACAAACGCGAATGCACCGGCCAGGACGGCGACGATCAGGATGGCGAGTGACAGCGTTATAGAGAGCCTTAACTGTACCGAGTCCCTCAAGCGCCTTTTGAAACCATCCATCCCATACCCCTGACGTTTTTAATGACGTGGCTGCCCAGCTTGCGTCTCAATGAATGGATCAGAAACTCTACTGCGTTGCTTTCCACTTCATTGCCCCAGCCGTAAATACGGTCCTCGAGTTCGCTGCGAGACAGAATGGCGCCAGGCCTTATCAAAAGTGCCTGCAATAGCGCGAATTCTCGACTGGAGAGTTGCACGTCGGTGGTTTCGGCGGTGGTTGCTTGCTTAGAGACGAGATTTAACGACACCGTTCCGTTATTCAGTACCGATTGAGCATTACCGCCCCGGCGGCGCAATACCGCGCGCATGCGCGCCAACAACTCGGCCATCGGGAACGGTTTGAGCAAGAAGTCATCAGCGCCGCCATCGAGGCCACGCAAGCGATCGTCGAGGTCATCCCGTGCGGTGATAATGATCAATGGAACGGGGTTGTTACGCGCACGAATGGCGTCCAGCACATCAAGCCCGTCTTTGCCGGGAAGACCCAGGTCGAGCAGCACCAGATCATAGGTCTGGGTGTCCAGAGCCGCCAAGGCGGTGAGGCCGTTTTTCACCCAGTCGGTGGCGTAGCTCGCATCGTTGAGCGCACCCTCGATGGCATCACCAATCATCAGGTCATTTTCGACCAGTAAAGTCCGCATGCACGCTCCGGCAGAAAAAGGCGCGACGCTCACAACCATCGCCGCTGTATTGAAGCACTTGAACCGGTGTTTGTCCGCCACCGGTTCCGTGCATGCTCACGGTTTGCCTTTCATCGAATCGAAGGTTTTGAGCAGATCACCCATTGCCGCCGTGCATTCGTTTTGCTTCGCAGGATTGCTTCGCAGCGCATCGAGTGCATGGTCTATTGCTTTGTCGAGTACATGCCAGTCGCTGGCCGCACGCGGTTTGATGCCTGCTTCGGCGGAGTCCCAGGCGGTTTCCAGATCCTTGATGCGGGCCTTGGCACCGGGCAGGTCGTTCTTCTCGACGAGCGCGGCAACGTCGACGGCGATTGCCCGGAACTCGCTCAGGTCACCCAGTTTTGAGCCTGCCTGAGCAGGCACGCTGACAGACGTGGTGGGTGCGCCGGTGCCGGGTTTGTCGGCGGGTTTCGAGCAGCCGGCCATGCTGCCGAGCAGCACCAGAGACGAGATGATCGCTACGTGGCGAAGAGCTGTTTGGAACGAGCGCATGTTGATTCCTTTGAGAGATGTCTGAACGGTTATTGAGTGACGGTTTTACGATTGCCGAGGCTGATTTGCGCGACGGCCACCAACAGCACGATGACCGTCAGGAAGATGGCGCTGGTCCAGGCCGCGCCCATACCCAAACCACCATAGGTCTTGGCTTGGGTCAGCAAGTCACCGAGGGAAGCTCCGAACGGGCGGGTCAGGATGTAGGCGATCCAGAACGTCAGCACTGCATTGGCCCTTAGGCGCCAGGCCAGCAGCGTCGCGCCAATCAGTGCGCCGAAAATCACGCTGCCGACGGTGAAACCCAACCCCAGCGCTTCAGTGGCCAGGTCCCCGGCGGCGGTGCCTAGGGCAAAGGTGCAGAGTACGGTGGTCCAGTAAAAAAACTCGCGCCGTGGGGTGTCGATGTCGCGGATCGACAGGCTGTGCTCCACGCGGTACCAGAGCAGGAAATTGATCGCCAACAGGACCGAGAAGACCGCCGTGCTGACGTACAGACTGATGTCGAGCATGTCGGTCATGATGTCAGTGATCTGCGTGCCAACGACGCTCACCAGCACCACGGTCAACCAGTAGATCCAAGGCGAATAAGCTGTTTTACGCATCTGAAAAAATACTGCGCCCGCCAGTAACAGCGCCATGCCAATGCTGGTCCAGCCCGCGCCGAAACCTGCATCTACTGCCAGGAAGTCAGCGCCGGTTTCACCCACGGTCGTCGACAGAATCTTGATGACCCAGAAAGACAGTGTCACTTCGGGCACTTTATTGAGCCATCCGGCTTTTATGTGATTCATGTGCGAGTAGCCTCTGCTGATCTGCGCTGAACTTGCGTAGAGGGGAAGATACGCAGAGACACTTAGCTGAGACTGAGGGGCTGTGGTTGAAGTCGGGACACAAAGCACTACATGAGTATGAAAGCCGTAATAAAAAGCGCCGACATCGCTGTCAGCGCTTAGACGTTGCAATGGCTTGCGATGTGTTTTTGCAGCGCAAGGTGTCGGTGTTCGAAAGCCTCCGCCTGCTAGACCTCCTGTACCTATCCACAAAACTATGTGCCATTAGGGTACAGGTCGCATTGAAGGGGCTTTTGCTTATTTGGGCGGTGTCCAGGTGACGTCGCTGATGCCGTACTTCTCGGCCCAGGGCCGGGTGGTTTTTTTCACTTGTTCATGGCCGACCCGACCAATGCGGCTGACGTGCGCAATATCGGCATCAACCGCTGCCCAGTGCCAGGCCTCGGCGTTATTCATCACTTCGGCACGCACTACGAAGGACTTCGGTTGACCGTGCAGTTGGTAGGTAATGGTGTAGATTTTTGCGGTAATCATGTTGCCTCCCTGTCTTGTTATAGATGGATAGGAAAGCGTTCAAAAAGGTTCATTCAAAATGACAAATTACTGCGCCGGGCGTCATAGTGAGGCCTTCGCCACGCGCCCAAGGATCGCGTTATGTCCCGCCTGACCCATAGCCAGCTGTACCTGCAACGCCTGGGCTACGATGCACCGCCGCCGCCGACCCTGCAAACCTTGCAAGACCTGCAATTGCGGCATGTGTGTACGTTCGCCTTTGAAAGCCTGTCGACCCTGCTGCACTTGCCAGTGCCGATCGACCTGCCCAGTGTCGAGCAAAAAGTGTTGCTCGATGGCCGTGGTGGGTATTGCTATGAACTGAATCAACTGTTCCTGGAACTGCTGCAAGAACTGGGCTTCGACGCACGCGGTATCACCGGACGGGTTGTGATGGGCGGGCCGCCGGACGCACACACCGCGCGCACCCATCGCCTGAGTCTGGTGACGGTGGACGGTGTGCGCTATATCTGCGACGTCGGCTTTGGCGGCATGGTGGCGAGCAGCCCGTTACGCCTGGACAGCGAAGCGATCCAGGCGACTGCCCACGAACCCTATCGCCTGACCTGCAAGCAAGGCAGCTACACCTTGTGGGCCCAGGTCGGCGGGGAGTGGCGTGGCTTATATGTGTTCGACCTGCTGGTGCAGGCAGACATCGACTATGAAATCGGTAACTGGTATGTCTCCACGCATGCGGGTTCGCCGTTTCTCGGTCAGTTGAAAGTGGCGCTGTTAGCGCCGGGTAAGCGTCATACCTTGAACAACGGCCACTACGCGGTGCACTCCCTGGAAGGTCCCAGCGAAAAACGTGCGATAGCGAGTGCCGATGAACTGCTTGATTTGCTGCGCGGCACCTTTGGCCTTCGCCTGCCGGTGCATCAGCGACTTCGCGAAACGCTCGATGGTTTAGTGTTGGCCGATCTTTAGAATCTTTGAGATAGCGTGTTCTCTGCCCCATAAATGCAAAAACGGCACCCAAAGGTGCCGTTTTTGTTTACCACATACCGCTAAGCGATCAAACGCCCAGTACCGCGTGCTGCACCAGCGTGAGCAACGGTTGTGGGTACACGCCGAGGAAGAAGGCGAGCAGGGCGATAGCCAGCAGCATCACGCCGCCGGCTTTCTGTTCCCAGTGCAGCTCAGCATCCACACGGCGCAGGTTTGGCTCGATCAGGAACAGGGTGACCATCACGCGCAGGTAGTAGAACACGCCGATGGCGCTACCCAAGATGAGTGAGGCAACCAGCCACCATTGATGCGCTTCAACCCCGGTCGCGATGATGTAGAACTTGCCGATAAAGCCCGCAGTGAGCGGGATACCAGCCAGGGACAGCATCATCAGGGTCAACACGGCGGTCAGGTACGGACGGCGCCAGAACAGGCCGCGATACTCGTACAGGGCGTCGGCGTCACGGCCTTTGTAAGGCGAGGACATCAGGGTGATGACCCCGAAGGCGCCGAGGCTGGTGATCACGTAGGTGACCAGGTACACGCCGATCGCTTCCAGGGCCAGACCTTTGCTCGCCACCAGGGCGATCAGCAGGTAGCCGAAGTGGGCGATGGACGAGTAGCCCAGCAGACGCTTGAGGTTGTTCTGGGTTAGCGCCAGCAGGTTACCGAACAGGATCGATGCAACGGCGATCACGCTCAGTACGTCGCTCAACACGCCGGTATTGGCCGCCGGGGAGATCTGGAACAGACGCACCACCACCGCAAACACCGCCACTTTCGTCGCCGTGGCCAGGAACGCAGCCACCGGCGCCGGAGCGCCTTCGTACACGTCCGGCGTCCACAGGTGGAAAGGCACCAGCGACAGTTTGAAGGCCAGACCGATCAGCATCATCGCCAGGCCCAGTTGGGCGATCGGCGCAGGCATGCTAGTGGCCGCCAGGGCGTGGCCGATACCGGTGAAGCTCAGGCTGCCGGCTTCGGCGTAGAGCAGGGCCATACCAAACAACAGGAACGCGGAACCGGCGGCCGACAGCACCATGTACTTGATGCCGGCTTCCAGGGAACGCTTGTTGAAGAAGGCGTAGGCCACCAGGCCGTAGGTCGGGATCGACAGCAGTTCCAGGCCGATGAACAAGCCCGCCAGGTGCTGCGCGCTGACCAGCACGATACCGCCGGCTGCAGCCAGCAGGATCAGCAGGTACAGCTCTTCGCGGTTGCCCGGGTAGCCGGTGCCGCCCTCGCCGAGGTAGGCGTGGGCGAGGGTGACGCAGGCCAGGGTGGCGACGAGGATCAACGCGATATACAGCAGCGCGAAGTCATCGATCATCATCAGCGGGGTCACCGCCAGGGGTGCGACCTTGAGTGCCGGGATGATCGACAGCAAAGCCAGGTTCAAACCCGCGCAGGACAGCAGGAAGGTTTGCGCGTGATTGCGACGCCAGGCGATCGCCAGCATCACCACCACAATGGTGAGACTGGTGATCAGCAGCGGCGCAAGCGCGATAAAGTGTTGGATCGTGAATTCCATAGCGCTCTTACCGGGCCGAAGCGAGTTGAGAGAAGGCGGTGCCGAACCACTGCTGCACGCCATGCATCGTTGCGGCAGAAGTGTCCAGGAACGGTTGTGGGTACACGCCGATGTAGATCAGCAGGACCGCCAGACCGAGCACCATGATCAGTTCGCGAGTATCCATCCCGTGCAGGACGGTGTCGGATTTGGCCGCACCGAAGTACGCACGGTGGATCATGATCAGCGAGTAAACCGAACCGAATACCAGGCCGGAAGTGGCGATGGCGCTGATCCACGGCGTTTGTGCGAAGGTACCCATCAGGATCAGGAACTCGCCGATGAAGTTACCGGTGCCCGGCAAGCCCAGGGACGCGGCGGCAAAGAACAGGCTGATCGCCGGCAGGTAGGCGATGCGCGACCACACGCCACCCATCTCACGCATGTCACGGGTGTGCAGGCGTTCGTACAACTGGCCACTGAGGATAAACAGCGCGGCGGCCGAAATACCGTGGGCCAACATCTGGATCACGGCGCCTTGCAATGCCAGTTGGCTGCCGGAGTAGATGCCGATCAGTACGAAACCCATGTGGGAAACGGACGAGAAGGCAATCAGGCGCTTGATGTCGGTTTGCGCGAAGGCCAGGAACGCACCGTAGAAGATCCCGATCAGACCCAGGGTCATGGCGATCGGCGCAAACTCGGCCGAGGCATTCGGGAACAACGGCAGCGCGAAACGCAGCAGGCCGTAGGCCGCCGTCTTCAACAGGATACCGGCCAGGTCCACGGAACCGGCGGTCGGCGCCTGGGCGTGAGCATCCGGCAGCCAGGAGTGGAACGGCACCACCGGCAGCTTCACCGCGAAGGCGATGAAGAAGCCCAGCATCAGGATGTACTCGGTGGTCAGGGACATCTTGGTTTTCAACAGGTCGGCGTAGTTGAAGGTAATCACGCCAGTGCTGTTGAAGTTGACCAATACCAGACCCAGGATCGCCACCAACATGATCAGGCCGGAAGCCTGGGTGAAGATGAAGAACTTGGTCGCCGCGTAGATCCGGGTTTTCTTGCCGTCCGAAGAACTATGACCCCAGAGCGCGATGAGGAAGTACATCGGCACCAGCATCATTTCCCAGAAGAAGAAGAACATGAACAGGTCGAGGGCGAGGAACACGCCGACCACGCCGCCCAGGATCCACATCAGGTTCAGGTGGAAGAAGCCCACGTGACGCTGAATCTCTTTCCAGGAGCAAAGTACCGAGAGGACACCCAGCAGGCCGGTCAGCAGGATCATCAGCAACGACAGGCCGTCGAGGGCCAGGTGTACGTTGATGCCGAAGCGCTGAATCCAGACGTGCTTGAACTCGAGCGCCCAGGTCGGATCGGCGCCAGGCGCCGGAGCAAATGAATAGTCGCCATGGGCCCACAGCCAGAGGCCGAGAGCGAGTTCCAGGGACATGGTCAGCAACGCAATCCAGCGGGGGAGGGTGGCGCCGAAGCGTTCACCCATCCAGCAGAGCAGGCCGCCGATAAAGGGGATCAGGATTAGCCAGGGCAGAATCATGACGGGCTCGTTTCCTTTCGCAAGTTCGCAAAGTTCGCAATGTACTTAGACATGGTCAGACCGCTACCACAACGATGGCGCCGATCACCAGAACGGCACCCGCAGCCATGGAAGCTGCATACCAACGCAATTGGCCAGTCTCGCTGCGGCTCAGGGCGGTGTGACCAGCCTTGGCGGCGCGCGGGATCAAACCGATGGTCTGGTCGAGCGGGTCTTTGCGCAGTACGTGGCTGATCGCAAGGTAAGGCTTGACGAACAGTTTGTCGTAGATCCAATCGAAGCCCCAGGCGGCGAACCACCAGGCCGACAGGAAGCGACCAATGCCACTGTTGGCGACGGCGGTGACGAAACGACGCTTGCCGAGGAACAGCAGGGCTGCGAGCAGGATACCGGCCACCGCGATGGCGCCTGAGGCGAGCTCCAGGCTGTGCTTGGCGTCGCCGCCGGCATGGCCGACGCTTTCCGGCAGTACACCGGCCAGTGGCGGAGTGATCAAGGCACCGATGAAGGTCGACAGGATGATCAGCACCGACAGCGGCAGCCAATGGGAGATGCCGTGGCCTGCGTGTGCTTCGGTCTTGGCTTCACCGTGGAAGGCGATGAAGATCAGGCGGAAGGTGTACAGCGAGGTCATGAACGCACCCACCAGGCCGGCGTACAGCAGGCCTTGGTTACCGCTGGCAAAGGCTTCCCAGAGGATTTCGTCTTTCGAGTAGAAGCCGGCGGTCACCAATGGCAGGGCCGAGAGTGCGGCACCACCGACGATGAAGCTGGCGTAAGCCAGTGGCAATTTCTTCCACAGACCGCCCATCTTGAAGATGTTCTGCTCGTGGTGGCAGGCAACGATCACCGCACCGGAGGCCAGGAACAGCAGGGCCTTGAAGAAGGCGTGGGTCATCAGGTGGAAGATCGCCGCGTCCCAGGCACCGACGCCCAGGGCCAGGAACATGTAGCCGATCTGGCTCATGGTCGAGTAGGCGAGGATCCGCTTGATGTCGGTCTGTACCAGCGCGGCGAAGCCGGCCAGTACCAGGGTCGCGCCGCCGACCAGGCCCACCAGGTGCAGGATGTCCGGCGCCAGGGTGAACAGGCCGTGGGTACGGGCGATCAGGTAGACACCGGCGGTCACCATGGTGGCGGCGTGTATCAGTGCCGACACCGGGGTAGGACCGGCCATCGCATCCGCCAGCCAGGTTTGCAGCGGCAGTTGTGCTGATTTACCGACGGCGCCGCCCAGCAGCATCAGGGTCGCCAGGGTGATCCAGAAGTCACCGACCTGGAACTTCTGCGGTGCCAGCACCAGCAGTTCCTGGATGTTCAGCGTGCCCACCTGTTGGAACAGGATGAACAGGCCGATGGCCATGAACACGTCGCCGATCCGGGTGACGATAAAGGCCTTGAGTGCTGCGTTACCGTTGTTGCGGTTGCTGTAGTAGAAACCGATCAACAAGTACGAGCACAGGCCCACGCCTTCCCAGCCGAAGTACAGGAACAACAGGTTATCGCCCAGCACCAGGAACAGCATGCTGGCGATAAACAGGTTGGTGTACGCGAAGAAGCGCGAGTAACCGGCTTCACCGCGCATGTACCAGGACGCGAACAGGTGGATCAGGAAGCCTACACCCACCACCACGCCGAGCATGGTGATCGACAGGCCGTCGATGTAGAGGGCGAAGTTGGGCTTGAAGCCCTCCACCGACATCCACTGCCACAACACCAGGGTGTAGTGACCGCCTTCGGGCGGTGCGACGTTGAATTGCCAGATGACGTAGGCGGTGACAATCGCCGACAGGCCGATGGAGCCCACGCCGATCAGGGCCGAGAGGTTTTCCGACCAGCGTCCGCGAGAGAACGACAGCAGCAGGAAACCGATCAGGGGAAATACGAAAGTCAGAAAGATCATGTTCATCCGCGCATCTCACTGGCAGCGTCGATATCAAGCGTATGGAAGCGACGATACAGTTGCAGCAGGATCGCCAGGCCGATACTGGCCTCGGCGGCTGCCAGGCTGATCACCAGGATGAACATGACTTGTCCATCCGGCTGGCCCCAACGGCTACCCGCAACAATGAACGCCAGTGCCGCAGCGTTCATCATGACTTCCAGGCTCATCAACACGAACAAAATGTTACGGCGAACCATCAGGCCGACCAGGCCAAGGCAGAACAGGATGCCGGCGACCGCCAGACCATGCTCCAAAGGGATAGCAGGCATCGTCATTGCTCCTTGGCTTCGTTACGGCCCAAGTGGAAGGCGGTGATGGCTGCGGCGAGCAGCAGCATCGAAGCCAGTTCGACCACCAGCAGGTACGGGCCGAACAGGCTAACGCCCACGGCCTTCGCGTCAACGGTGGTGTGGCCGATGGCCTGGCCGCTCTGGTGAGCGAACAGTACATACAGCAGTTCAGCCAGCAGCAGCGCGGCGAGGATCACCGGGCCGAGCCAGATGCCGGGCTTGAGCCAAACGCGTTCCTGGGCGACCGAGGCCGGCCCGAGGTTTAGCATCATCACCACAAACACGAACAGCACCATGATGGCGCCAGCGTAGGCGATCACTTCCAGTACACCGGCGAACGGTGCGCCGAGGCTGAAAAAGGTCATGGCCACGGCGATCAGCGAAATGATCAGGTAGAGCAGGGCGTGCACGGGGTTGGTGTTGGTGACCACGCGAAGCGTGGACACCACTGCAATACCCGATGCGAAATAGAAAGCGAATTCCATCTTTCTTCCTTAAGGCAGCAAGCTCTTCACGTTGATCGGTTCGGCTTCGTTTTGTGCGGCGCCTTTCGGCTTACCGGCAACGGCCATACCTGCAACACGATAGAAGTTGTAATCAGGGTTTTTACCGGGACCAGAGATCAGCAGATCTTCTTTCTCGTACACCAGGTCCTGACGTTTGAACTCGGCCATCTCGAAATCCGGTGTGAGCTGGATCGCGGTGGTCGGGCAAGCTTCCTCGCAGAGGCCGCAGAAAATGCAGCGCGAGAAGTTGATGCGAAAGAAGTCCGGGTACCAGCGACCGTCTTCGGTTTCAGCTTTCTGCAGGGAGATACAACCCACCGGGCATGCCACGGCGCACAGGTTGCAGGCTACGCAACGCTCTTCGCCATCGGGGTCGCGAGTCAGTACGATGCGGCCGCGATAGCGCGGCGGCAGGTACACCGCTTCTTCCGGGTATTGCAGGGTGTCGCGTTTGCGAAAGCCGTGACCGAACACCATCACCAGGCTTCGCAACTGGGTACCGGTACCCTTAACGATGTCGCCAATATATTTGAACATGGGTCAAATCCTCACTGAACCGCGCCCGCTGGCGTGTTCAACAACACAACGGCAGCAGTCACCAGCAAATTGATCAGGGTCAGCGGCAGGCAGAAGCGCCAGCTGAAATCCATCACCTGGTCATACCGTGGACGCGGAATGGAAGCGCGCAGCAGGATAAACAGCATGATGAAGAACGCGGTCTTCAGGAAAAACCAGAAGAACGCCAGCTGCGGCAGGATGCCGAACGGACCGTGCCAGCCGCCGAAGAACAGCGTGACCAGCAGGGCCGAGATCAAGATGATGCCGATGTACTCACCGACGAAGAACATGCCCCACTTCATGCCGGCATATTCAATGTGGTAACCGTCGGCCAGTTCCTGTTCCGCTTCCGGCTGGTCGAACGGGTGACGGTGAGTCACGGCGACGCCAGCGATGAAGAACGTACAGAAGCCAAAGAACTGCGGAATGATGAACCACAGGTTCTGCGCCTGGTACTCGACGATGTCGCGCATGTTGAACGAGCCGACCTGCACCACGATGCCCATCAGCGCGAGGCCCATGAACACTTCGTAGGACACGGTCTGGGCCGAGGCCCGCAAGCTGCCCAGCAGGGCGAACTTGTTGTTACTGGCCCAACCGGCGAACAGTACCGCGTAGACCGACAGACCGGCCATGGCGAAGAAGAACAGCAGGCCGATGTTCAGGTCCGCCACGCCCCAGGTCGGGGTGATCGGGATGACCGCGAAGGCGATCAGCAAGGCGCTCATGGCCACCACCGGTGCCAGGGTGAAGATCACCTTGTCGGCAAACGGTGGCGTCCAGTCTTCCTTGAAGAACATTTTCAGCATGTCGGCAGCGATCTGGAACATGCCGAACGGGCCAACGCGGTTCGGACCGTAACGGTCCTGCCACCAGCCGAGCAGACGACGTTCGACGAAGCTGAGCAAAGCGCCCGCCACGACCACGGCCAACAGGATCACGATGGCCTTGACGACCGCAATGATCACGTCGATGACTTCAGGGGTGAACCAGGTCATTGCGCTGCCTCCTGCAGACCGTCAACGGTTTGGCCAAAGATCGACGGTGGAATACCGGCGATGCCTTTTGGCAGTGCAACCAGGCCGGCGCCTAACTCGTCGTTGATGCGCAGCGGCAGACGCAGGGTCTGACCGGCCACGGTCAAGCTGAGCAGGGCACCGTCGTTGACGCCCAGGCGGTCGGCTTCGGACTTGGCCACGGACACGTAGGCTTCCGGGATGCGCTCTTGAACCGGTGCGGCTTTGGACGAGGTCTCGTCGCTGCCGAACAGGTGGAAGAACGGTACAACCTGCCAGGTGCCCTGGG
>ERZ1463034.142-NODE-142-length-22043-cov-38.697335_pt1 | contig 22043 bp, 16 predicted proteins | sample MGYA00564480_ERZ1463034 | MGnify/ENA primary metagenome ERZ1463034 (study PRJEB39244, sample SAMEA3635122) | Helicobacter pylori | study: EMG produced TPA metagenomics assembly of PRJEB11511 data set (Assembly of a 5300-year-old Helicobacter pylori...
TCGCGCAATACAAATAATGCGTCCATGCCCCGTGCTTGGGCCAGTTCAGGACCTGCCTCTTCGCCGAGTACCATCAGTGCAGTGGCCCATGCATCGGCGAGCATGCAACTTGATGCGACCACGGTCACTGCAGCTAGTTTGTTGGTCAGTGGTGTTCCACGCGAAGGGTGCATGGTGTGCGAGTACAGCTGTCCATCAACTTCGACCCAATGCCGATAGTCTCCGGAGGTAGCAATGGCCGCATCGCTGAGTTCCATGATGCCCATGACTTCACGAGTTCCCCGGCGGGGCCGTTCAATCGCAACCACCCAGGGCTGTCCATCAGGTTTGAGCCCGCGTGAGCGCATTTCGCCGTCAATCCCCACCAGATAGTTTGTTATTCCCCAGCTGTCGAGGCAGCGTGCCAGTTCATCCACGGCAAAGCCTTTGGCAATGCCTGAGAGATCAAGCGTCGTCGCTGCACGTTTACGGGCCTGGCCACGAAGCGCATCTATTTCGAGTGCTTGCGTTGCAGGCAGTCGCACCCGGTGTTTTAGCGCGCTGATCTGTTGTGCAGTGGGTTGATGCTCGCCGGGACCAAAGCCCCAGGCATTCACCAGATCGCCCACTGCGATATCAAATGCACCGTTGGATTGTTGGCTGATACGTAAAGCTGTTGTCAGTACGGTGGTCAGCTCTTTGGGCAGGGCACACCATTCATTCTCGGGTGCAGCGTTTAGCAGGTTGAGGTCAGACTCCGGCTTCCACGTCGACATCTGCCTGTCCACGTTGTCGACAGCCTCGAACAGACCTTTGCCAATGGCAGTCTCGTCCACCTCTGGCTTGGCATAGAACAGCGCTGTGTAGCGCGTGCCCATGGTCTCTCCGCTGAGACTGTGTCGGTCGGCAGGGGAGGGCTGATAGTCAGTAGACATCTTCACGGTAGCGTCCTTGTGCCTTGAGTGTCAGCACGGTCAGGTTAAGCGGTGCCAGGACTTCATCGAGCGCGCGCATCACGCTTTTCGCCATTTCCCGACTGCCGCATACCAACACCTGAGCGCCTTTTTCAATCAAACGGCGCATCTGCAGGGCGTCGCCGATGATCCGGTCTTGTACATAGCTGCGGTCGTGTACCTGTGAAAAAGCCGCTTGCAACTTGGTGAGTCGCTGGTCCGCCAGGTAGCCATTGAGCTGTGGCTCATAGAGGAAGTCCGATGCCGGGTGGCGGCCACCCCAATATAGGTGCATCGGGTGTCTGGCGGTGTTGTTACGGATGAAGCCTGCTAAAGGACCGATACCGGTGCCGGCACCAATGAGAATCACCGGAGCGCTCCCGGAGGCAGGGCGGAAGTCTGGGTTGGGCTGTATGAATGCTTCAATTTGCGAGCCAATTGGTAAGTCATGGAGGAGGCTGGAACACACGCCGTCAGGATGCTTGCGCACGCAGATTTCCAGAATGCCATCGGTTGACCCACTGGCCAGTGAGTAGAACCGCGGCAGCACGCTTCCAGGCGGCAGAATCCCGACCAGATCACCTGCTTCGAAATGAGGCAGCCCATCCCCCTTGCGCAGGCGCGCCAGCCAACCCGGTGCGAGCAAGGGCGCTACGGCTTTGAAACGCAGGATGTGCGTGGGTGCCTTGACCTGTTCGCCGTACTCCACGCGTTCCACCAGGTGCAAGGTGCGGGTTTTCGGCTGAACGGGCGTGTGCACCAGCGTCAGATCATGGCCGATCAATTGGCCGACGGCATGCCCCCAACGTGTGAACTCCTGGCTTGATTGTCGATTGATGGTTTCAAGTTCAAGCAGTTGCTGCCAGCCGTGTGAAAGCATGGCGGCTTGCGTATCCTTGGCGAACTGACAAAAGCTCGGAAACTGCTTGTCGCCAAAGCCTAGTACGGCAAAGCCAAGGCCCGGTTTTACAGGTGCGTTCGCCAGTCGTTTGAAAAACTGTCTGGCGGAGGCTGGTGCGTCGCCGTCACCGGTAGTCGCTGTCAGAATAAACAGGCGCTCGGCACTGCGGTACTCAGTCGCCAGTTGGTTCATGGTAGCGGTATGTACACGGTGACCCGCTTGGCTCAAGGCCTCATGTAACGTTTTCGCAAATCCCCAGGTGCTGTTGTTTTCACTGCCCACCAAAATCACCGTGTCAGCGGACTGTGCGCCACTGTTGTGACTGATGTGTGGCATCGACTGACGGCGGCGCCACCAGAGCAGGGCGCCTGTGACGCTCATCAACGGCACGCTCAACGCGCAAATGCCAAGTAACAGGCCAAGCCACCAGAAGCCTTCGCCGGTATGCAACTGGTAGATGAATTCATAGGCATCACGGGCGTTGTCATGAGCCTGGTAAGACAGCAGCGCGCCACTGGCTTGATCAACAAAACCGTCGCCCTGGGCAGTGTGCAGCGAGAACACATCAGTCGGGTTGCCGGGACTGGGGTAGTTTAGCTCGCGCAGATCATTAAGGTCGGTCGCCAGCAGCGCAGGCAACGTCTCGACAGGTGCTGCCCGACCGCCACTCATGGTGCTCGGGAAAGCCGGCTCCTGCTGGGTTCCGTCAGGGATGAACTCGAACATCACCGCTGACATATACATACCCGTCAACGCGGATAGCAGCAGACCGAGGATCGCGAAACGCCCGACTTCAGCGTGCCAGCGTTGGCTGAAACTGCCCTGCAGCGGGCGCAGGATCTGTCTCCAGCCGCCCAGTCGTCTTGCCAGCAATGCAGCGCCGGAGGCTGACAGGATCAGTATCACCAAGGCTCCAATACCTGACATCGCATGGCCGGGCGTGCCCAGCAGCAATGACCTGTGCAAGTCTTTCACCCAGCGTGAGAAGGCTGACGGTGCATAGGGCGCAATGCCTTGTCCGGTCATGGGGTCGACAAGCTCGGCGCCCGCCTGACCGTCCTGGTTGTAGTAAACGATGATCGAGCCAGAAGCGCTGCGCCGAATTTGTTCAACCGCTGGATAGGTATGCGCCACCCGGCCCGCCAACTCGGCAACGTTCAATTGGCCGACTGCGGGCACAGTTGCGTTCATTCGTTCTATGGCTGGATCAATTGACAGGATCGCGCCGCTGATGGCCAACACCATAACCAGCAGGGCAGCGATAAGGCCGGGCAGTGAATGAAACTGGCGAAGCATGTTCAGCCTCCAATAGGTGCCGAAGTCACATGTCGTAGGTAAAGGTTTCTACATAACCGTTGCCGGTTGCAGGCTTGCCCGCACCTTTAGTCGTCAGCGGTACGACAACGTCAGCGCGAACCTCGCGTTTGTTCTCGACAGCGCTGTCGATGCGGATCTGATAGCCCGCATCAATCAGGGTGTCAGCCAGTTCTACACTGACTTTCAGGGTGCGCCCGCTACCGACGCTGGCACCACTGACCCCGTCAAACTCACTGGACTTCAACCCGCTGCCGCGAGCCCAGTCAGGAAGGTGTTTGTAATACTTGGCTTTCCTTCCGGCGACCCAGAGGGTTTTCTGATAGTTGCCATTGGCATCGGTGACATAAAACGCCAGATAAGCATCGTTGCCGTTGTAGTTTTTTAACTGGGTGGTCAAGGTCACTTCGCGCGCCTGGGCTAACCCTGGCAGGGCGACGGCACCGGCGAGACACATTGCAGCAGCAATCTTTTTCATGGTGGGGTTTCCTGTTAGAGCGTTGTGGCGGAATACTGGCCTTGCTAGCTGAATGCAACCTGAAGGCGTGAAAAAAGTTGATCAGGTAGTTTTCAGCTGCGGGGCAAGGACGCTTGAGTGACTGAACATGATTTCTCTCCCGCTTGAGTCTCTGTGGCATACCCTAGCGGGAGTCCCTGACAGCAACCTGAATCGTGCTCGAAGCGGTACTTCAGGTTTTATTCAGGTGCAGCCGCTAACGTGCAGCGCTGGGAACGAACACAGAAGGGGTTGATATGCGGGTTTTGTTGGTTGAGGACGCGGTGGGGCTTGGGGACGCAGTGCGTGAGCAAATTGCCGATGACGGCCATGCGGTGGACTGGGTGCAACGGCTTGACCACGCCGAGGCGAGCGTACGCACGACAGCCTATGACCTGATTTTGCTGGATCTGATGCTCCCGGACGGGCGCGGGCTGGACTTTCTGCGCAAGCGGCGGTCGGCTGGCGATGTAACGCCCGTGATCATCCTCACGGCTCAAGACCAGATATCCGAGCGCATCGCCGGTTTGAATGCGGGGGCCGACGACTACCTGGTAAAACCCTTCGATCTGTTTGAATTGTCTGCCCGAGTCGCCGCCGTCGCACGGCGGTACAGTGGTAATCCCAATCCACAGCTGAAAGTGGGAGAGCTGGTCATCGACATGACTGCTCGCACCGTTCAGCGTGTCGGTACTATTGTGGATTTGACTGCTCGCGAATGGGCTCTGCTGGAAGCATTCGTTCAGCGCCCGAGTGCGCTGCTGTCGAAATCGCAGCTCGAAGAGCGTCTGTATGCGTTCGGTGCCGAGATCGAAAGCAACACTATCGAGGTGTACATCAGTCGTTTGCGCAAGAAATTGGGGCGCGATTTGATTGAAACCGTCCGTGGTATGGGTTACCGGTTGATGCCCCTATGAAGACTACTTTCAGTTTGCAAAAACGTCTGGGGCTTGGGCTGACGCTGGGGATGACATTGCTTTGGCTCGGGGGCACGGCGGGCGCTTGGCTGGTCGTACAACATGAGCTGAATGAGGCCTTCGACAGTGCTCTGGAAGAAACGGCTCAACGGATTTTGCCCTTGGCCGTACTCGAAATCAGTAATCGTGGCGAGTCTCGCGAGTCGAAACATATCGAGGGGCTGAGAGAGCATAAGGAATACCTCACCTATCTGGTGCGGGATGCCAAGGGCAATACGTTGTTGCAGTCTCACGATGCCGACCCGAGTGTATTCAATGCCCAGCCGATTGAGGGCTTTGCCACCACTGGCAAGTACCGTCTGTATGCCGTTAGCGCCCTGCGCGAAGCAGTGTTTATCGAAGTCGCGGAGCCATTGGCGCATCGCCGCGAAGCTGCACAGGAAGCGTTACTCGCCTTGCTCTTGCCATTGCTGATACTCATCCCGATCAGCCTGTTGGGAACCTGGCTATTGGTTCACTTCAGTCTGCGCAGCGTCCTGGCTTACCGTCGCGCAATCGAGACCCGCGGGGTAGGCGATCTATCCCCCATTAAGGTGTCTCAATTGCCCGCAGAAATTGATCCGCTGGCCGAAGCGGTCAATCATCTGATGGAGCGGCTTCGTCGGGCGCTGGAGGCTGAGCGCAGCTTTACTGCCAATAGCGCCCATGAGCTACGCACCCCGTTGGCGGCGGCATTGGCGCAGATGCAGCGGTTACGTCGCGAGGCGCCTGACGGACCATTGCAGGTGCGCGCGGCAAAGATCGAGACTTCGCTTCGTGAGTTGGCACGGCTCTCGGAAAAGCTCATGCAACTGGCCAAGGCCGAAGGGGGCGGGCTTCTATCTGAAGCCCCGCAAGACCTTATCCCGCTGCTGGCCCATGTAGCGGAAGAGTTGAACGCTACTGCCGGGCAGCGGATTCATTTAACCCTGCCTGCGGAGGGGGACGTGTTATCAACGATTGACCCGGATGCCTTTGCCATCCTTTTACGCAATCTGATCGAGAACGCGTTGAAGCATGGCGCGCCGGATCAGCCGGTAGAGGTGAGCTTGTCGAGTCAGGCGCTTCTAACAGTCGTGAATGCGGGCTCGACAGTGCCTGCGCAGGTTCTGGAGCGGCTCACCGAGCGCTTCGTGCGAGGTAACAGCGAGGCCAACGGCTCCGGTCTTGGGCTGGCAATCGCACAAACGATTGTTCGAGGCGTTGAGGCGACAATGAGCCTCGCATCCCCCGCAACAGACAAACAGGATGGCTTTGAAGTTAGGGTGCAGTTTGTGCTTGCGCGGCCATGAAGAAGTCTGACCTTACCGGGCGTTCTCTGATAACGTTAATAAAATAAAGAGGGGGCTTAAACGTTTCATTGGAGGCGGGTTTGATACTTAGTCGGGTGACAAGTTGCCACACTCGTATAACTTCCGTGAATAGCACTTGGTTCGCTGAATGCATATTGATTGCGGCGGCGAGACGGAATTGGATCCGATTATTGCGTCTTAATCATTGGCGTCAAAATGCAGTCGGCGGGGCATGTGTAATGATGATATGTGAAGTATGAAATAGGTATAACCCGGCGCAGTATAGTGATATCGTAAAGCCATCCCAAGGAACGCTGGCTACAATTATTTATACGCGCTAACCACGTGCTACACGCGTAAAAAGTTACGACTAAAGTGCTATTCAAGAACCGCTTCGGCGGCGGCGAGTATCAACAGCTCTGATGTGCTCAGTCGGGACCAATACACAGTGGAAGATGAGTGTTTTCTGTCGTAAATAATTTGAGGGTGCAACGTTTAAACGGGGTGCCCGCTCGAGCGCTGGCGTATGTCAATCAAGCACCTTTTTCGCATTAACTTAAGACGACTGATTCTCTTTCTGGCGTTTTTCAGTGCCATTCTCACGCTCACCAACAGTCTGTATGCAAGCTATTGTGTACAGCGCCAGTTGCTCATTGATAGTACGCTGGAATCCAACCGTGTGTATGCAGCCAAGCTGGCCAATAGCACCGAAGTGTTTCTTACTACCGTGACGCAGCAGTTGGCCTACAGCGCCGGGTTATTGAGTGAGCAGCTTGATAATCCGCAAGCGTTGCAAAGCGAGGCCACCCGGTTACGGCTACAAACCAATAGTTTCAACTCGATAGCGATTACGGATGCAGAGGGTTGGTTACGTGCGGTCTCGCCCGAAACATTGCCAATCAAAGGGCGAAGGCTGAACACACCCGGTGCTGTCGAGGCGTTGAGTAAGCGCCGTCCACTCATCAGCCAACCTTACATCTCCGTTGCGGGTAATCTGGTGGTGTTCATTTCTCATCCGATCATTGATCGTGAAGGTCATTACCTGGGTTACATCGGCGGTACAATTTATCTCAAACACAAGAGCATTTTGGACGATTTGCTGGGCGAGCAGTATTATCACGATGGCTCTTATATTTACGTGGTAGATCAGAACCAGCGACTGCTGTATCACCCTGATCAGATGCGGGTGGGTCAAGTGGTGCGTGACAACCCGGCTATTGAGGCCGTGATCCGTGGAGAAAGCGGGAAGCAACGCCTTATTAATAGTCAGGGCATTGACGTACTCGCCGGTTATGCGAACGTACCCTCAGCGCATTGGGGCATTGTGGCGCAACAGCAGACGGATACAACACTGACCGCACTTAATAATCTAATGTTGGATGTGCTTCTCAATACGCTGCCGCTCAGCGTGCTGGGCTTTCTCGTCATTTGGTGGCTCGCGCGCCTGATTTCCCGCCCCCTGTTGCAACTGGCCGACAGTGCCCAAGAGATGGAAACGCCCGGTGCGGCAGAGCGCATTGCGCGCGTGAAGTCGTGGTACTACGAATCGACACAACTCAAGCACGTGATGCTCGTCGGAATTCGGCTATTACATGCAAAGATCGGCAAACTTACTAGCGATGCACAAACAGACTCGCTCACCGGGCTGCATAACCGTCGCGTGCTTGATATTGCATTAGAGCGATTGGAGCGCGAACGTCGTCCTTTCGCGGTCGTGGCACTCGATATCGATCACTTCAAGCGAGTCAATGATAGTTATGGCCATGATGCAGGTGATGAAGTACTCAGGCGGTTGGGGGCGTTGATGCGTGTCAATACTCGAGAGGGTGATGTGCTCTGCCGAGTCGGTGGTGAGGAATTTCTTATTCTCTTGCCGGCTACTTCACCTGAGGTAGCTCACCGAGTGTCAGAGCGTCTGCGACAGCAAGTAGAAGATGCGCGGATGGACCCGGTTGGGCCTATCACTATCTCTCTGGGTGTTGCGCACTGGCCGCTAAGCTCTGGCAGCGTCGACGACGTTTTGAAGATGGCAGACAACATGCTTTACACGGCAAAACAAACGGGTCGTAATCGGGTCGTTTTAGCCGGTGCGCTGCATCCGCCGGAACAGGCCCTCGCTGCGCTATCAAACGCGTTATCTGCCGATCAGTGAGGGTCGAAGACGAGCCCGTGAGTTGTTTCAGGCAAGACCGGCAAGGCGGCGCAGGCGCTCCAGGCTGCGCGGCTCCTCGCCATTGATTTCTGCTGCGGCCAAACGCATAAGCACTTTCTCTCGACGAAATTGCGCTGGCGGCAGAACGTAGACTGCGCCAATAAGGTCCCGCAGAGCCATGGGCAGCCCCCAGTGAGCTTTAAGGCTGATAGCAAAGGGGTTGCTGAATTCGCGCATGGCTTGCGTCAGTGCGCTCTCGCTGAGGCTGTGCCCTTTGTGCTCCCAGGCTTGAGCCTGATAGATCACGCAGAGTTCTCCTATGCGGTGCAACAAGGCTGCGCACTGAAGCGGCGCGGGATCAACCCCGCATTCCCGCGCCAAGCGCGTGACTCGATTACTGAGAGCTTCTGCGTCGTTCAGATGAGCTTGGGCCAGCGTCTGCACCAAAGGACTGCTCTGCTCGTTAGCTTGACGCAATGCCAGACACAAGGCCATGTTGAGGCTGGTCGGTCCGCCCAGCCGCTGCAAAGCCTCGGGCAGGCTCATATAGGGGTGGCCAACGCCGATATAGGCGCTGCTATTGGATGCGGCGACCAGATGGGCGCTCAAGGCCGGGTCATACTGCCAGCTCTCTACAAGTTCGCGCAGATCCAGTTCTTCACCTTTGAGGATCAGCTGAAGTGTGTCTTTGACGTTGCTCAGCAGTGGTATATCCAGTTCCGCGGCGGACAGGCGACCAAGGAAGGCAATGAAGTCTTGCTCCGTTAGCGGTTCGAGTGAGCGTTCTGCACTGTCGGGTAACAGCTTTTTCAGGCGAGCCACCACACTCGGTACCTGGAAGGGCTTACTAATAAAGGTACTGATCCCCAGCGAGCGCGCAGACAGCACATTCTCACGATCGGCGCGGCCGGTAACCACAACCAGGGGGGCGGGGCGATTATTTTTTAGAAGGGTGTGAAGCAGGCGGACACCGGTCGAATCGGAGAGGTTCCAGTCTGCGAGTACTAATTGATAAGACGTTCGCTTGCACGCTTCGTCGGCAGCCAGTACCTCGTGAAAGATGTCTATTGCCGCGTCCGGGCAAAGATTCAAGACAATCTGCTTAAGCATGTCAGCGATCCAGGGGTCATCTTCCAGAATCATCACTTGCATGTTGCGTCCTTCGGGGTGGCGGTGCATGAAGGAATGACGACTGAAGAGATCATGATGTGCCGGATTTCATTAAGGAGTTTGCCCTGCCGTGTGGAAAATAACGACACCGAACGTATGTTCGGACTACGCAGTCTTCCAGTACTTCTGCATCTCGATAAAAAGAAAGGAGGCCGTCCATGTAATCAGCACCAAGCCGGTCAGCGCTTCAAGTCCCGTCAGAAACTTAAGAACCCCTTGGGGTTCAATGTCACCAAAGCCGAGCGTGGTGAAGGTGGTGAACGAGAAATAAACACAGTCCATCAGGCTACCATCAAAATCTCCCCTTAACGTACCCCAATGACCTGACTCGATCATAAAGTAATAGGCCAGGGCGAAAATCCACACTTCGACGGCGTGCGCTGTGAGTGCGCCCAGTACGCCAAAGACTATCCTGAAACGGTGCCAGACCTTCAGCCTCGGCATGAGAGAGTTGAGGCGAAGCAGCAGTTCATAGTGGATGAAGACGGACACCATGACGATAAAGGTGTTCAGCGCTGTAAGGGCTATCATCGTCATCTCTGCATTTAAAACGCCTATTTGAACAGGGCTGCTGTTAAATTGCCATACGGCAGGCCTGAAGTTGTCGGGCGTTTAGACAGCGGTTCTCCAGTCGTGCGGACAATTCAATTGTCGGGCGCGGTTTGGATATCAGGAATGCGGGTGCAATCCGAGCCCCCTGTTTTGAAGAGTTCGCTGTTGGGTCAGGGTCTTGTCGAGGCGTGAGGTTGTGGCTTGATGCGCCCTGATAGAGGCGGAACCGGGCTCCACCTCTTGTTGTGCAATATCGATTCAGGCAGCGTGGTCCCGGTTGCCAGAGCAATCTGTTATTGCATTACATAACGGCCTGGTGCCGGTTCCAGTGGCGGGTGTTGCGCATTGCCCATGTCTGCCACTGCAGTCTGGCGTTCGCCGGCGTGTTTGGCCAGCCAGACGAACCAGTCATTCCACCAACTTCCCGATTGCTGTTCGGCGCCTTTGAACCAGGTGTCGGGGTTTTTAGTGACTCGGCTGTTTGTCCAATAATGGCGTTTCTGTTTTGCGGGTGGATTGATGACGCCAGCGATGTGCCCGGAGGCGCCCAGTACAAAGCGTTTGGTTCCGGAAAGCACGGCGGTACTGGCGTAGGCGCTCCTCCATGGCACGATATGATCATCATGGGTTGCAAGAATGTAGGCGGGTGCATCGACGGCCTGCAAGTCGAGTTTGACTCCGCAACACTCCAGTTCGCCTGACTTCAGGTCATTCTGCAGATAGGTGTGGCGCAGGTACCAACAGTACATTGGGCCGGGGAGGTTGGTGCTGTCGTTATTCCAGAACAGCAAATCCAGTGGGACAGGCTTGTTGCCTTTGAGGTATTTGTCGACGTTGTAGTTCCACCACAGGTCGTTGGGGCGAAGCATGGAGAAAGTGTTGCCCATGTCCTTGCCATGAAACACTCCGAATGGACCGTCCATGCCGCCGATAGTGCGCTCGCGGTAGGCCACCAGCTTTTCGTCGACGAACACACTGATCGGTCCGGTATCGAGGTAGTCGAGGAACGTCGTCAAGAGGCTCACGCTGCCGATGTCGTGATCACCACGCGCCGCGAGTACTGCCAGGGCGGTACTCAGCAATGTGCCGCCTATGCAGAAGCCCACGCAGTTGGGCCGCTGCTCTCCGCTGATCTCTCGCGTCAACTGCAAGGCCTTGAGCACGCCATGCTCGATCAGGTCGTCCCAGGTTATTTCCGCGTGTTCCAGACCGAAGTTGCGCCAGGACATCATGAACACTGGATGCCCTTGTTCCAATAGATGCTTAACGACAGAGTTGTCTGGGCGCAGGTCGAGGATGTAGTACTTGTTAATGGATGGCGGCACGATGAAAACAGGACGCGAGTACTGCGTTTCACTCTGCGGGTAGTACTGAATGAGCTGGAAAATCTCATTCTCGAAGATAACTTCGCCTGGGGTGGTGGCGAGGTCGACACCGACCGTGAAGGCACCACTGTCACACTGGCGCATCTTGCCTTCCTGCAGATCGCTGGCCAAGTGCATCATGCCTGTGAACAGGCTGGCACCCTGGGTTTCAACTACACGCTGGAGAGCATCAGGGTTGCTGGTCAGGAAATTGCTGGGCGCATTGGCGGCAATGGCTTGTTCTACCAGGTAGCGTAGGCGTTGGCGCGGTTTTTCTTCTTCGATCGGAAGCCTGTCGAGCAGCCTCAAGAGAAAGTTGGAATTGAGTAAATAAAAGGCGGCAAGGGAACCGAACAGTGGCTCGTTCCAGTTTCCGCTGGAGAAGCGGCGATCATCAAAGTTGAAGGGTTGGCCGGTCAGCAGTTGTTGGCCTAGTTGCCCCCATTGACGCTGGTAGTCCATCTGAAGGTTGTCCAGTGTTTCACGAGGCACCTCGAACCAGGGAGTGTGGTCGTGCCCGGAAAACCAGTCATTGCTGCTGACCCACTGGCGTAATTGTTGCATCGCAAAAGAGGCGATAAAGGGAACTTGTCCAGACCAATAGGTGTTGAACGCATGCGAATTATTGTTCATAGAGCTCCTTGCCCAGGGCGGTGAATCGGGCAGAAAGTAAACCGGACTCTGCCTGAGTCCGGTGCAGCAACAGGAGTGGGAGTGCGGGCTAGCGCTCGATGGCCAGGCCGACGCCTTGACCTCCGCCGATGCATAAGGTGGCCAGGCCTTTCTTGCCGTCGCGGCGGATCAGTTCGTGTACCAGCGATACCAGTATCCGAGCTCCAGACGCGCCAATCGGGTGGCCGAGCGCAATAGCCCCGCCGTTAACGTTGACTTTGCTGGTGTCCCAGCCCAACTCTTGACCCACTGCCAGCGACTGGGCTGCAAAGGCTTCATTGGCCTCGATCAGATCAAGGTCGTCCACGCTCCAGCCGGCTTTTTCCAGTGTGCGACGTGTGGCCGGCACGGGACCGATACCCATGATTGCCGGGTCCACGCCCGCGCTGGCATAGGCTTTGATCCGTGCCAGGATCGGTAGACCCAGGGCCTGCGCTTTAGCGGCACTGGCCAGTAACAAAACGGCAGCGCCATCGTTGAGGGTCGAGGAGTTGCCAGCGGTCACAGAGCCTTCTTTCAGGAAGGCGGGTTTGAGTGTTGCCAGGGCTTGTGCGGTGCTATCGACGCGCGGCTGTTCGTCGGTATCGAAGATGAGCGGGTTGCCCTTGCGCTGGGGAATCAGAATCGGGGTGATTTCGCTCTTGAAGCGCCCGGACTCAATGGCCGCTGCCGCCTTCTGTTGTGAGGCTGCGGCGAAGGCATCCTGTTTCTCACGTCCAATGCTGTACTTTAGCGCCAGGTTTTCGGCGGTAATACCCATGTGATAGTCGTTGAAGGCATCCCATAGGCCATCCTGGATCATGCTGTCGAGTAGTTGCGCATGACCCATGCGCAGGCCTGTGCGTGCCTTGGGCAGGACGTAAGGAGCCAGACTCATATTTTCCTGACCGCCAGCGATCACCAGTTCCGCGTCACCGCAACGGATCGCCTGGACGGCGAGTTGGACAGCCTTGAGGCCGGAGCCGCAGACCTTGTTCAAGGTCAGGGCGGGCGTGGTGTGTGGCAAGCCTGCCTTGATTGCCGTCTGGCGTGCCGGGTTTTGTCCGGCGCCAGCACTGAGCACCTGTCCGAGGATTACCTCATCTATCTGGGCCGCATTAACACCGGTCTGTTCTAGCAGGTGGCGAATCACGGCGGCACCCAGTTCGGTGGCGGGAATTCCGGCAAGAGCACCCTGGAAGCTGCCTATAGCGGTACGAGTGGCAGCAACAATTACGACTTCGTTCATGCATGACCTCATTGGTAAGGCAAAATTCGTCGAGCAGGATCAGCGCATCCATGCGCTGACGGGACTACTGCATATTCATGCCGCCGTTTACCGAGAAGTCGGCACCGGTGCTGTAAGCGGACTCTTCGGAGGCCAGCCAGGCAACGATTGATGCGATTTCTGCGGGCAGGCCAAGGCGGCCGACTGGGGTTGCCGCGATCATGGCGTCGAGAATGTCCGGGCGTATCGCCGCCGTCATATTGGTCTGGATGTAGCCTGGGGATACGGTGTTGACCGTCACACCCTTGCCTGAGACTTCACGGGCCAACGCCATGGTGAAACCATGGGTTCCGGCCTTGGCTGCGGAGTAGTTGGTCTGGCCGAATTGGCCGCGCTGGCCGTTGATGGAGGAGATGTTGATGACCCGGCCCCAGCCCTTCGCCAACATCCCTTCAATAACCTGTTTGGTGGTATTGAATAGTCCGCTCAGGTTCGTCCCGATAACGGCGTTCCAGTCTTCGGGAGTGAGCTTGCGAAAGGATGCGTCGCGCGTAATGCCCGCATTATTGACCAGTACGTCGATCGGGCCGCACATCTCGCGCACCAGTTCGAACGTTTTGCGGGTTGATTCCCAGTCGGTGATGTCTGTGTCAACGCAGTCGAAGTGATAACCGCCTTCGAGTTGACTTGCTATCCAATCATTTTTTCGGCTGGAATTAGGGCTGCAGCCAACAATGACCCTAAATCCATCCTGGTACAGACGCTGACTGATAGCTGTACCAATACCGCCCATCCCACCTGTTACTACTGCAATACGGCTACGTGATTCCATACAAGAACTTCCTTCTCTATTTTTGCGCTGCAATACGTGAATTGTTCTGTATTGACAGGGCATGAGGAAGTGTTTGGCGGTGACTGCTTAGTGTCCAACGGTGCCAAACTGGCGTTTGGGTCATTTGGTTGAGATTGCGTGGTATCTGTGTTTGAAGTTTGATGAATAATGACTATCATTTTCAATAATAACTGGTAATTATTCCGTGCTTGTTTTGGATCCAAAGATCATTCATGGCGCTATAGATGGTGCAAGTTCCGGCTGTGCCGAGCGCTGATAAGTTTGTTCTTGTGCTACACGATAATGTCCGGCTTTAAGCTGGAGAAGGCGCTCTCACGTTGGGCTTGTTTCACTCCGCAGGGTCGGTCTGATGCAAGACCGACGCGGCGCATGAGTTGCCTCTGTCAATAACCCCGCGTTATTCCGGCTTGGTCCGTTTTGTTACTCCCCTTCCTGGTTTGCGCGCTGGACTTGCATCCGTGGTAGCGAGTGTCGGCGCCGGCTGTGTCGCTACAGGAGGGGCTACCAGCTTGACTGCATCTGCTTCACTTGGCTGCGGGGCCAGACTAGGGCCTGGCAGGGGGATGTCGAGTAGCGAGTGCAGTTCACACCAGAGTTTTCCTTCAGCACCGATAGTCGTTAGCAACTCAGGTACTAATAGCGCCACGGCCGCCAGGATCTGCTGGCGTGCTTCGGTTTCCGGGAGCAGCAAGGGCAGGCTGCGCAAGCTTTCTTCCGGGTGAACAAAGACCAGCAGGTTCTGCAGTCGTATGGTTTCGCGCAGAACAATGGGGTCGATGTAGTGCTCGACTGGAACAGGGCCCTGCTGGATCAGTTGCTCGACGCGGCGCTTGTCGATTTTCTTGCTGTCACGGCCGATCAGGAAAAGTATTCGTACCAGCGCTTCCAGTCTACCGCCGAGGGCTAGAGCCTCATGCAGACGCTCGATCAGGACCTTGTCTTGCTGCTCGGCATGCTCCTGAAGATTCCGCGCAGGCTGCTTGTCAACAAGGGCGCTTAACCCTCCATACACACTGTAGAAACACAGTTCAAGGGATGCGTCACGCACATCACGATAAGCATTCAGGACGTCCTGCATCTGGTTGGAGAACAGGTCCTGCCACGCCAGCAGTGGGTTGTCTTTGCGGGCGGGGCGGCGATCGCTGTGCACTTGAGCGGCGGTGCCAGCGAGCCACCACAGTGCCGGATTCAGACTGCTCCATACCACCTGTTGTTGATGGAACGGGTGCGCCTTGCGCAACAGTTCTGCGATGGGCTCATTGATCATCTGGCGCATCCAGGGGCGTACGAACCCGTCGTAAAGCGAGCTATTGATTTCGGAGGCGCGCTCTACCAGCGCGAATTCGCGATCGTCATCACGCGCCGGCTCGCCTTCATCATGGATATCGGCGATTCGCCTGGGTTCGAAACGTACGCGATAGCGTGCATCATCGCTGCCCGATGGGTCAGGGATATCCTCGATCAGCATTTCATACAGCCCCGAGGGCAGCGCATTGATTGCGTCGACAGCCCCGAGCAGTTCACGGTGTTCGCGCCGGGCGACCTTGCCGGATACGAAGATGCCCAGATGGCCGATACTGGCGTGCTGCAGGTAGACGATGGTGCGTCCAGCACACTGCAAAGCGAGATCGCTGGGATAGACATCGGTTATCCAGTTCAGTGCTTGTTGTGGGGATGTGATGTTGTCTCCGTACGAGCAGAACACCACCACCGGTGCTTCGATCTGTTTCAGGTCAAGCCCGAGGGTCTTGCGTCCGAGCCCTCCAGACAGATGGTTGCCGATGAAAAGGTTGTCGACAATCATTTCGATTTCTTCGCTATTCAGCAGGCTCGGGCTGCCCCACCAGCGTTCGAAATCGAGAAAGCGCGGAGCCTCGCTGTCGACTTGACTGAACAGCTGGTAGTACTTGTTCCAATAGGTATTGGCGGGGTCCAGGTTCTCGAAGTTGCTGACCAGCCAGGTGCCGTCGAAACGGTCGTTGCCCAAATCGCTGGCCAGGCGAGTCGTCCAGCCCCCGCCCAGCAGGCCGCCGGTATAACGCATTGGATTGCGTCCATTGACACCGGCCCAGTACGACAAAGGAGCACCGTTGATGATGATCAATCCCGGCAGCTCCGGGTGTGTTGCAGCCAACCCCATTAACGCCCAGCCGGCTTGGCAGTTGCCGACCACAACAGGTTTGCTGCCGTCAGGATGGAGGGCGCTGACGGCTTCGATGAAATGGGCTTCGGCTTCGACGATATCCATCAGCGTTTGCCCTGGCATGGGCGCGTGACTGAAGGCGATGAAGTAGGTGGGATGGCCCGCTCTGAGGCTCTCGCCTATTACCGAATCTTGTTTGAAGCCGCCAATGCCCGAGCCATGACCACCGCGCGGATCAATGATGATTACTGGCTGGCTGCTGCTGTCGATGTTTTGCTCTGCTCCAGGGAGGATTCGTAATAGCGAGTAGTTGACGGGGCGGGGGAGATCCGAGCCAGCGATCAGCGTTTCATGATTGAACTTGAGCAGCAACGGATACCCGGCGCGCTGGTGGACCAGTGTGTTGTCGCCGCGCTGGCGCAGGGTGTCCCAGAACAGCAGGCTGCGTTGACTGAGGTCGGCGAAGTACTCCTGCCAGTCATCAAGGGTGGGTTGCGTTAGCTGGCCCTGGATGAGTGGTGTAAACGTTTTTTCCTGACGCTGGCGCGAGGCGTCGAGGACGTTCGAGGTATTCATGTGTTGCAGTCGACTTAGATTTTCGAGTACATCATGTTTTACGAAAAGCCCTTTATCCTGCGACGCAACAATATAGTCATTATCCATGATGCTCTCCTGGCCGTATGCATGAGAAGCGGCTTGCCTCAGCCTTCATTGCTCAGGAAGGGATTTGGTTTGGCCGATCTATTCTGTTTATGGAGGAGTTATAACGAATAGCTGCAGAAGGGGCAAAGCTTTTTTGCGGTGCACAAAAAAAGGTTGCCAAATAAAATTGTGCACTGCAATATTAAGCCTAACGCGATGACTCAGCAGGATCGCTATCGCGTCCTCAGGCCCATGTCGGCCTTCCAGTACTAGGAGATTCAAGCATGTCTTTGTTTAATACTGAAAAATTGCAAAACGCTCAGAAAGCTAACCTCGACCTCCTGCAGCAAATCAGCGGCAAAGTTTTCGCGAGTGTTGAGCAGCTTAGCCAACTGCAGTTCAAGACTCTGCGTGCTTCCACCGAGGAATACTTCGATGGTTTTCGCAAGCTGCTGGCGGTACGTGATCCTCAAGGCTTTGCGGAGCTGCAAGCATCCTTTATCCAGCCGCATGTACAGGCCGAACGCCTTGCTGAGTTCAATCGTCAAATGCAAGAATTGATTGTCGGCACACAGTCGGAAATCGCCAAGTTGACTGAGGGTCAAGTCGAGGCGGGCACTCAACAAGTGCAAGAATTCATTGAAGTGATGAGCAAAAATGCGCCGGCTGGCTCTGAGCCTGTCGTGGCCGCGTTCAAATCGACGCTGGCGAATGCCGGTAGCGTTTATGAAAACGCACAGAAAGCTGCCAAGCAGGCTGCTGACATTGCCCAGAGCGGCTTCGCCGCAGCGACCACCGCAGCTGGCAAAGCCGCACCGGGCAAGGCAGCGGGCGGTAGCAAGTAAGTCAAATCAAAGCTGGAACAGCTTTGCGGATGGCGACGGGTTCACTCCCCGTCGCCATTTTTTTTTCGTCCGGCGCTTGGTCCAGTCTGGCCTGGCGGTGTGCCGCCGAACAAACCGAAGAGGTTTTGAGTGTTTAGGTAGAGCGCCTTCGATTGGTCGACATATTGGCGCATCAAATCCTGCATGACCGGTGCCTGCTGGTGCATGAACTCGCTCCACGCCTCAGAGGACTGCGCACCCGTTTGCGACTGGATGTCGATAACTGTCTGGATGCTTTTATCCAGGTAGCTGCCGAGGACGCCCTGGAAGGGGCCGTAGAACTGGATAATCCCCATGAGCATCTCGCTGGAGAAGATCGGTTCACCGCCACTTTCGGCTTCTAGAATCACCTGAAGCAAGATGCTTCGAGTCAGATCCTCGCCAGTCTTGGCGTCGACCACCTGGAACGGGATTTTATCGACGACCAGTTGGCGTATATCCGCAAGCGTCAAATGACTGCTGGTGTACGTGTCATACAGGCGGCGATTGGGGTATTTCTTGATCAGGCGGGTGTTGCTCCGACTGTTATCTGTCATGCGGGGCTTCTCATTGCGAGCCTAGTTCGCAAGCATCTTATCCTACTATGGCTACTGCCGCGGATCGGAGTGGTGCCAAGGGTTAAACCCTAAGGTACTGAGGCCTGCGTACGGAGCGGGTTCACCTGCCTTGATGAGCTTGATCCATTCAGTACGGATTAAACGCAGTGTTTACTTATCGAGAAGCCCGGTGAAGGTAGAGCGCTGCACTGCATAATCACCCCCCATCAGGAACCCTGGCCACGCGTACGCACTCTCTTGCCTGTCGGGTTCTCGTGCTTTCTCTAATGTCCTGCCAGAGGGGCGCTTTTCTTCCTCGACCTTGAGCGGCGATCCATCGGTCCGGTACTGGCCAGGCGGCATGTCGAACCAGCGACAGCACGCTTTATGGAAGCTGCTGTGGTCGTGGAAGCCAAGGAGATAGGCCACATGCTTCATATTGTAATGAGAGTGGCGCAGATAGAAGTCAGCCATTTGCCTGCGCAGATCGCTCAAGACATCCTTGTATTGCACGCCATCCTTCTCAAGCGCTCGTTGAAGTGTTCGTTTGCTGATGTGGAGCGCTGCAGCCATTGACTCCATGTCGAAGAATCCAGGTCCCAGCCCTTGGCTCAAGCGCTGAGTGATCATCGCGCGAACCCGGCCAAGAATAGAGAAACCGAACAACAGGTCCAGCTGAGCCTCGGCAAAACTGTCATGGAGAGTGGCTAATGCCTCATTCGCCATACTCAAGGGACGCAGCAGTTCCTGCCCATCGAACACGATGCTGTCATAAGCCGCCCCGAAAATTAACGGACAAGCAAAGAGTTGCTGATGTTCCAGGATGCTCTCGGGCTCTGGATAGGAGAACTCTATACTCAGGGGTTGCGGAAGATGTCCACCCGTAAGCCAGCGGCAAAAACCGAGCAGCGAAGCAAGTCCTGCATCGGTGTACTGCCGGGGTTTAACCGAGTCGGGTTGCTGGAGGTCAAGCCCGGACAGGCGATAATTCTGCCCTTCCTGAACAAAGAACAGGCTGAATCCAGTACCAATCAACGCGCTGAAACGAACTAAACGCTCCAGGGCGCGTTTCAGGTTCAGGCTGGACATCATCGTGTAACCCACGATCTGGAAACTGCCCGGGTGTACGTGTCCGTAGGCTTTCAGACCTATATCTGGATTGCCCGAGACCTGCGTCGCCAGGTCCCATAGACGGTACATAATGCTTCGCCGACAAAAGGTAGCCGGCTGCCCCATGATTTCCATGTCCAGCCCGGCTTCCTGGCACAGGTTGGCGACATCCAAACCTTGGGCCGAAAGTGTATTCACCAACACACTGGCATAGCCCGTACTCACTCTATACATGACGGCCTCGTCTATCCGTGGAATTGAACATCCTTTGTGGTGAGCTTGGAGGGCCCGTTAGCTCCAGCGGGCCAGCCGTACGACGAAATTTTTCTCCTTGAATCATTCCGTATGAGGAATGGGAACTTGTTTAACGTTAGCATCATATGATTCAAGATATTACACAGATATGAACAAAGTTGAACATTTTTAGCCGGTTTTACGACGGCAGGTTTTGTCTTCTCCGCGCGTCCTTTTCGCGCCGTTCGACGAGAGGTTGGATGTGCGGAAAATAATTGAGAGATTGAGGAAATGAGGAGATGGCTGGGCTGTATTGCCAAGGCGGCCCAGCAATTAGGGTGGGGATTAAGATTCATGTGATGCCGGAGAATAACTCCGGCATTTTTTTGCGTGCCAGGACTTCTCGGTTTTGCTGGCGAAGTCGCCAATCTTTACGAAGTGCGCCAGGCGCGCATTCGCTTTTCAGTGGCTACCCAGGTGCTACCGACAACACGTGCTTCAGGTTCACGGAACGGTTGGCACGGCCACGCTTGAGCGCGCCGTGCCCCGTCTATCAATGGCTGGAAGCGCTGGCGGCTCCGAGGCCGGTCTGTGCACGCACAAACTGGTCGGCGTAGGCGTCCCGTTCATTGTCTGCCCGGACACTGCGGTCGAGTTTGGATACCACGACGATCACCAGGAAGGCCAGCGGCATGGAGAACAGTGCCGGGTGGTCGTAGGGGAAGATCGCCTTGGCGTGGCCGAGTACGGTTACCCATACTGCTGGCGACAGGATCACCAGCACCAGCGCGCAGATCAGACCGGCAAAGCCACCGAGGATTGCGCCTTTAGTTGTCAGGCCTTTCCAGTACATGGCCATGATCAGGACAGGGAAGTTGGTCGAAGCGGCAATGCCGAAGGTCAGACCGACCAGGAAAGCGACGTTCATCTTCTCGAACAGAATGCCCAGCAGAATGGCGATGATGCCGAGGCCGACAGTGGCCATGCGGGTCACGCGCATTTCTTGCTTCTCGGTGGCCTTGCCTTTCTTCAGTACGGTGGCATAGAGGTCGTGGGAAATGGCTGAAGCACCGGCCAGGGCCAGACCGGAAACCACTGCGAGGATGGTGGCGAAGGCCACGGCCGAGAGGAAGCCGAAGAACAGGTTGCCGCCCACTGCTTTAGCCAAATGCATTGCGACCATGTTGCCGCCGCCGATCAACGTACCGCCTACCTGGCCATTGACGTAGTACTGCGGGTCGGTGCCAATGATCACCATCGCGGCAAAGCCCAAGGTACAGACCACAAGGAAGAAGAAACCGATGAAACCTGTAGCGTAGAACACCGATTTGCGTGCTTCCTTAGCGTTCGGCACGGTGAAGAAACGCATCAGGATGTGTGGCAGACCGGCGATGCCGAATACCAGGCCGAGAGACATGGAGGCCGTATTGATCGGATCGGCGAGCATGGCGCCGGGGCCCATGATGTTCCAGCCGCTGGCATGAGCTTCGATGGCTTTGGTCGCCAACATCTCATAGCTGAAATCAAACTGGGACATAGCCATCACCGCGAGCGTGGTGCCACCCGCGAGCAATAGCACGGCTTTGATGATCTGCACCCAAGTGGTCGCGATCATGCCGCCAAAGATGACGTAGACCAACATTAGTGCGCCGACGATCACTACCGCCACCGGGTAGTCGAGGCCGAATAACAGCTTGATTAACTGACCCGCGCCGACCATTTGCACGATCAGGTAGCAGCACACCACCGTCAACGAACCAAAGGCGGCGAAGATGCGTACCTTGTTTTGGTCAAGGCGATACGAAACGATGTCGGCGAAGGTATAGCGCCCCAGGTTGCGTAGGCGCTCGGCCATCAGGAAGGTGATGATCGGCCAGCCCACGAAGAAGCCAATGGTATAGATGAAGCCATCGTAGCCTTTGGCGAACACCAGGCTCGAAAGGCCCAGCAGGGTTGCCGCAGACATGTAGTCGCCGGCAATTGCCAGACCGTTCTGGAACCCTGTGATGCCACCGCCAGCGGTGTAGAAATCGGAGGTGGAGTGAGTTTGTCGCGCTGCCCACCAGGTAATGAGGAGAGTGCCCAGGACGAAAACGAAAAACATGCCGATGGCATGCAGATTGAGTGGCTGTTTTTCCACTGCGCCGGCCAGCGAGGGCCCTGCGAGTACAAGTGAAGCAGGCAGAAGGCCGAGGCCGGCAAGGATCACATTACGCAGAGTAGTCATCACTTGCTCTCCTCGAGAACTTCAGCGCCCAAGGTGTCAAAGCGGGTGTTGGCTTTGTAGACATACCAGCCGGTGAGCAGCCAGGAGAAGATGATGATCGCTGCGCCCACGGGCATGCCCACGGTCATCATGCGATTCTCGGCCAGTGGTGCATGCAGCCACTGAGGGGCAAAAGCCACCACCAGCATGAACGAGTAGTAAGTGCCCAGTACGGCAGCGCTCAGCGACCACGCCAGGCGCGAACGGCTCTGCACTAATTTGATGAATTTCGGATTGGCCCGAATGCGTTCGCAGCGCTGGGTGTCGGTTGCATGGATATTGCTCATTTTTTGCTCCCTGTATTATTTTTTTTGTCGGTGCTGTCGGTGCTTGAAGTTGCGGTATGGCTATCAGGTCGATTTCGGCG
>ERZ1463034.147-NODE-147-length-21405-cov-44.574707_pt1 | contig 21405 bp, 15 predicted proteins | sample MGYA00564480_ERZ1463034 | MGnify/ENA primary metagenome ERZ1463034 (study PRJEB39244, sample SAMEA3635122) | Helicobacter pylori | study: EMG produced TPA metagenomics assembly of PRJEB11511 data set (Assembly of a 5300-year-old Helicobacter pylori...
ACACCGTATGAAGTCTATGCGGGGGTGAGCGTTGCACTTATGTGTTGAATTCAGGTCTTTTAAAACAGACCGAAACACATAATCCGCTCTTCTTCATCTCATCCGAAAAACTCAATCGGATGTGCGCCCCCGCACGATCGGCTATCGCCTTTACAATCGATAAACCCAGCCCGGAGCCTGCTTCATCGGTTCCCAAACTTCGGTAGAACGGATCGAACACCAGCATTTGTTCTTCCGCGCTGATGCCTGGGCCTGAGTCCTTGACTTGAAGGATCACTGTTTCCTGCGCCAACTCTACCGTCAGGTCGACTCGTCCGCCAACGGGGGTATAGCGGATAGCATTATCCACCAGATTCTTGACCAGGATTAACAGATCCATTGCGTTGATATTGACCTGTACGTCTTCAATGCTTTCAACACCGATATCGATGCGCTTGCGCTCTGCCAGCGACAGTAAGTCCTCTAGTACCCGTCGATAGACTTCATGGACTGAAACTGATGTCTGTGATCGATCCGAGCTTGATTGTGCTGCCGCCAGGGCCAGCAGTTGATCGATCAATTTTCTGCTGCGTTCAATTCCCCGAGACAATGGCAACAAACGTTCATAGGCCGCCGCCGACATTTCTATGGCCGACAGTCGCTCGGCTTGTAGTGACAGGGCCGTCATCGGGGAACGCAGTTCGTGGGCTGCGTCGGCGATGAAGCGACGCTGGGCTTCCATGGACTGCGCAACGCGCGTCAACAATCGATTGATGGCCACGACGAAAGGTCGGATCTCGGTTGGCAGGTGGTTATCGTCGATAGGATGCAACGCCTGTTCGTCGCGCTGATCGATTTCGTCCGAGAGGGTTGCTATAGGACGGAACAGTTTGCGTACCAGATCGCTTACCACCAGCAACAGCACCGGAAACAGAATGAGAAACGGCAACAGACTACGCCAAGCGCTCTTTCGCGCCTCTTTTTCACGCACATCAGCTTCTTGGGCGACAACGATGCGTTCGCCACCGACCATTGTTCTAACCAGCACGCGAAAATTTTCGCCTGCCACGCTCAAGGTCGACAAGCCATCGGCTAGTCTTGCCGGGAAGGGCAACGGTGTTGTTGCGTCATCACTGCCGGTCGCTTTACTGCTGTCGGTCAGGTATTGGACGATAACCCTGGACTCTTCGTCGTCGCCAACTACCTGTTCAACCACAGGATAGTGAAAGGTCATCTTTTGCCGATCAAAAAGGATGGCCACTTGACGCAAGGTCTCGTCCTGCATTTCGTGCGTCTCGTTAATCGCAGAGACAAAAGCGAAAAAACCTGCCAGTACCGCCACGATCAGGATGGCCAGCGACAGCGTTACAGACAAACGCACCTGTACCGAGTCATTCAAGCGTTTTTTGAAACCATCCATCCCATTCCCCTGACATTCTTGATGACATGGTTCCCAAGTTTTCGCCGCAGTGCATGAATCAGAAACTCCACCGCATTGCTTTCCACTTCATTACCCCAGCCGTAAATACGGTCTTCCAGCTCACTGCGCGAGAGAATGGCACCAGGTCGTATTAATAGGGCCTGTAACAGGGCGAACTCGCGGCTGGAGAGTTGAATGTCGGGGATTTCGGCAGTAGCCGCTTGTTTGGATAGCAAATCCAGCGACACTACACCGTTGTCCAGCACTGACTGGGCACTGCCGCCTTTGCGGCGTAAAACGGCGCGGATGCGTGCCAGTAACTCCGCCATGGCGAAGGGTTTGAGCAGGAAGTCGTCTGCGCCGCCGTCGAGGCCGCGCAGGCGATCATCGAGTCCATCCCTTGCGGTGATGATCAGCAACGGCACCGGGTTGTTGCGTCCACGAATGCCATCGAGCACATCGAGCCCGTCTTTGCCGGGCAAGCCGAGATCCAGCAGCACCATGTCATAAGCTTGTGTTTCCAGTGCTGCAAGGGCGGTGAGTCCGTTTTTTACCCAGTCTGCGGCGTAGCTAGCATCGTTCAGCGCGCCTTGAATGGCATCACCAATCATCGGGTCATCTTCGACCAGCAATATCCGCATTTATCACTCCAGAAAAAGGCGCGCCGATCATGACCGTCGCGCCTGTATTGAAGCATCTGGGCCGGCGTTTGTCCGTCGCCGGATCAACGCAATGTGCGGCTGTCGGTCACTGCTTGCCTTTCATGGAGTCGAAGGTTTTCAACAGATCATCCATCGAAGCCTTGCAATAGCCCTGTTTCGGTGTGCTGGCGCGCAGGGCGTCGAGTGCCCGGTCAATTGCTTTGTCCAGCACATGCCAGTCACTTGCAGCCCGGGGTTTGATGCCAGCTTCGGCGGAGTCCCAGGACGTTTCCAGATCCTTGATGCGGGTTTTCGCCCCCGGCAGGTCATTTTTATCGACGAGCGCGGCGACATCGGCGGCGATGGTGCTGAACTCGGACAGATCACCCAGTTTTGAACCTGGCTGGGCGGATGCGCTCGCCGATGTGGTCGGCGTGCCAGCACTAGGTTTGTCGGCAGGTTTCGAGCAGCCGGTGGCGATGCTGAGCAAAAAGATCGACGAGACGATGGCAACGTGGCGAATGACATTTTGAAGTGGACGCATGACGATTCCTTGATTGGCTTTTTGACAGGTTATTGATTGACGGGTTTACGGTTGCCAACACTGATTTGCGCGGCCGCGACCAAAAGAACAATGACGCACAGGAAGATGGCACTCGTCCAAGCGGCTCCCATGCCGAGGCCACCATAAGTTTTAGCTTGGGTCAGCAAATCACCGAGAGAGGCGCCAAATGGACGGGTCAGGATGTATGCCATCCAAAAGGTCAGCACCACATTGCCGCCTAAGCGCCAAGCCAGCAGAGTCGTGGCGATAAGCGCACCGAAAATCACGACGCCAAGGGTGAAACCCAGGCCCAGCGCTTCGGTGGCCAGGTCGCCCGCTGCTGTGCCGAGTGCAAAGGTGCAAAGCACGGTTGTCCAGTAGAAAAGCTCCCTTCGCGGGGTGACGATTTCGCGGATCGACAGGTTGTGCTCCACCCGGTACCAGACCAGGAAATTGATCGTCAGCAGAATGGCAAAGACCGCCGTGCTGGTGTACAGGCTGATGTCGAGCATGTCGGTCATGATGTCCGTGATCTGTGTCCCGACGATGCTTACCAGCACCACGGTTAACCAGTAGATCCGGGGTGAATAGGCCTTGGTACGTAGTTGAAAACACAACGCGAGCGCTAGCAAGACGGCCATGCCGATGCTCGTCCAACCAGCGCCCAAACCGGCATCCACGGCCAGAAAGTCCGCGCCGGTTTCACCCACCGTCGTGGACAGAATCTTGATCACCCAGAATGACAGCGTCACTTCGGGTACTTTGTTGAGCCATCCGGATTTTTCGGGATTCATGTGCGGGTAGCCTCTCCTGAGCGGCGCTGAACTTGCGCAGGGGAGAAGATACTTAGCGAAACTTAGCTGAGGCTGAGGGACGGCAATACGATTGCCGCGGTTCCTTTGCCGGGTAGATCGCTGAAGGCATTACTCCGGATTTGGGAACGTTACATATTACTTCCGCAGCCTATTCTGGAGGCTGGCATGCGCAATTGTCTGAATCGGAACCGATCGGCAGTTTTGTACCGATCATGGCTACGAAGCGTGTTGGTCAAATCCGAAGCAATCGTTGGTCAGATCAAATGCAAACACGGGAATCAAGTGGAGTGCAATTTCGCACTGAGTAGCGTGGAAGAGATCGACTGCTTTCTTTATGCGCAGTCGTGGTATTGCAAGCCGCGTGATTGAGATTGTGTTCGGTCGACAGGACGCCGGAGAGGTTGGGCCAGTTTCTGGGCCAATGGTGCCAAGTCCTTTTTGACCGCTCAATCTGCGCTAAAGTCTGTGAGTATTTTGTGAAAAGGATGTCGTGGATACGAAAAAGCCCGGCGCTGGGCCGGGCTGTACGCTGGCCTGTTAAGCGGCATTATTCGGCGTGCCGAGAGCTTTCTTGTATTCGGCTTTCATCGCTTCCATTTGCTCGCCCAGCGCATCCAATGTCGCTTTGCCGAGCAGCTTTTTCGCCTGAGGAAACATCTCGGTTTCCTCCTCCTCAATGTGATGCTCAATCAACTCCTTAACGAACTTTGTGCGACCCGCAAACTCAGGTCTGTCGCTTTGAGGTCGGGAAGTACCAGAGAATCGACAGTGCGGTGTTCTTCCTTGGCCTCGTAATACATTTCCTCCTGTTCCTTACCACCTGCTTCCTTGAAGGCGGGATATAAGATCTCTTCTTCCAGCTTGGTGTGGATGGTGATTTCCATTTCGAGCTTGGCTACCAGGCAGGTCAGTACGTTTTTTTTGGGACCGATCAGTCGACTCGCTCAATTGGGCGAGGATGTCCTTTACTCGTACGTGGTCAGCTTTTAAAAGGTCGATCGCGTTCATTTTGCGTGCCTCTGCTATCACGGAAGGACGTGGGACGGTCGTCGCCGTCACTGCTTTGTTTCCTAGGTAGAAATGCATTAGCTGTGCCAATCAAAAATTTAAGCAATCAGCTTTACTATCAATACATTAGACATTTACTACGTCGGCAACGTTCCGAGCAGTAGCACACTTCCTCCCAGCAGCGAGCCCATTTCTTCCGCCACGTGAAGGGGAGGCCGCAGATCACGCAAGTTTTGACTGGGAGTTCACTCTTTTTCAAAATGACTCATCTCCATCTAATTTGGCGAGCAATGACTGGCCACGTTGCCAAAGCGCCTGCTGTTTGAATTCAGGCATCCGGTCGAGGTTTTTATAAATCATGCTCATGCGTTGGTTGCCGCGCAGACGGTCGCCGTGACGCATCAGGAAGTGCCAATAGAGCGAGTTGAAGGGGCAAGCGTCGTCAGTGGTGCTTTCGCTCACCTTGTAAGCGCAGCCACGGCAATAGTCAGACATCCGCTTGATGTACTGGCCACTCGCACAGTAAGGCTTAGAGCCCAGGTAACCGCCATCGGCGTGCATGACCATGCCCAGTGTGTTGGGTAGCTCCACCCAGTCGAAGGCGTCCATGTAGATCGCCAGATACCACTCGCATATTTGACTCGGTATGATGCCCGCGAGCAGGGCGAAATTGCCGGTCACCATCAGCCGTTGGATATGGTGAGCATAGGCATGCTCGAGGCTTTGGCTGATAGCTTGGCGCATGCAATTCATCTTGGTCTCGCCTGTCCAGTAGAACTCTGGAAGCGACCTTGTGTTACCGAACACATTGCCATTGGCGTAGTCAGGCATCTTCAGCCAGTAGACGCCCCGGACATATTCCCGCCAGCCGATTAGTTGGCGAATAAAGCCTTCGGCAGCATTGAGTGCAATGCTGCCCGACCAGTACGCTGACTCCACATCGCTGCAAAGCTGACGAAGATCCAGTAGGCCAATATTGAGTGCAGCGCTTATACGGGCATGAAACAGAAAGGGCTCGTCGCTGGCCATGGCGTCTTGATAGTCGCCGAAAGCTGCCATGCCCCAGTCGAGGAAGTAATCCCATAGGGCCTGAGCTTCCGCATGGGTTACCGGGTAGTCGAACGTGTCGAGGGTGCCATAGTGGCTGGTGAAGTGTCTTGCCACCAACGCAAGCACATCCTGGGTGATTGCGTCGGGCGTGAAGCGGGCAGGCGAAGGCGGCCTAACTCCCCTTGGTAATGCCTTGCGGTTTTCTGTATCAAAGTTCCAAGCGCCCCCGACCGGACTGCCGTCGCCATTGAGTAATAACCTGCTCTTGCGCCGCATCTCTCTGTAAAAGAATTCCATGCGCAGCTGCTTTTTGCCTTTCGCCCAGTTAGAGAACTCGGTGCGCGTGCAGAGAAAGCGAGTATCGGAATGCCATTCGATCGCTAAGCCGCAGTCCTTGATTGATTGCTCCAAACGCCAGTCGCCGCATTCAGTCATGTGTAGCTCATCTGGCTGTAGGAGTGCCTGCCAGCGGCGTAACTCGCTCGGCACCGATCCGCTATTTTGCTGATCATCAAGGGTGACGTATTGAACTCGGATTCCACGCTGCTGCAGAGCCTCGGCGAAATGGCGCATAGCACTGAAGATCAGGGTGATTTTTTGCGGATGATGTGGGACATGGCTAGCTTCTTCCATCACCTCGACCATGAGCACCGTATCGCTCTCCTTATCCAGACCCTGCAGTGAGGCAAGGTCGAAAGATAATTGGTCGCCCAAGACGAGGCATAGCTGGCGAGTCGTATTCATCAAACAGAATCCAGTTGAGGTGAGCGTAAAGGCCCAGGGACTTCCTAGCTTTAATCCACAGAACGTATTGTGAGAAGGGAAGTTGCGAATTATTGTACAAATAAAAAATAATGTACAAGTTTTTTATATCGCCTTTGCTGGAAAACGCCAGCGGTCTTTTCAGATTGGATGCGCAAGCCGCTAGCTCCAAACGGTTTTATTGCGATGGATCAGGATCGCCAACGCTGATGGAAAGTCCCTAGATGCTTTCTCGATCTTGAGCGAAGGTCACCTTCTCGCCCTAATCGATCAACGCCATAATGATGGAGCCTCAAGGCTAGTTGGTTTTCGTAGAGTTTGAGAGCAGGGGCGGGAGCAGGTCAGAGTTCGGCATTGGTGTTCCTCGGTGGAGTGAACAGCACAGCAGTTGGTGTGTTTGGTGGGGATTGTGTTCGGTCGGCAGGACGCCGGAGTAGGGGCTACTACTGTATGAAAATACAACGCTAAGTTATTGATTCTTATAGTGTGTATTGGGGCTTTTTTGGTAGCTAATAAAGTAGATATTTTCTTTTACATTCAATAGGATAGGCTTTAATAGAAGTCACCTTGACATGATGGTGGCTCAAACAATTTCGGCGCCTTTCGCGAAGGCGCCGAAATGATGCACCTACTTACCTTTCGGCGGTGCATTCCCACGTCCGCCACCAGATTTATTCCCTGTTGTGCTGGGCAGATTTGGAACCGGAGCGCTCTTCGGCGCGCTTCCCGTTCCTTTTCCTCCCGATCCACTCTTTGTTCCGCCAGATTTCGTCATGATCTTCTCCTGGGCATGAACACATATGAGTCGTAACCATAGCCGCCAATCAATAGTTGCGCGGTGTCCGGTCGGCTAGAAGCCTGAAGAATAGGTGCGCAAAACCTCCGCTGCAGGCCACGAGTTTACGTTTGCATAAGCACAAAAAAACGGATGTTTTGCCACCCTTAAAAGGGGTGGTATCCGTTTTAATTCAATAGGTTAGCTCGCTACCGTCCCCAGCATGGGGTGCTAGGGGTCGAGTGTTCGAATCACTCCGTCCCGACCATATAACTCAAGGGGTTGGCCCAATCTGAAAAGGTTAGGCTTTTTCATGCCTGGAAAATTACTCCCACATTTACTCCCGCTGATTTTTTGGATCTAGGTAGCTATGAGTTTGTGGGCTCATACGGTGTTAGGCCTGTTGAATGTAGGGGCGGGGCGGTCAGTGATCGAAAGTCGTCCAACTGTCGGAGGCACCCACAATCTGCAGTATTTTTTGCTGAGGCTAAAAATGCCGCAGTCGAACACGGGTTGATCAGGTAAGCGATTCACGACAGCGGCTATCGGCGCCTGTGCATCCGCAGTGCGGCGTGTAACAAGGCCTGACACAAAAAAATTGACGTCAAAATGCCATCACTGTATAAAAACTTCTCTTTCAGCAGCTCAGATCAAGCTGGTGTGAATTACGATGGCTGACGGTGGCACCGCTATACAGCGGCTTAGTTTTGCTGGGTTCTTCTGTAGGTAGCGCGTTTCTGGTCGCGATGACTATAAGTGATTGGGTTTTTTTAGGTGTAGTGTCAATGTGACATCATTCCCAAAAAGGGGTCTATGTGCAGGATGAGTTGAGAGCGCGGGCGCTGGCGTCATGGGGGCGAATCCTTGAACACCCGGCCGCCTGGATGAGCGCTGAGCAGCAATACCACGAGTTGTTGAAGGTTGCAGACAAGATGGAACTAGAGAGGCTTATAAGCGATGTTGAGTGGCGCCAGTTGGTAAGAAAAGCTGGGTCCTGCTTTATAGGCAGTACAGGTCCAGGCACGCTGTACAGCGTGCGCAGAAGGTGGTAGGCAATAGAGCTTTGAGCGGAGCATGCAGATTGTCATTAAAAATGGCGCGATGACGGTCTAATGGCAATATAAATATTTTTACTATCATATCAATGACGGTTCTGTTCAATGGCTATCCAATGGAGTTCTGTACCTTGCCAGCAACAAACCTCATAAGCCTGCGTCGGTGGATCTGGGGAGCTTTTGCAAAAAGCGCCCTAATACCCCTGCTGTTGGTAGAAACGGTGCTGATTGCCGTGTACCTGCTGACCAACGGTGCCATTCGCGAGGCGCAAATCGATTATTTGCGGGAGAACGCCCTGACCGATCTGCAGTACTCGGCCAAGCATGAGGGACGCATCATCGATGAGCAGTTGACGAATCTGGGCGCTCTCACAGATCTCTACCGCAACCTCACCGCAAAAGCCTTGCAAGATGAACCTGTCGGCACGGCCGAAGCATTGATGCTGACGGTCGATGGCGTTCGTTATAGCCCCAAAGACCTCGGTGCAGCTGCGGTGTTCTACGCTAACGGCACGCTGCCCGCGCGTCAGGATCTGGCGAAAGTGGCTCGGCTGGCGAGCCTTGCCCCGCTGATGAAGCAGCTCAAGGAGGGCCAACCGCTTGTTGCCAGTGTGTATTTCAACAGTTGGGACAGCCTCAACTATATCTACCCATGGTTCAGTACGCAGGACCAGTACCCCCATGACATGGTGATCCCCGACTACAACTTCTACTACCTGGCTGATGCGAGCCATAACCCTGCGCGTAAGGTGGCCTGGACCGATGTGTACCTTGATCCGGCGGGACAGGGGTGGATGATGTCGGCCATTGCCCCTGTCTACCGAGGCGACTTCCTTGAAGGCGTCAGTGGGATGGACATCACGGTGGGGAGCATCCTGCGGCAGATCGAGCAGTTGTCCGTGCCATGGAGTGGTTATGCCATGCTGGTCAGTAATGATCTGCGGATCATGGCCATGCCCAAATCTGGAGAGGCCGATTTTGGGCTCGATGAACTGACCGATCACTCCTACGATGAGGCTATCCGTAGCGAGCTGTTCAAGCCAGAAGACTTCAATCTACGTACTCGTAATGAAACCCGCGAGCTGGCCAAGATCATTGCCGCCCAACCAGAGGGTATTCAATCGATCATTCTTGGTGAGCGGGTGAACTGGGTGGCCTGGACCACCATCAAACAAACGGGCTGGCGCCTGCTGACAGTGGTCGACGAGGCCGATATTTTCAAACAAACCAATGCATTGGCGGGTCGCTACCAGCAGCTTGGTTACTTGATGATTGCCGGTCTGATTGTGTTCTATCTGCTATTTTTCGCCTTTATGTGGACGCGCGCTCTGCGACTGAGCGGCGAACTGCGAGCGCCCATCACGAAAATTTCGCAGATGATGAGCGGGATAGGCCAAGGACAGAGGCAGCCCGTGCAAGTCAGTTCGCATATTTACGAGTTGAACGAGATGGCCGGGCATGCCACGGCATTGGGCGAGCAACTGGAGCAAAGCGCACAGTCGCGGGCAATCGCCCAACAGCGCCTCGATCTGGTACTTGAGAGCGCCACTGAAGGTCTTTGGGAGCATAGTTTCATTAGCGGTCGTGTCACCCTGAGCAGGCATTTTTGTCAACGTTTCGGCCTTCCAGATACCGAACTGAGCCATGAACAGTTTCTCCAGCGTGTGCATGTCGACGATCAGTTGTCCATCCGACTGGCCTATGAACAGGTGCGCGATGGGTATGATGATATTTACAAGTCGGAGTTTCGCTTCTCCGATGCCTCCGGTTGCTATCACTGGCTGCTAAGCCGTGGCCGAGTGCTGGAGCATGATTCCAGCAGCGGGATGGCCAGCCTCATTGCCGGCACTCATGTGGATATTGACGAACTCAAGCAAATCGAAGCTCAGCTGCGCGACGCTACCCTGCAAGCGCAGTCCGCAAGCGAGGCCAAGTCGCGCTTTATTTCAAGCATGAGTCATGAACTGCGTACCCCGCTGAACGCCATTCAGGGGTTTGCTCAGCTAATGACCATGAAGCGTAAGGCCTTGGAGCAGACCGAGGATACGGACTATCTGGACGAAATTCTGTTGGCTAGCCGACACCTCAATCACTTGGTGGGCGATATTCTTGACTGGTCGAGCATCCAGACTCACCAAGTGCACCTTGACCTGCAAGCAGTGGACATCGGCAGCCTGATGAGCGAATGCGCCGAGTTGACCCGGGGCGAAGCGCAGGAACAGCACTTGCAGTTCCACCTTGTTCTACCGGATGAGCCGCTACGGGTCCGCGCCGACCCGCACCGATTGCGTCAGGTACTGATCAATCTTTTATCCAATGCCATTAAATACAACAGGCCAGAAGGCCATGTGACCCTCAGTTATCAAGTGACTGGCGGCTGTGTCCGTTTGATGGTCGAAGATAACGGCCTCGGTATCGATGCGCACCTGCAAGAGAAACTGTTCGAACCCTTCCAGCGCCTGGGCCGTGAAAACACGGCGATCCCGGGCACCGGTATCGGCTTGTCACTGTGCCGCGAATTTGCCCAGCGGATGCAGGGCCGTATGGGCCTCCACAGCGAGCCAGGTATCGGCAGCCGTTTCTGGATCGAATTAGCGCTGCTTGGCCGGGTGGCCCTGCCAGTTGCTGGATCGCGTCCAGAACCGCAACTGACTAAGGTCAACTTACCTCATCTGCTCTATGTAGAAGACGACTCGGCAAGCCAGTTTCTGGTGCGCAAGGCATTGGCTGATTTAGCCCAAGTCCATGTCGTCGGCACTGGCTACCTAGCGCTACAACGAGTTCTTGACGAGCCGCCAGCACTGATGTTGCTTGACTTACATCTACCAGATATGGATGGAGCTGCACTGCTGAATCAGCTACGAGTACACCCCTCCACCCGCAACCTGCCGATAGTACTCCTCAGCGCTGCCCCGGATATCGCGCATTTGCTGGCCCTGGATTGCCAGGGAACGCTAAGCAAACCGGTGGACCTGGACGAACTACGCGCCCTGGTGCGCGAACTGTTATCAGAGGTACCTGTTGATGTTATCTGACGAACTGCGCTTTTCGCGTGTAGTGGTTATCGATGATGTGGCCTCCAATCTACGTCTGCTCGAATCCAGCTTGAAAACCTTCAGCCTTGTACACGTCAAGACATTCAGTGACTCGGCCGCAGGCCTCGTCTGGCTGCAGGAGAACCCATGGGACCTCCTGTTGCTGGATCTGGACATGCCAACACCCAACGGGTTCGACATTCTGCAGCAATTGGAGCCGCGTGATCGGAGCCGCTCCCCCGTGATTATCATCTCGGCCCTGAGCCGCGCCGAAGATCGGCGCAAGGGCCTAGAAATGGGTGCTCAAGACTACATCAGTAAGCCTGTTGATCTGTCCGATCTCGTCTTGCGGGTGCGCAACAGTTTGCAGTTGAGTCTGGCCAGCCAAAACATGCATCAGGAGCGTGACCAACTCGAGGACCTGGTAAAGGAACGCACGGCGCAACTAAACCGCAGCTTTCAAGCCCTGATCCGCAGCCTGTCGCGGGCCGCAGCCTATAAAGACAACGAGACGGGCAATCATGTACTGCGCATCGGTGAATCGGCGGCATTGATTGCCACCGCCATGGACCACCCGCCTGAATGGGTAGAACAATTACGCTTGGCTGCGCCCATGCACGATGTCGGTAAAATCGGCATTGCTGACGCGATCCTTGGCAAGCCTGGAGTACTGACCGCCGCAGAACGTGTGGTTATGAATGAACACGCACGTATCGGTTACGAAATCCTGCGTGATGAGCAGGTGTCGCCGCTGACCGAGTTGGCCGCCGAAATTGCTTTGTACCACCATGAAAAGTGGGACGGTAGCGGCTACCCGCACGGGCTCAAAGGCGAGGCCATTCCGCTGGCGGCACGCATCGTCGCTATCTGTGATGTCTACGACGCCCTGCGTTCGCAGCGACCTTACAAGCAAGCCTGGACCAAGGAACGGGCCCAATCCTATATGTGTGAGCAGTCCGGCCGACACTTTGACCCTGAGCTATTGGAAGTATTCAAGGGGCTGTTCGATCAGGTAGATGCGTTACAGCAACACTTGGGTGATGAGTCTGCGTCGATAAAATCACCATTCTAGGATCGCCCACGACTCAACCTAAATGGCATTCGGCGTGTAATGTTCTCTCGCCTCTGTGGCTTACCTCCTCGCCAAGTCTGTGAGGACCTACCATTTTCTCAGCAGCTTCTTCAACTACGAAGAGCCCTTGCGTGTATTCGTAGCATTCTGCGAGTTCATAGGCCCACAGTTCATCAAAGCGGAGTCTGTGTCCGAGCGGATGAAAATGGTGCGCGCCACAGTCGTCGAGAGGGCGGCTGTCACCTATGAAGGCGAAGTTCAAATGCCCGGCAACCTCAAAAAGCCCAAGGCGAAGAAGAGTGGGGCTGGCGGAGCTCCTTTGATCAAGAAGATCTCAGTGCGGGATATGATCGGTAACAGCAATCCGCCGAGCAGGCCCTGACCGCTCTCGATCAGAAAGCCACAGAGGAAAAAACGAAAGCACTCTCTGAAAATGACAAGCTGCGCGCTGATATTGCCTCTGGTGCTCGCCGGCTGCGCATCGCGTGAAGTTGTCGTGCCGTTGGTGGCAACGTGCCCGGCACCGCCATCAGCTCCGGCATGGGTGATGCAGGAACCGTCGAACTCTCTCCAGCTTCTGGATCAACTGTTCTTTCCATCCGGGCCGGGATCATTGCCGACCAAGCGGCCTTGAAGGCGCTGCAGTCGTATGTGATGAATGTGTGTCGCTGATCGACTTCGCTGAGGGCGCAAATCCGGACGCTCTGATCGAATCCAGTTATTGCTAATTTTGGAATCTGTCAACCAGACCTCATTGCTGATTCGCCTATCTGTCAACCTGCGCAGAATCGCATGTTGGGCGGACTGATGTTAAAGGAAGGGATTGTGTTCGGTCGGCAGGGCGCCGGGGAGGCCAAGCCTTTGCTTGGCATGCAACCTGAATAAGTCCGAAAGTCTCGAGCAGAAGGTGAGGGCACTGCTGGCTGAGCGTCGACAGCATATTAGCTATGAAAAGGAGTTGGTGGCGGCGGTAAGCGCTTGTCAGTAGGGCTCAACTCCTGCAATTGCATGCTAATTTTTCGCGCCTACATTGTAGGTCGTAAAAATTAGCATGTAGCCCGTGCAGGTTCGCTGCCAGTCGATCTTTACGTCTTTACACCTAGTGTAAAGCTGGTTGTTCGGACCGAATCCCATTATTGCTGATTCAGCCCTTTGCCAACCTAAAGTCATTGCTGATCTGCCAATCTGTCAACCTGCGCAGAATCGCAGGCTGCCCAGCCCGGAATAATTTTTGGAATATTTTGCAGCTGGTTTTGTCGTCCAGCCAAGACATGGAAAGGGAGCAAGGCGCCGTGCGCGGTGTATTATTCGCCATTCATCTTGAACGCTAGGAGCCGTGATGCAACATCTGTCCGATGCAACAGTTCGCGAAATCATAATTTTGTCGGAAGCACGACTAGCGGCGATCCCTCAGGATCAAACCCGAGATCAAATATTAGAAAGCATCCTCGGAGACCCTAGCCCAGAAGAAAAGGCGCTCCGGGATTCGCTCAATAAACTCAGTCATCACCAGGCTCTGGATCTGGTGGCGATGATGTATGCCGGTCAATACATGGTCGAGAGCGAACCCTATGAAAACGACCAGGATGATGACGAAGGTATGGAGGAGCAGCTCCCCAGGGAAAAGTTCGGGGATGTTTACAAGGATCATCTCCGCAATTTTCAGCATGACGATGCCGCTACACTGATCAGTATGTGCGAGCAGAAAACCAACGTGCTCCACCGGTATCTCAAGGCTGCTCTGGGGCGCCGCTACGGATGAGATTTAAAACTTGAAAACAACTAAAACCCGAGCATGCTCGTACCACTTTCTGTACCAAATGAGGTTTTTTCAGGGGGTTTCAGGGGTGTTTATTGCCCCGCAAAGCCCCTATATCCCCATTTCCTAATACTCCAGCTAATCCGCACATGGTGCATAAACCCTATGTGTTCCGGACCCTCCAAGGCTATGGGTGCTTGGCACGTACCACCGCGGTGCTTCATGCCGAGCGCAGTCGTTTTCACACAGCCTGTTTCAGGTCCTGTTTTGGAACGGACATAGTGCTCTGATCTTTCACCCGTCCCCTCCGGCGCAAGCGCATCATCAGAGCGCGCCGCCGTAAGTGGTCTGACTTTTTCGAGTGCATGCAGAGCCCGATCGTTCAATAAAATTTCCCGTGTGGCTTTGGTCGGGAGCTTTTCCCGGACGTTTTCATCGACGTGTATCCGACAGGTTCGGGCGTTTCGCTGTCGCGGGTCGACCTCGCTGCCGCGCAGGGCCATCAACGCTCCCGGGCGCGACAGGTATAAGAAAGCGCCTGGAAATGACGTAGGGGGATAGGGCGTCACATGCATCGGAAAATTAATCGACAAGCTCCACTACTCTGGCCCCGGTTTTTTGGGGGGGGACCTTGTTTTTATGGGGCAGAGGGGGACTTCGCGGAGTGGCGTGATTTCAATTCATGGTCTATTTGTGTATTCCGGCGCGGGGCCGGCTCAAGGAGATTGCCATGCATTTGGTTGTGGAAAGACCTTATCCCGTGGACTATATCCATCCGAACGGAGAGCAAGCAAAGATTGACTTCATTTGGGGAGATCCAAAAAGTATGGCGCCTATCGGAATTACTATTTGGCTCAAGGCTGGCAATGACAGGGTAAAGCTCGGCGAGGAAATGGGCGAGTGGCGCACCTTCGGCGAGGCCTTGCGACACGGTATTGATCTCGCGTTCACTTGGCTTGGTCGCTGAAACCGAACGTTTGATGACAGGGCTCATGCCGCCAGCAGCTGTTCTTGCTGGCGGGGTGGACGGCTCGATGATTGAATCGGCCTTTGCCGTGGCCGACGATAAGAAGGGACTCTGGTCCGACTTAAATATGGAACCACGCCAGTGTGCCCAGCACGACACTGACACCCACTGCGCTGTACGCCACCTTTTTGAGCCACTCCTTGCGCGTCAACAAGGTAATCGCCGCCAGCGAAATAGCGATCTGAATCGCAGTCATCGCCTGCGCCCAGCGGTGATGCTGATGCAGTGCCAACTCTGACTTTTCATCCCACTCTCGAGCCTCTGTTTCGAGGGCCTCGGCGTTCTTGCGCACGATTTCTTTCTCATTTTTATAGCGCAGGGCTTCGGCGGTGTAATGCGCGGCATCGAGGCCGGGGATATGGATCGCCAGTTCAGAGAGGTTTTGCCGGCTGGATTTAGCCTGGTAGTAATTCCACAGGTTGGACGCTTCGGTTTTCTTGATCGCGGCGTTGTTTTTGTCCATGGCCGCTTCGCTCTCCGTGGAGCCGGCCTGATAGCTGAGCAATGCGCCGAGGGTCGCCATAATCGCCGTCATCACCGCTATCTTGCCCGCGAAATTGTCGCCGCTGGCATGGGCGTGTTCGTTGACGTGTTTCAGGTGATGTTCGTGCGGACTGGGGACTTCGAAGTCTTCAGACATGGACGTTGGTCTTTGGGAGTGGATAAGTGGTGAAGTGTAAAGGTAGTCATCATCGAAGGCGCTATTTCTCGACGTGCCGGGCACTATTTTTTCGACCCAGAGCACACCCTCTGCGTTTAGCCAATTCCCACACGGTTATGCAAAACAGAAGGGCTGATTTCGTCGGTGCTAATTGTGTACCTCAGTTAAACCTTTCGAATGCATAACGTGGTCAGTCCTATTCATGCCAGCAGGTTGTGTTTTATGACTGTTTCACCTCGTTCAAACGCTAAAAATCCAGTTCAACCCAACCTCCATTTCATCAAGAGCAATACCCCCGCCTGGCTAAAAGAGGCAGACCCCACGCTACGTGAAACCCTGCGGGTGCAAATGGCAGTCAGTAGTTTTTCGAGAACGCGGGTCGCCGAGGTGCTTGAGGAACTGCAGAGCATTGACACATTCGCCGAGCCTTTGTTGACCAAGGCGTTGCAAGACTGGTTCAACGTGAAAGTCGATGTGCGCACCGCGATATTCTTTAACCTCAACGTCGACTACAGAACATCCAGCAGCAGTCTGCTCGAAGCTGCGCTGCAAAACTTCGAAGCGCACGAGGGTAAAGACGGCGCCTTCAAAACAGGCTCTGGCGTATTCCTCAATGAGCACTCTGGAGAGCGTCTGCCTATTACCCCTGAACAGTTCGCCCGTGCCTGTCGCAATCTGAACCTGGGGCAACTCTATCAGGATCACCTCGATTCGGTATTTCAGCCCTACACCGGGCTGGATGAAAACCCTGTGGCGGTACGTGCTAATCGTCGAGCGCTGTTCCTGGTCAGTGAGCGGGATGCGCTATCGGTTGAAATCACTGTCGCGCGCATCAAAGGGGATATCAGCGAAAGCGCCCATCAGATGATGTTGCAGGTGGCCGCTCAGCGCTCGGAGGCGTCACTGCCGAGTGTCGTACGATTGACCCTGTTCGAGACGCCGATCCATAAAATAGTGGTGATCAGCGCGGATCGAAGCCATGAGGATGGAAAGGCGTTGCCCTGCGTGGCGTATATCCCGGGAGACCCCCTGCACCCGTTGAAGGAGTACGCCTCAACTGCTGATTTCGCCAAGGCGCTGACCGAGCGTTTGGGGTCAGCGGATTATCAGCAGTTCTTCAGTCGTTTTATCACTCAACGGCAGCGGCCAGCTTTTTTCAAAGCCCTGAACACACGTCTTTTCCCTTCGCTGCCTTACCGCGTCTTCACCCCAGACCCTGTTCTGCAGAAGGGCGCAGTTGGCACGTCCTTGATCAAGAGAATGTTCCCCAGTCCAAGTGCCATCTGGACGCAAACGCTGGATAAAAATGCCACCCTGAGCTTCGGCGAAACGCCGTTGGTGGGTAACCTGTTCTTGACCCTTTACCGTCAGCAACTGCAACAAGTGCTCGATGATGCGCGCTACTTGGTGGTGCGCACCGACGATGAGGATTTCAAGAGCAGCCTGGCCTTCTACGATGAGTTTCTGAGCATTGGTTTGAGTGTCCTGAATCTCGCGGCCTTTTTCGTTCCGGGTGTGGGCGAAATCATGATGGTGGTCGCCGGCGCGCAGCTGTTCAACGAGTTATTCGAAGGTGTCGAGGCCTGGAATCATGCGGAAGTCGAGGAAGCGCTGGCGCACCTTTTTGGTGTGGCAAGCAATGCCGCCTTGATCGTTGCGTTGGGGGCGAGCGGGGCGTCCCACGTGCCGGCCGTTGAAGGTTCGGTCTTTATCGACACGCTGATCGAAGTAAAACTGGCCAATGGTCAGAGCCGTCTGTGGAAGGTTGACCTCAAGCCGTTTGAGTCTGACGTACTGCTGCCTGATTGGGTCGCGGCGGATGCCGAAGGGCGCATCACGCTTGAGGGCAAGGACTACCTGCCATTGAACGACAAACTCTATCGGATAGCGCTTGATCCGGCGATCAACACCTGGCGGCTCAAGCCCCCGGTCTATGTCGAAACGTATTCGCCCCTCCTTGAACATAACGGCGCAGGCGCATGGCGGGTCGAGGGCGAAAGCCCGCACAGCTGGCAGATCAACACGTTATTCAAGCGGTTGGGGTATTCGGTAGATTCCTTTTCCGAAAAAACAGCCGAGCACATTCTGGCACTCACAGGGACCGATGAAACGCTGCTGCGCAGGATCCACCTGGGAAACCAGGCTCCGACACCACAGTTGGCGGACACCATAAAACGGTTTCGACTGGACCAAGAGTTGGTGCAGTCCGGTGCGCACGAGGACTTGCCCGCAATATTCAACGCGCAGTATCAGGCTAGCGAGGCCTCCGCCGATCCGCTCATCAATGTGATCAAACGGGACTTTCCGAGCATTACAACGGCAGCCGCCAAGGAGATCATTGTCGAGGCTAATGCGACCGAAATTGCGCAGATGACCGGGCAGCAACGCATTCCTTCGCGACTGGCGGGACAAGCCCGTGTTTATGTACGGGAAACACAACTGAACCGTGCCTATGAAGGTTTTTTCCTTGCCTCGGGCAGTGCGCACCCAGACACCCTAAAGCTCGCGCTGGTCTCGCTTGAAAAACTGCCGGGCTGGCCGACAGACCTGATGATCGAGGTCCGACATGGCTCGACGGGCGGCGAGTTGCTTAATCGTGTCGGCAGCCCGACGGCATCGCAGGTTAAAACGCTGGTCAAGCGTGGCAAGACTTATCAGGCTCATGACAGCGAGGGCAACGAGCTACACGCGCCTGCTGATTTTTTTACGGCGGTCATGCAGGCGTTGCCGGACTCGGCCCGCGAGTCGATTGGCGTGTCCGGCGTCTGGAACGTCAGCCAGTTCAGAGAGCGTTTGGCCGCAGTCGCCATGGGTCAACGTGATCACGCGGCCAGGGTTCTCGGCCAATCGCGCGCCAAACAGAGCTTCACTGTGCCGTCCCGTCTATCCAATAGCCGAATCGGCTACCTGTTGAGTGGACGTGGGGCGATGGCAGCGGCTGTTGTGTACCAGCAAGAGAGCGCAGAGGCGCTCAGCGAAAGACTGCGCACGTTTTATCCTGAAAGCGCTGATGCGGGCCACGTCGACCGGTTGGCCGGCCGAGATGTAGCGCGGGTCAGCGCGCGTTTGAATGAGCAGATTCAAGCATTTGGCACTTTGCGCAATGCGCTGGACGGCTGGGTCGATATTTCGGAGTCCAATCCGCTGCTGACTGCGCTGGAACGTCAAACAAGAGGGCGAATCGCAGACGAACTTTCTCGTGCCTGGCGCTACAGCGAGCATGTGATAGCCGTCATGCCAGAGCCGCGCACTACGTTTAGTCTCGATTCCGTTACCTTGCCTGACCTCTCCGATCTGCCGGATCTGCCGGATTACTACAGCAAAATCGAAGAAATCATCCTAAGCAATGTGACGGCTGATGCCGAGCAGTTCGATGTGTTCTTGAGCAAATTTACAGGGCTAAAAGAGCTGTCTATTACTAACGGCGGGCTTTCACGTGTGCCTGCGGGGCTGACCGGGTTCGCCCAACTGAATTATGTGTCCATAGCTTGTCAGGACATGGTGATCAATCAGCAGGCCATGGATATATTCGTTGCTATGCCTCGGTTGCTGACGCTGGATCTGTCGGGCAATACATTGGGCAGCTTTGCCGGTAGCAGCGGATTGAGACTGGACGTGTTAGCCCTTGAGTCGATGGGGTTGACCGAATGGCCGCAGTGGGTCGAGGACATTCCACTGCAGGAACTCGACATATCCGATAACCAGATCGTGCATTTACCCGATCATATTTTGCAGAACCAACGCCACAGCAACCAACATTTGACTGTCAGGGCCTACGGGAATCCGATTTCCCATGACGATCTGCAGACCGCATGGGTCAATGACAGTGGCTGGAATCAGCGATATTCGTTGCTTGCGGATTATCCGGACGACATCAGGGCGCTTCACTCACGTCGCTCGTCGCCCTCGGAGTCTGAGGCTTCGGACGATCTATTCTCCGCTCCTGAATCTTCAGACTCGGAGCCACCGACTCCAGATCCGCAGGCCGCGGAGGGTGTGCATCTCTGGCAAGTGCCGGGAAGTGATTCACTGAACAGCCGAATCGAGCTCGCGTGGCAACGGGTTGAGGAGACCAACGATGCCCCCGACCTGCTATCGCTGATTCAACAATTGCGAGGCAGCGAGGATTTCAACCGGGTCCGTGAAGAACTGACCATTGAAGTACTTGGGGTGCTGGAGGCTGCGGCAGAAGACGCTGAGTTGCGAGGCACTCTGAATGCGCGAGCTGCACAAGGTTGTGAAACCTGCACAGACGGTGCGCGCTTGCTGTTCAGCGATGTTCAGGTGGAGGTCTACAGCCGAAATGCCCTGTTGAACGTGCCCGAGGAAGGCAAAGGCGGTGTTTTGTTCAAGCTGGGTAAGAGTCTGTTTCGTCTCGAGGCCGTCGAAGCAATCGCCGAGAAAGATATCGCCACCAGGAAGAGCATGAGATTGCTCGTCGATGAAGCCGAGGTACGTTTGGCTTATCGAACGGATCTGGCTGACCGGCTGGGTTTGCCTGCACAGCCCCACGGCATGAATTATCGGCGGATAGCGGGGGTGAGCGAGGATGCGATCATCAGCGCCGAAGGCACCGTTTTGCAGCGTGAACAGGCGCTTGAGTACGTTGACTCGATGATCCAGAAGCGCTTCTGGAGCGATTACTTGCACCAGCACTATGTGGCTCGGTTCGAGGAACGACTGGCGGCTTTCGATCTCCGACTCGAAGACCTCACAGCGGCACCCCCGGCAATGGAGGGTGAGTATCTCAATCAGGTGAATGCCTTGCGCCAGGAGCGAGAGGAAGAAGAGCGGCGCGTGTTGAGCGAGTTGACCTTGCTGGAGCGGTGGACGTTGGAAGGCATTTGATCACGGTCATTTGATCGTCTCCCGCAGACTGCCCGGCAGCCAAAGTGCCTTCGGCTGTCGGGAAGTGTCGGGTGTGAGCCCTCGCTCGACTTAATACCCGGTCATTTCCAGATACCCGGTGCCCGAATGACTTCCGCTCAACTGCACCGGGCCTTCCCAGTACGGGATGCGCAGGTTCATCCAGGCATTGGGGTTTAGCGCGGTTGTGGTGATGTCGAGGTGTTTTTCGGGGATTTTCACTCCCCAGCGGGTTGGCAGCGCGTGCCCGGCGACGTCACTCGAGGTCAGTGGCGTGAGCTGGATCTCTGGCCCCTTCAATACCTGTGTCTGGCCGTCAGCGCTGATCCAGGTGCCTGTCAGATACGGCTCGCCGTTTTTCTGCCGCATCCGGTACAGCATCAGTTGTTCGCCGCTGTCCAGGTGCATGGAAAACCAGTCCCAGCCCGTTTGATTGGCGGTCAGTGGCTGGCTGCTCCACTCACGGTCCAGCCAGGCGGGGCCCGCTACCTGATACGTCTTGCCGTCTATTTCGACGGTGCCCTTAGCTTGGAAAAATGGCTGGCTGTAGTAATACGAGGCTTGGCCCTGTTCTGACTTCTGACTGAAACCTTGCTCGCCTTGCAGCACCAGCGGCTGGCTGGTTGTCAGTTGCAGTCGATAACTGAAATTCTGTCCACGGGCGTGCAGTTGCATGTTTGCCAGCGGGTTTTCGAGGCCTGACTGGCTGTCGAATGTCCAGTCATCGATCCACGCCTTGAACGGCGAGGCGTTAACCCCGGCCTGCTCGACGCCGCCGCGGGCGTAACGTTCGGCGGCATAGTGCCGGCTGGCCGAGGTCACTGCGGCATGGCCCATCCAGATCGTTTGATTGCTCCAGCCCTGCACCTGGGTATTGGCTTTCAGCGCGTTGCGAAACAACGTCCATTGCACGCCGAAGGTCCGGCCCTGGTCATC
>ERZ1463034.149-NODE-149-length-20925-cov-14.339722_pt1 | contig 20925 bp, 21 predicted proteins | sample MGYA00564480_ERZ1463034 | MGnify/ENA primary metagenome ERZ1463034 (study PRJEB39244, sample SAMEA3635122) | Helicobacter pylori | study: EMG produced TPA metagenomics assembly of PRJEB11511 data set (Assembly of a 5300-year-old Helicobacter pylori...
AGCACCGGTGCCTGGAAAACTGTCTGGGGTCTGTCAGGGGTATGAGACGGCAAAGTCCTGTTCTTTGACGGCCCCCGCATGGAGCAAGCCTCAGACGCCCACCCGGCGTGGTTTTGGCCTGATGCCTGTCTCGCGTTCCGTCAAAGTGTGGTCAAAGTAAATGCCGGCGCCAGCGTGGTGGGATCTACACGGTGAGTTGATTTCAACACTCAATGCTGGCGCGATCGTGCGTGCCGGCCAATCGACCCCGCGTCTGGGTTTGGTCTGGGCCTGGCCAGGTTGCCAGTGGAAACCACTGCAAAACGCTGGAAACCACAGTGGAAACCATCGCCTGGAAACCGCTTACATTGGTAACTTCCCGTGGTAACCGCTGGCCGGGTTCGCACCAGGTTCGCGTAAGAGGGGGCGAACCAGAAGTGCGAACCTGTTGCCGGTACGCACCCTGAATGCGTACCAACCGTGCGTAACGAACTGCGTACTTGCTGTGCGCAATTAGCGTACCTAGGTTACGGGCCTTCGTGCGCCCTCAGCTCGTGATATCACTGCGTGAACGGTTGCGTGAAGCCTTGTGACTCTCTCCATTTTTCGAGTGAAATCGGACCACGCGCAGGGCAGTGAAGACGCCGATGATCGGCGCGAGCGCGAATACTCCAAATAGCCAGGCAGCCGCGCTCGACGTGCCGGCGATACCTCCAGGATCACTTAGTCCGGCAACGTTCGCGACCATTCCGGCCAAAGCGGCGCCAAGTGCGGTGGCGAACAACTGTACGGTTGTAATAGACGCGGCAGCCAAATCTTGTTCGCCAGCCGACGCGACTTGAAACACCCGGGTCAGCAGATGTGGCCAGGCTAGCCCCACACCCAATCCGATGGCGATCAGTCCAATGCAGATTGGTGTGAGCGACATCCAACCACCATCGCTTTCCGTTCGCATCAAAACGGTAAGCGCCACCATGCCGGCCGCTCCAAGGATTGGTCCGGCGAGGATCGCGCACTTTATGCCTTTGCCGCTTACCCCAGAGCTTGCGATTGACCCCAGCGTCCATCCAGCGGCCATGAGCGCTGCGAGATAACCTGCGACGAGCGGAGACTGATGGTGGAGGACTTGAAGGAACAGCGGCACGAATATTTCTCCACTGGTCACTGCGACCGCAAGCAGCGACATGGTTGCATATAGCGCTCCCAGTGCCGTTGTGATTCTGAACGCACCGGCTGGTAGCAGCCTATGTCGGGCCCGGTTTTCCGTGGTTATCAGCAGGCCCGTCAGGATGGTGGCGGTGGCCAGGCCGATAATGTTCCAGGAGAGGGTTGGCGAGACGCTGCCGGCCGAAACGGCGAGAACCGCCGCCGTCAGCAGAATGAGCTGGGCGATTGGAAGCGAGGAGTGCTCAGTCCTGTCGGCGTTGCGTTTCGGCAGCACGGCCATTGCCAACAGGGCGAACAGCGCGGCGACTGGGATGAGCGACCAGAACGCCGCACGCCATACGCCGAGCTCAGCGAAAATGCCACCTACAGCAGGCCCGGTTAGCGTTGCTACTCCCCACATGCCGGAGACCAGCGCCATTGCGCGCGGCCATAAGGCTTCACTGAAAACCAGCCGGATCATGGCGTAGGAGAGTGCGAACAGAAAACCACCCCCTAGTCCCTGGACAACACGGCCCGTGAGCATTACAGGCATTGATGGGGCAAACGCGCAGATTAAAGTCCCGATCGCAAACACCAAGGCGGCAATGATGTACGCACCGCGTGGCCCCGCGCTGATAAGCAACCTTGCAGACAGCGCCGAACCTAGGATAGAAGCCGCGACGAACAGCGTGGTATTCCAGGCGTAATAGTCGATGCCGCCGATATCCTCGACCACCGACGGCAGAATCGTGGTGGCAATGTAGACGTTGACTGCGTGGAGGATCACGCCACCTGCTAGTGCGAGCGAGCGTAGTCCATTCGAGCCAGACAGCAGGGTGGCCCAACCCGCCTGTTGCTCGACGTGCGAATGTTGATCAGAGGGAATGTGACGCTTGTCCATGTTAGCTCCACTTCGAGATGTCTCACGCGACAGCGCATGAGGGCTTGCTAAGGCAAGACGACACTCGTTATAAAACCTCATGTATAGATGAGGTCAAGAGGGGTTAAAAATCCATGATTGATGTGCGCGTGCCTCTATCGGTAGGAGAGTTAGCCCGCCGATGCGGTGTCACAATTGCGACCGTCCACTTCTACGAGGCGAAAGGCCTTATTCAGGGGATGCGGAGCGCGGGAAATCAGCGTCGTTATGCCCGCGATACTCTCCGGCGTATTGCCATCATCAAAGTCGCAAAGCTCGCAGGCATTCCGTTGGCGACCATCAAGGCTGCGCTCGATGAGCTTCCATCCGGACGACCGCTGACGGCAAAGGACTGGACGCATCTCTCCACGATCTGGAGGGATACGCTGACTGAGAGGATTCGAAGCCTCACCCAGCTTCGCGACCAGCTTGACGGCTGTATCGGTTGCGGGTGTCTTTCTATGGACGACTGTCCGCTTCGCAATCCAGGTGATCGTTTAAGTCTGCTCGGAGACGGTGCCGTGTTGCTTGAGAAAGACACCACGCCAGAACATTGAATCGTTTTCGGTTTTGTCGACGGTGAGCGACCACTTTTGGCGGATTCTGTTGAAAAAGTCGGCTTCGGTTTTCACGGCAGAAAAGTTCGCGCCCGAGATTGAAATCTGTGTTTTGGGCAGAAGGTTCACGACTCGGATTTCACGTAGCAGCACGCAAAATCGGTGCTTTTACCCATCAGTTTCCGAGCGTTTTGGACAAACCGACTTTTTCAACAGAATCGGCGGATAGCTGTCACTTATATCTCCCTAACCCTGCGGCCTGTAAACCAATCTTAAGGTTAGTTTGGCGTGCGATCCAACGCGAGTGGTATCCGCGGCGGAGCAGCCTCAAACCTTGGATACCGGAGTGGATACTGGCAGGCTTCGACCCAAAGCTGACATGGAGATATCCCCGGGGCGATTCTTGCCGAAACGACAGAGGCATTAAAAAACACCTAGTAGCGCCCAGCCTCGTTCTTCGGGAAAGTTCCGGCCACTTAATACGAGCTAACGATGGTCGTCTGAAGGAGGGCAACGGGGTTAAGAAAAGAGATCCAAGCCTCGTATGCTTCCTGATGCTTTTTAGCTGCGTCATCCCAATCTGGCCCGGAAATTTTTTTCGAGACCACCATCATCATCATTTTGGTAGTGGCAGCATCAAGCTCAACCAGTAGCTCGTGGGATCTAAACCTAAAATCATCTATGTCGGCCATACACTCACCTTTCGACAGGTCTAGCCGGAGATACCGGGTCGCGCCCATTTCACTAATGACAGGCTCCCAAAGGCAAAGGTTCATTGAGCCTCTGAGTTTCTATTCGGTCTGATTTGAACAGACTGAATTGGCTCGGACTTCTTAGATAGTGAGTGACCGTTTTTAGCCGATTTCTGCCGTTAGGTCAGCGCCAGCGGCCTATCAAAACCCGTCATCGAGCGCGCACCAGAACGTGACAAAACCTGACATCGGATCGAGTGCGGGACCTGGCGCGATGTTGACAAATGTTGACATCGGATCGGCCTGGAGCAGATGACAACGCTCGCGACCTGTTAGCAAAAGTTAGTCCAAGAGGAAGTTGGCGGGCCCCAAAGCCTGCTGGAAAATATCGCTGCCGGAAGGGGTGTTAGGTTATGCCATTGGCAATGGGAAGCCTCACGACAAAAAGTGTCCCTTGATCTGAGTCAGAGCTGACATTGATTGAGCCGTTATGTGACGCCACGATCTCTGAGGCGATGAACAGGCCGAGCCCCAGCCCCTCCGTCGGTCCGTGATCAATTGCAGCTCTCTGAGAGAAACGCCCCAGAGGGTTAAATATAAACGGGAGTACGTCCTCTGGTATGGGCTCGCCATCGTTAAGGACGGTGAAAATAGCGCAGCCCTCAGAGGTCTCTAACTCCACCGTGATAGGGAGTTGATTATCTCCGTGCTGTACAGCGTTGCTAATTATGTTCGAGAAGACTTGCTCCACTCTGGCACCGTCAAACTGCCCTTGAACTGGAGCTTTCGCTTTGAACAAGATCATTGCCTCAGGATGAAACGCTCGGATTTCTTCGACGACTCGTTCGCAAAGGGGCGAAAGATCTATATTCGCCGGTTTGACAGGTATGCCTGGCCCCATCTGGCAACGTGTCAAATCAAGGAGATCTCCAACAATTTGGCTGGCTCGACGCACGCTTGTATATATCTGATTGGCAACTTTGGTTGCCCTGGCACCGGTCCCTTCTAAGCGCCTCAACACGTCGGCACCCAGCAAGATCGCCCCAAGGGGGGTGCGCAGATCGTGGCCCAGAATGCCTAAAAACACGTTTCGTGACGCCTCAACCGCGCGGGAGTAGCTGGCGACGGATTCTGCGAGAGCCTGATCGATGGCCTCGTGGAAGCGGGTCATGTCGTCGACATTAATCGGCGTGCCGTCCTTAACTTGCCTCATCCACTGACTGACGACGCTCGTTCTCAGTGCTCGATATTCCGACACCATTTGATCAATCGTGAACCCGGCCATTAACCGCGTCATTGCATGAATTTCAGCTGCGGTTTCTTCATCATCTAAAGGGGCTTGGCCTTGAGACTTGGCAGCTTGCTCTCGCTTCGTCTGCTTTGTTCTCAGGTCACTTACTATTGCCCGCAACATCTGTTCAGCATGATCTCGCAAAGCCTCACTATCGAGGTCTGCGCCTGGCGTCTCAATGGTTCTGGCGAAATCTTCCCAAGCCTGCAGAATCGGCTCAAGGTTCTCTAGAATGAAATCGGGCAGGCGCATGTCGGTGATCCTAATTGGAGGCGAGGCAGGTGCCAGCAGGAACGCGAGGCTGCGCAGGTACGGTGTGAGCGGTTCGGGGCAGTGTAGGAGGTTGTCTATAGCTTTTAAAGCTCGACAGGTGTTAGGCCCGCGTTGTCGATGTACATGATCAAAGCGTCACCTGCTTTGACACTAACACTGACCTCTTGAATCCATTGCTTAGAGCACCCCGCCGAAGTATGCGACGAGAGGCTGTGTGATCCAATCGTGAGCCCAAAGTGAGCCATTTCTGTAGCGAAAAAGTCAGCAGCCGGCTTTCCGTCTATCGAAAGGCGGATCGTGCAATCATTTCCTAATGAGGTCGCGCCAACGACGAGGAGAGCGTCAGACCTTTCTGTATAGCCAAAAAGTCGCGCAGGCGGGACAGGCGTGCTCTCGTCCGGAACGGCTGATCCTTTACAGCCCGCCATCAGAGCAAGTGTTACAAGGAAAGTGACGTACTTCATCCGATTCCTCCAGGCTGGGTTTTCGAAAACTCTTTATTGCGGGCTCTAAAGCCCTACTGTTAAAGCTCTCAGCTTTTGCTCTACAACACTGTCAAAATGGTCCGATAGCAGTTCGCAGCGCTCTGTGGACAGGCCGTCACAGCATGTTATTCCCATTATGAATCCCTGGGCTTTAGCGCCACTTTTAACCGCGAGAATCATCGAGCCTGCAAAGTTGATCTCGTGGAGAATTCTCTCAGCCTGCCGCCTTATGGGCTCGGGCAAATCGGTTGTGGTTTCTCTCATGGTCCTTCTCCGCCAGCGCTTACTACCGTTCAACGACAAAGAGGCACCGGTGCCCTCTGAGTGCATGGACCAAAGGATGCTGTAGGAGTTCGCTGGTTTTCATGCCATGCCTTTGTATAGCGCAGACAAGTATTACTATATCGCGGCGGCATTGCATTTTGTGACCTGGCCAACCCATCACCAGGTTAACAATTATCAAGGTTGGCGGGCGTCGGGTGACTCCGTGATGGAGATCACTGTGATAGATGGTAACCAGGTGGGTATCGAGTCACGAGTTGAACGGTAATACACCGTTTACACCGCAGTCATTTCGCAATGCGGGCAACAATGTCGCTGCGGATGAGACCTGCCGCGGCCAAGCTCTGAAGTTTTTTTACCAGCACTCCTCGCTCAATCTTCGACGTTACCGGGTCGACAATTTGATATTGGCGATCGCACCACAGCTCAACTTGACGAAGCCAGAAAGCCTTCACAACGGGCTCTGTGTCCAGCCGTTCCAACAGATATGCCACCTGTTGCCATCCCGGCTTTAATTGAAGTATCGCTTGGCGGCGGGCTGTCGACAGTTCATGCCAGTCCAGATCTAACTTTTCGTCTAATCCCGCGCGCACGGAATTCCATGGTTGTTTGTCTAGCGCCGTCACCGCAGCACCAAACACTTTGTCCGACGGATCATCAAGCGCCTCAAACAGTTCGGGCAATTGGTCATCCCCGAGCAGGCGCACAGCCGCATGCCGCACGGTGGAATAACTAGAACGTAGCGCTTCTGTCAGCCATCGCTCGTCGAGTTCGGCGTTAAGCTCTGCTGCCAGGCCAAGAACACCGAGCCAATCACGTTTCCCTGCGGGCACATCTTGGTTCACCCGTTCTGATAGCACCGCCAGTGTGTCGACGTTATTACGTGGTGCCTCAAAGCGTGCCAGGCTACGGATCGAGGGCGATGCATCCAGCAAGGCCTTGCGTAAAAGCGGCCTTGGATTGTCGAGCAATGGGAGCAATGCGCGTAGTACGCAGACCCGCACTTTGGCTCCTGGCTGTGACAGGGCTTCAAGCAGCAATGGCGAAGCTTGCGCAGCTGGCAGCTCCTTGCATGCAGACACGGCTGCTAGCCTTACGGTCAGCTCACGATGGGCCAGGGCGCTACGGAGAAGTGCTTCTGGGGCGGTATTTTTTTCCAGCAAAAGCGCAAACAGATAGCGCGCAGCTTTTCCTTGCCGAGTAAGGAAATTTGCGTAGACCTCATCCTGGATTTCGGGTGACTGTAGTACATCGCATACGGATATTAACGTGGGGCCATGATCGGCTCTCTGCCGCGCAGCCAGCGCCATAAGAGGCTCCAGCGCAAATAGCAACGCTTTAGTCTGCGAGATCGACAGATAGTGATTCATGCCTACTAACGCCAAATCGCGAATCTGTGGAACCCAATCATTCAGCCGATCTATCAAAGCCACTAACGCTTCTGGGGAAAGGTGGCTGCACAATTCCCTGACTGCGACCTCTCGAACGAAACCGTTGTAGTGGGTACTGAGTTCTACCCAGGTTTCTTTACTCTTGGCATTTTTGAGTAGTTCCAAGGCTTCGTTGCGTCGATGTTCAGACCATGAGGAAGCTGGTACTTGTTTGTTCCTCAGTCTATCTAGCCACTTCTGTATGAAAGTCACGCTTCAATCCTTTCTATGCGCTTGTGGGGGGTGTTTTGATAGAGGGTAACCATGCGAGGTGGTTACTTTTAGTGGTTACCAGCGGCCCTGCTAGGTGACCAGCGAAACAGACGATTTGGTCTGAGGAGAAAGGTATAGGGGGATACAAGGAGAGATAGCCAGAAACAAGAAAGCCCGCACGAGGCGGGCTTCTTGAGGTGATTCATAGACTGCTGTAGACATCTATGGATCGGTACTTGGTGGCTACACAGGGACTTGAACCCCGGACCCCAGCATTATGAATGCTATGCTCTAACCAACTGAGCTATGTAGCCAAGTGGCGCGCATTATTCGCGGAGAACGACAAAGCGTCAAGCGTTTTTATTGAATTTTTATCTACGCTTTCAACTGTTTAACGAAAAGCCCTGGCTGGGCCGACGGGTGGCGGGGGATTTGCAGGTCTCCCACAGTTGATCGGCGTTGACGGTCAGGACGTGCGGGGCATGCAGTCGATGGAGCGGTCGACCACGGTTTTGGCCATTTCCAGCAGGTGCCACACGGCGTGGATTTTGGCGCGGTCGTGGGGTGGCAGGTGGTCGCCGCAGTCCAGCACGGTGGCCGAGGCGCTGTGGATCAGGTGGGCGATGTAGAGCTGGGCGTCTTCGAAGCTGAGGTGTTCGTTGACGGCGAGGCAGTCGATGGGCGGGTCGGGGAGTGCTTTGGTCATGGTATAGCTCCTGATTAAGTCAAAAGCCGGCCCCGTCGCGACTAAACGAATGGGTGGCGGCTGTACGCAGGTTAGTCGACCGGCTAATCAGGAAAACCCGGCGCACCCGAAGGTGCCCTGCGCACAGCCACCATAAAACTCATGGAGGTGCATGCGCCTGATTAAGAATCCGGGCGACTAAACCCGATCACTGATTCCAGTGACGGATCGAAGACTAGCCAGCGGTTTCCACAGGCACAAGGCGCCGGGGATTGTCTAGGAAACATCCTTCAAATTAAAGCGATCCACCCTGCTGGCCTTTTACAAAGCATGACCGCAACGTCGTTAGCTCCCTAACGGGATAGCCTTGCCGCGTGTAAAAGTGGCACATTGTCGCACCTGCACCTGTGCATTCCCCCGCTGTACGGAACCCTCTTATGGCTCTTGGCAATTCCCCCGCCGCCGGGCAAACCAGCCCGCTGGTCATGCGGATCATCGGCGCGGTGGCGCTGGCGCATTTGATCAATGACTTGATCCAGTCAGTGCTGCCCTCGATCTATCCGATGCTCAAGGCAAGTTATGGCCTGACGTTCACCCAGGTCGGGCTGATTACCCTGACGTTCCAGCTCACCGCCTCGCTGTTGCAGCCGTGGGTGGGTTATTACACCGATCGGCATCCCCAGCCGTTTCTGTTGCCGTGCGGGATGGTCTGCACCCTGGTGGGGATTGTGATGATGTCCCAGGTCGGCAGCTTCGCGCTGATTTTGCTGGCGGCGGCGTTGATCGGGATCGGTTCGTCGACCTTTCACCCGGAGGCGTCCCGCGTGGCGCGGCTGGCGTCGGGCGGGCGTTATGGCCTGGCACAGTCGACGTTCCAGGTCGGCGGCAACGCGGGCTCGGCGTTCGGCCCGTTGCTGGCGGCGGCGATCATCATTCCGTTCGGCCAGGGCAATGTGGCCTGGTTCGGTCTGTTCGCGGTCTTTGCGCTGGTGCTGCTGTATGCGATCAGCCGTTGGTATCGCACGCACTTGAGCCTGTTCACGCTCAAGGCCGGCCAGGCGGCGACGCATGGGCTGTCGAAACAACGCGTGATGGGGGCGCTGGTGGTGCTGGGGCTGCTGGTGTTTTCCAAGTACTTCTACATGGCGAGCATCACCAGCTACTTCACGTTTTACCTGATCGAGAAGTTCGACCTGTCGGTGGCCAGCTCGCAGTTGCACCTGTTCCTGTTCCTCGGCGCGGTGGCGGCGGGGACGTTCTTTGGCGGGCCGATTGGCGACCGGATCGGGCGTAAGGCGGTGATCTGGTTTTCGATCCTTGGCGCGGCGCCGTTCACGTTGTTGATGCCCCATGTGGACCTGTTCTGGACCAGCGTGCTCAGCGTGATTATCGGCTTCGTCCTGGCCTCGGCCTTCTCGGCGATTGTGGTGTACGCGCAGGAGTTGGTGCCGGGCAATGTGGGGATGATCGCCGGGGTGTTCTTCGGGCTGATGTTCGGTTTTGGCGGGATCGGTGCGGCGCTGCTGGGGCACCTGGCGGATAGTCGCGGCATCGAGTACGTGTACCGGTTATGCGCGTTCTTGCCGCTGTTCGGGCTGCTGGCGATCTTGCTGCCGCGCACGAAAAAGGCTTGATACGGTTGGGCAGATATCCCTCTCGCCCAACGGTTGCCAGCGAGGCTGGACTACGGTTGTAACGGCGTGCGCGTGGCGCGCTTAAGGTGTTCGCGGGCCCGTGACAGGCGTGAGCGCACGGTGCCGATCGGGATGTCGAGGGCGTCGGCGGTGTCCTGATAGCTGCCGTCGGTTTCCAGCGAGGCGTACAGCGTTTTGCGCATCTCGGTGGGCAGGTCCTTGATGGCGACCAGGGTTTTTTCCAGGCGGCGGTTGACCTCGAACTCCCAATCCAGATTCTGGCTGTCTTCCTGGCCGTGCCACAGCGCCTCATCGAATTCGCAATGCACCGGTTTGGCATACATGCGCCGGAAGTGGTTGCGGATCAGGTTCTGCGCAATGCCGCACATCCAGGTGCTAAGGGTTGCCTGGCCGCTGAAACGCTCCCTGTTGCGCCAGGCCTCCAGGTAGGTCAACTGCAGAATATCGTCCGCATCTTCCGGGTTGAGTACGCGCTTGTGTATGAAGCGCCGGAGCTTCTTTTGCTGATCGTCCGTCAGGTGGAGCATGAATTGAGGCGAGCCGCCAACAAGGTGAGCTAAAGCACCAATAGGGATATCCATGATTTTTTCCTCAGGGTGGACGCGATCGAAATGGTTTCGATGGGAACCCCTTTAGCACCGGCTGTGCCAAACAGAAAAAATTCACAACGTGTTGATTTATATAAATAAATATTTTTTGCTTGGAGGGTTTTGTGCGGTTTTTTGCAAAAGCCTGGGTAGGGTTGTGCCGGTAATTTCAAAACCGCGCATAGAGGAAATTTGTTGGAACCGTAAAGCCTGCGTTTGCCACATAGGGACACAAACTCTACGTCCTGGCCCGCCCCATGAAAGTCGAATCGCTCAACGATGTGCAACTGATCCAACGCGTGGAACAACCGCGCGTCAGCGCTGGCCAAGCAGCGGCTGCGGCGACAGGGCTCGACGACATCGCCCAGATTTTCAATCAGGAAGTTGCGCTTAACAGCCAGGCGTTGAACCGCCGCGCGATGGGGGTGGCCGTGCCTGCCGTCGAGCAGCTCGCGCGGATCTACGATCAATTGGGCCACCCGGCCCAGGAGACCATGGCGTCAATGGCGCGCCGGGTGCGTTCACAACTGATGCACAAAGTCAGCGCGGACAAGTTGCTGGCGCTGACCGGCGGCGACCCGGCGCGCGCATTCGTGGTGCTCAAGCATGTGGCGGCGCAAGCGCAGGCCGAAGTGCGCGTTAGCGAAGAGGCCTTGGCGCAAGAGGCGATTGATCGGTTGCGGGTGCGCTTCAAGGGGGAAATCCAGGCCGGCCTGAACATTGCCTTTGCGCTGGAGCAGGCCGCTGGCAATCCGCAAGAGCGCCAGGCCGTGCGTTCGCTGTATTACGCCAGTGTGGTCACGCGCCAATCCTTGGCAACGATGATGCAATCGTTGCTGGGCCTGTTCGGCGGTGACCGCTTCGCTGACGGCCTCAATGTGATGCGCCGGGCCCTGGCTGATGACATCGCCGCGCATTCGCCCTCGGTGCCCACGGCGCAGTTGCGCACGTTGCTGCTGGGGCTGCAAAGCTGCGCTCAGTTGGGCGGGGCGTTAGCCAATTGCCAGGCATTGCTGCAACGCCTGAGCACCGATGAGGACTCAGTGAGCCTGTTGCAGCGCCTGCTGGGGTACACCGCCACGGGTGTCGATTCGGGCGAGGTATTGCGCCTGGCCGAAGACCTCGGTGGCGAGCTGGCGGCCGGCCAACTGGTGTCCCTCAACGGCCTGTACCCGGTGATCCAGCGCCTGCCTCAGAGCTTGTGGCGTGACAGCCGCGGGCGCCAGGAGGCCTTGCACAAGTTCTTGTTGGTGATGGACGAGTTCGCACGGGTGGAGCGGGGCAACGCCCACATTGCCAGCGAATTGAGGGGGAGCGCATGAAGCTGCTGGCGACCATCAACGCTGTGCTGCTCAAGGTGGCGCGGCGTGCCGAAGTATTGGGCGCGGTGGTGGTCATGGCCATTGTGTTTATCTTTATCGTGCCGTTGCCGACCTGGCTGGTGGATATTCTGATTGCGCTGAATATCTGTATTTCCTGCCTGTTGATCGTGCTGGCGCTGTATTTGCCCGGGCCGTTGGCGTTCTCTTCCTTCCCCTCGATTTTGCTGCTGACCACCATGTTTCGTCTGGCGCTGTCGATTGCCACCACGCGTTTGATCCTGTTGGAGCAGGACGCGGGCGACATCGTGGAAGCGTTCGGCAACTTCGTGGTGGGCGGTAACCTGGCGGTGGGGCTGGTGATTTTCATGATCCTGACGCTCGTCAACTTCCTGGTGATTACCAAGGGCTCGGAGCGGGTGGCCGAAGTGGCGGCGCGTTTCAGCCTCGACGCGATGCCGGGCAAGCAGATGTCCATCGACAGCGACCTGCGTGCCGGTTTGATCGACGGCGGCCAGGCGCGTGACAAGCGTGAGCAGTTGGGCCGCGAGAGCCAGTTGTTCGGCGCAATGGACGGCGCGATGAAGTTCGTTAAAGGCGATGCGATTGCCGGGCTGGTCATTGTGGTGATCAACCTATTGGGCGGTTTTTCCACCGGGATGTTCCAGCACGGCATGAGCGCTGGCGACTCGATGGCGTTGTATTCGGTGCTGACCATCGGTGACGGCCTGATTGCGCAAATTCCCGCGCTGCTGATCTCGCTGACCGCCGGCATGATCATCACCCGTGCGGCGCCGGATGGGCGCAAGGGTGCCAGTAACATGGGCGCGGAAATTGCCCGGCAGATGACCAGCGAACCCAAGAGCTGGATGATCGCGTCGGTGGGCATGCTGGCTTTTGCCGCCTTGCCAGGCATGCCTACGTTGGTCTTCATCCTCATTTCGATGATGACGGGCGGCCTCGGTTATTACCTGGCGCGTCAACGCCAGCGCGAGGAAGAGCCGCCAGCGGAAGCCACCGATGTGGTTCGCCCTGAAGACAACGGCGACGAAGATTTGCGCGGGTTCGATCCGTCGCGTCCCTACCTGTTGCAGTTTTCGCCGGTTCTGCAAGGTTCGCCCGAGGTCAAGGAACTCATCCACGGGATTCGCCAGGCGCGCAATGCGATGGTCGCCAACATCGGCCTGACGCTGCCACCGTTCGAGGTCGAACTCGTTGCCTCGCTGGCCGACGATGAGATGCGTTTTTGCGTCCACGAAGTGCCGATGATCAAGGCGTCGGTGGTCATGCTGGTGGCGGTGGAACGCAAGGCGCTGGCAGCCGAGCCGGACCACGCGGTGCAGGGGTTGGCCGAGCGCGACGAACAGGACTGGCTCTGGCTGCCGCCCGACGATCCGCTGCTGGATGACCCGCAGTTGGAACGCTTCAGCGCGACCAGCCTGATCATCGACCGCATGAAGCAGGCCATGATGCTCAGCGGCCCGCAGTTTCTTGGGATTCAGGAGAGCAAGGCGATCCTCGGCTGGCTTGAGCACAACCAGCCGGAGCTGGTGCAGGAGCTGCAGCGGATCATGCCGCTGTCGCGCTTCTCGGCGGTGCTGCAGCGCCTCGCGGGTGAAGGTGTGCCGTTGCGTGCCGTGCGCCTGATCGTCGAGTCGTTGATCGAGTACGGCCAGCATGAACGTGAGCCGGACGCCTTGGCGGACTACGCGCGCATTGCGCTTAAATCGCAGATTTTCCACCAGTACAGCGAGGCGGACGGCCTGCATGCCTGGCTGTTGTCGCCGCAGACCGAAAACGTGCTGCGCGAGGCGCTGCGCCAGACCCAGACCGGGGTGTTCTTCGCCCTCGACAACGACAGCAGCGCTTCGTTGGTCAACCTGCTTAACCAAGCGTTTTCCGTGCGGCCCAAAAGCAAGAGCGTGATGTTGGTGGCCCAGGACCTGCGCAGCCCCTTGCGCACGTTACTGATTGAAGAGTTCAGCCATGTACCGGTGCTGTCGTTTGCTGAGCTGGGGAGCGCCTCCAAGGTCAAGGTGCTGGGGCGCTTTGACCTGGGCCAGGACGAGCTGATGCGAGGAGCGGCGGCATGAGCGCAACCTGCATACCCGCGCCAGGGAGGACGTGCTGATGTTTGAGCTGCGCGTGCTGGAAGGTTTGAATCAGGGCGCTGCGTTGCCGTTGTTTGGCGAGCAGTGGAGCCTGGGTTGCCACGCTGACGCGGATCTGCTGCTGAACGACGCGGGGGTGGTCGAGCATCACGCGCAGCTGCGGCTGATCGACGGGTTCTGGTCGGTGCAGGCTGAAGCCGGGCTGTTGCAAAGCAGCAGCGGGCAGGCGCTGGCACAGATTGCCGACCTGGCGCTCAATACGCCGTTTTCGCTGGGCAGCATTCGCCTGTGCGTCGCCTTGGCCGATCAGCCTTGGCCCCGGGCGGCAGCCCCGCAGGCACCCGCGGCAGCCGAGCCGCGCCGCGAGGTGCCGGCAACGCTGGTGTTGTCGGCCATCCCGCCGTTTCAGCAGAAGCGCCTGATCAGTCTGGTGCTGGCGTGCGCGGTCATCATCGTGGCGGTCGGCATGGCGTCCACCGGCGAGCATGAGGCCCAGGCATCGTTGATGCCCGTCGTGCCGCAAAAGCCCGACCTCGCCTCGCCGTTCGAAGTGCGCCAGCAGTTGCTCAAGATGCTCGGCGAGCGCGAGCTGGACCATCGGATCAGCTTGCAAGTGATCAATGGGCAGATCGCCCTCAATGGCGATGTGTCCCAGGAGGAGGTGGAGCTCGTCGCGCGCATGCTCAGCCGTTTTGGTGAGCAGTTCGATACCGCCGTGCCGGTGATCAGCCGTGTGCGGGTACGTGACAACGTCCTGCCGTTCAAGATTTTGCAGATCGTCGGCGGGCCGAGCGGCCATGTGGTGCTGGAACACGGCGATCGCTTGTTCGTCGGCGATGAAGTGGATGGCCTGCGGTTGGTGCTGATCGACAACAGCAAGGTGGTGTTCGACGGCACGCAACGCTTTGAGGTGCACTGGTGAGCGGCACGGTGCAGGAGCGTCTCGACGCGTGGCAATTGATTCAGTCCCAGGGGCTGGCCCGTTTTGCGCCGGTGTCGATGCGCGGTCGTATCCAGCGCGTCAACGGCATGCTGCTGCAATGCCGGCTGCCCCAGGCGCGTATCGGCGATCTGTGCCAGGTCGAAAAAAATCCCGGTGATTACATGCTGGCCGAAATCATCGGGTTTGATCAGCAGGATGCGGTGCTCAGTGCCCTGGGCAATCTGGAGGGCGTGCGCGTCGGCGCCGCAGTGGAGCGCCTGGGTGTGCCGCACCGGGTGCGGGTCAGTGATGAACTGTTGGGCCAGGTGCTGGATGGTTTTGGTCGCCCGATCGCAGGCGAGGGGCCCAGTGCGTTCGTCGAGGCGGATACGCCCGACGCGACCGCGGTGTTGTGCGAGGCGCCATTGCCCACGGAGCGCCCGCGCATCAGCCGCGCGTTGGCCACTGGTGTGCGCTCGATCGATGGCCTGCTGACGTTGGGCGAGGGCCAGCGCGTCGGGCTGTTTGCCGGCGCCGGTTGCGGCAAAACCACGTTGTTGGCCGAGATCGCCCGTAACGTGGAATGCGATGTGATTGTGTTCGGCTTGATCGGTGAGCGGGGCCGGGAATTGCGTGAATTCCTCGACCACGAACTGGATGATCAATTGCGTGCCAAGGCCGTGTTGGTGTGCGCCACGTCCGACCGCTCCAGCATGGAACGTGCGCGGGCCGCGTTCACGGCGACCGCACTGGCCGAAGGTTTCCGGCGCAAGGGCAAGCGCGTGTTGTTGCTGATCGACTCCTTGACCCGTTTCGCCAGGGCCCAGCGCGAAATCGGCCTGGCCGCCGGCGAACCCTTGGGCCGTGGTGGTTTGCCGCCCTCGGTGTACAGCTTGTTGCCGCGCTTGGTGGAGCGCGCCGGGTTAACGCGCGAAGGCGTGATCACCGCGATCTACACCGTGTTGATCGAGCAAGACTCGATGAGCGATCCGGTGGCCGATGAAGTTCGTTCGCTGCTCGACGGCCATATCGTGCTGTCCCGCAAGCTGGCCGAGCGCGGCCACTACCCGGCGGTGGATGTGCTGGCCAGCCTTTCGCGAATTTTGAGCAACGTTGCCGAGCCTGCGCACATCCAGGCCGGTACGGCGTTGCGTCGTCTGTTGTCGGCTTACCAGCAGATCGAGCTGATGCTCAAGTTGGGCGAGTACCAGCCCGGTAACGATGAGCTGACCGATCTGGCCGTGGACAGCCGCCAGGCGGTGGATGGTTTCTTGCGCCAGGACTTGCGTGAGCCCTCGCCGATCACCACGACCCTGGATCACTTGATGGAGCTGACTGCCTATGTCCCTTTCTGAAGTCTTGTCGGGTGAAATCGACACCTTGCGGCGTTTGCGTCGCTACCGCGCAGACCGCGCCGAACGTGCGCTGCGCGAGGCCAAGCGAGCACAGCAAGCACTGGTCGCGCATATCCAGCAGGCCCAGGCGACGCTTGAGCAAACGCGCCTGGAAGAAGCCCGGCAATGCGCGCAGCTGTTGAGTGAACACCAGGGGCAGGTGGTGACCTTCAAGGCGCTGAAAACCTGGAGCGCCAAGGAGCACGACTTGTCGGCCGGCACCCGCCGCGAAGAAAGCCAGTTGAAGGACCTGCAAGGGCAGCGCGAAGAGCAGGCGGCGCAGGTCGGCAGTGCGCAAAAACAGGTGACGTTGTGCCTGCGCCAGGTGGAAAAAATCCAAGAACTCTCCCATTTACTGACGCAGGAACCGCTATGAACCACGTTTCCGTCATCCCGCCTGAACGCCTGAACCTGCGTGAGTTTCGGCTAGATCGTGTACCGGTGATCGACGCGGTGGTGCCGTGGGAGGACCGGCGACTGTTTGCCCAGTTGTTGAATGATGACAGCCACGACGCGGGCCAATGGCCGTCCCTGGCCGGAATCAAGGCTTCAGGCGATATCTCCCTGGTCGATGCGTTGAGCGAGCGATTGGTTTCGCGGATTGACGGCGCTTCGCAGTGGCCGCTGACGGCGGTCTTGTACTTGCCGCACCTGGGGCGGATTGACAGCCGCATCGGTCGAGAGCAGGGCGTCTGGACGATTGAATTGCAGGCGGAGCGCGAGAGCACGACACGCTGGCTCAGCGGGGTACGGCAGCAGTCTGAGCAAAGGCTTGCCGAGAGCCTGGCGCGGCCGGTCAGCCTGCGCTTAACCCACACGGCGCCGGCATGATGATGCCCGCTCTGGCGTTGCCCACGGTCAAGGGCGATGTGGCGGCGGCCCGGCAGCGCTTGGGGCGTGGATTGCGTATGCCGTATCAGGTTGGCGAGCTGCGTGGCGAGTTACGGCTGGAGCCCGGCACTGCCCCCGTGGGCATCCAGCCGCTGTGTTTCGAAACCGCCTGCGGCGTATTGGGGTTCAGTGAGCCGGGGCCGCAATTCAGCTTGCTGGGCGAATGCCCGGTGACGTTGGCGCAGGCGGGCAACGATCCGGACTCCTGGTTCTGGGCCTTGTTTCAGCATCATTTGAGCGCCCAGGTGCGGGCGCTGTTGGGGCATCTGCGGCTACTGCCCTCTGCGCGGCCTTTGAACTTCGGTTGCCGGCTGTGCGTGACGCTCGGCGCGTCCCACGTCGTGGGCTATTTGTGGCTGTCGGCGCAGAGCTTTCTGGCGTTGTGCGAGGCGGGGGCATGGCGCCGCATGGCCAGCCCGATGCCGGCGCGTTTTCAGTTGGCGCTGCCCGTGACGATCGGGCGCCTGCGCGTTCCCCTCAGCCAATTGCGCGGCCTGCGGGCCGGCGACGTGCTGGTGTTCGAGCAAGCGTTTTTCCAAGCCCATGGCGAGGGTCATGTGCAGGTCGGCGGCCACCGTCTGTGTGTGTTTATTGATGATGAATCTGGGCCTATCTGCCTGACCCTTACTTCGATCGAGGAAGCGCCTTTGGAAGAGGATTTTGCAACACCGCCCTACTCGGGGCATGAAGACGACACGCCGGTGATGGATGTCTTTGGGCATGAGCCGTTCGATGAGCTGAGCATGGCGCTCAATGTGCGATGTGGCACGCTCAACCTGACCCTCGGCGAGCTGCGCAACCTGGCGCCCGGCGCGGTGCTGGGCATTTCCGGGTATGCGCCGGGCATGGCCGGGTTGTATTACGGCGACCGCCCGCTGGGCGTGGGGCAATTGGTGGAAGTGGACGGGCGCTTGGGGTTGCAGATGTCTCGTGTGATCTTTTCCCGATGAGTTTTCAAGGGATAGACCCGATTGTTCTGGCCATGTTCGTGGGCGCATTGTCGTTGATGCCCATGCTGTTGATCGTCTGCACCGCGTTCTTGAAGATCGTGATTGTGCTGATGATCACCCGCAACGCGATCGGTGTGCAGCAGGTGCCGCCGAGCATGGCCATCAACGGCATCGCGTTGGCGGCGACCCTGTTCATCATGGCGCCCGTGGGGTATGAGATCGCGGAGGTCGTCAAGGTAACGCCCCTGGACTTGAGCAACGTGAGCATGCTTCAACAGACCGGGCTTGAAGCGGTGCAGCCGTTGCGGGCTTTTATGGTCCGTAACAGTGACCCGGACATCCTCACCCACCTGCTGGAAAACACCGCGCGCATGTGGCCGCCGGCCATGGCGCAGGAGGTCCAGCGTGAAGACCTGATCCTGCTGGTCCCGGCGTATGTGCTGTCGCAGTTGCAGGCGGGGTTCGAGATCGGGTTCCTGATCTACATCCCCTTTATCGTGATTGACCTGATTGTCTCCAACCTGCTGCTGGCGCTGGGTATGCAAATGGTCTCGCCCATGACCATTTCGCTGCCGCTCAAATTACTGCTGTTTGTGATGGTGTCCGGCTGGTCGCGGCTACTGGACAGCCTGTTCCTTTCCTATCTCTGAGCTGCCTATGGAACCGATCGTACTGTTCAAGCAGGGCATGCTGCTGGTGGTGGTGCTGACGGCGCCGCCGCTGATTGTCGCGGTGATCGTGGGCGTCCTGACGTCGCTGATCCAGGCGTTGATGCAGATACAAGACCAGACGCTGCCCTTCGGTATCAAGCTGGTCGCCGTTGGCATCACGCTGGTGGTGACCGGGCGTTGGATTGGCCTGGAGTTGGTCCAGTTAATCAACCTGACGTTCGACATGATCGCCCGTTCGGCCTTGAGTTGAGGCGTGCCCATGCTGCTCTATCTTGATTTTATGCCGAGCCTGCTGATTGGCATGGCACGCATTTACCCCTGCGCTTTTCTCGTCGCGGCGTTCTGTTTCCAGCACATTCGCGGCATGCCCAGGCACGCCGTGGTGATGGTCATGGCGTTGATGCCGGCGCCGGGTATTCATGCGGCGCTGGCGGGCCAGGAGCTCTCCGCGATGATGTTGGGCGCGCTGGTGCTTAAGGAGGCGATCCTCGGATTTTTGCTGGGCGTGTTGCTATCGATGCCGTTCTGGATGTTCGAGTCGGTCGGGGCGCTGCTGGATAACCAGCGGGGGGCGTTGGCCGGTGGCCAGCTCAACCCATCGCTGGGTCCCGACGCTACGCCGATAGGGCATCTGTTCAAGCAACTGGCGATTTTTTTATTGATGGTCAGCCTGGGCCTGGGCGCGCTGACCCAGGTGATCTGGGACAGCTACCTGATCTGGCCGCCTACGGTGTGGTTTCCGTTGCCGGCAGCCAATGGCTTCAGTGTGTTTGTCGAACTGGTCGGCGACACCTTCACCCACATGATGCTGTACGCCGCGCCCTTTATCGCCGTGCTGCTGTTGCTCGAGTTCGGCGTCGCGCTACTGGGGATCTACAGCCCGCAACTGCAGGTGAGTACGCTGGCCCCGCCGATCAAGTGCCTGGCCGGCATTGGTATTTTGCTGCTGTATTTCGCGCTGCTGCAGGACTTGATCGTCGGGCGCATGGCGCTGCTCGGTGACCTCAAGCACTTCCTGGGCCTGCTGTTCAAGGGGCCTTGGGCATGAGTGACTCGGGGGAAAAAAAACACCCCGCCAGTGCCAAGAAACTGCGTGACCAGCGCAAGAAAGGCCAAGTCGCGCAGAGCCAGGACGTGGCCAAGTTGCTGGTGCTGACGGCCTTGAGCGAGATCGCCTTGTTCACGGCCGACACCAGCATGCAGCGCTTCCAGCAGATGATGGTGCTGCCTATCGCGCGAATCGGGCAACCGTTTGTGCGTGCCCTGGAAGAGGTGCTGACGGAGGCGTTGGTGGTGTTTTTCTCCTTCGGCCTGATGATGGTTGGGGTCGCGATCGGGGTGAAGTTGATCAGCAGTTGGATGCAGTTCGGGCTGCTGTTCGCCCCCGAGTCCCTGAAGCTGGACTTCAATCGCGTGAACCCGCTGACTCAGCTCAAGCAGATGTTCTCCGCCCAGTCCCTGATGAACTTGTTGATGGGCATCGGCAAGTCATTGCTCCTGGGCTTGATCCTGTACGTGGTGATTCGCCCGTCACTGAGTGCCTTGATTAATCTTGCCAACAGCGACCTGCAAACCTACATCCTGGCGCTGATCGCACTCTTTCGATATTTGTTGCATGCGTGCCTGGGGCTGCTGCTGGTGCTGGCGCTGATCGACCTGACGTTGCAGAAGTACTTTTTTGCCAAGCGCATGCGCATGACCCAGGTCGAGGTCGTCAAAGAGTACAAAGACATGGAGGGCGACCCCCACGTCAAGGGCCAACGGCGCTCGTTGGCCTATCAGTTGGCCCAGGAAGAACCCAAAGTCAAGCTGCCCAAGCTGGAAGAGTCCGACATGCTGGTGGTCAACCCGACGCACTTTGCCGTCGCGTTGTATTACCGCCCTGGCAACACACCGCTGCCCAAACTGGTGGCCAAGGGCACGGACGCAAATGCGCGCAAGTTGATTGATCGAGCCAAGGCGGCCGATGTCCCGGTGATTCAGTGCGTGTGGCTGGCCCGCACGCTGTACGAGGAAAAACTCGGGGCGAGCAGTCCTCGCGAGACCTTGCATGCCGTGGCGTTGATCTACCGGACCTTGCGCGAGCTTGACGATGAGGCCAAGCGTGAAACCCTTGAGTTGCCGGAGCTGGAGCAGCGCTGATCAGCGGCTGGCGAACCCCTCCAAGGCTTCAAGGTCGGCCAGCGACAGCATCCGGCTGAGGATGTGATCCACGGCCTCACGCTGGGCGGGCAGGGCGTGCCAGATGGTCAGTGCGCCCTGGGTATCGAGGTAGATATAACAGCCGTCAAACGCCATTGCCTGATCGAAGCGGCGCTCCAGCACGCGTTGCAGTTGCCCGGTTTGCAAGGCTGCCGGGGTGATTTTCAAGGCCAACCCCGGGCGGGCGTTGGCAGGCTGTGTGTGCAGGGAGATGCCTAGGCACAACGGCAGGTGAGCGGCATCGCCGCTCACCAGGCTATCGAAGAATGCC
>ERZ1463034.150-NODE-150-length-20749-cov-17.198512_pt1 | contig 20749 bp, 18 predicted proteins | sample MGYA00564480_ERZ1463034 | MGnify/ENA primary metagenome ERZ1463034 (study PRJEB39244, sample SAMEA3635122) | Helicobacter pylori | study: EMG produced TPA metagenomics assembly of PRJEB11511 data set (Assembly of a 5300-year-old Helicobacter pylori...
GAGATAACCTGGGTGACTGGAGTTCAGACGTGTGCTCTTCCGATCTCCGAACACGTTGGGCCGCTGCTCCCGAGCCCTCAGTCACTTCAATGGCCCACGAAGCCGGCCACTCTGGCAGCTCTACCGCCAGCGGCACCGCATACTGGGCCAAGGGGCTGGACAGGTTGCCGCTGCGAATCAGCTCGCTCACCTTCACCGCATCGGCGTAGGCCCGAAACTGGCTGGCCGTGTCGTTAAGCACGGCCGGGACCGCCGCGCTTTCGCTGTGTACGCGGCGCAATACGCCGTCATCCACGTCACTGACCGTGCGAATCTGCTCCAGCTCGATGTCGTTGAAAGCCTCCATGGACGATCCCAGGCGTTGCATCAAGCGTGGCGGCTGCCAGCTCAGCGGCTGCTCCATCTCATGGTGCCAGCCACCGGAACCGTTGTGACGGATCTCCGGCTGGTAGGCATCGGGGCGCCGCGGATGCTGAATGCGATATTTGCCGGGGTACGGGTCTTTTTTCAGCTCCAAGGGCTGGCCTTCGAGCAGCAGAATCTGGTCACGCCCATAGATATGCAAGCCTTCCGCCGAGGGCAGCGAATCCGCCGCGATGTTGATGTTGCGCACATAGGGTTTCAGGTCCGGCTTCCAGAGCCGGACTTTGCCGCCGGGCACTTTAACCAACTTCAGGCTTTCGACAAACGGCGAGACGCTAAAGTGGAAAACCACTGCGCCGGCGCCGAGCATCACCAGGTTTTCCAACACATCGCCCACGTGCAACCAGCCGGCCTCGCGGTCCCCCGAGCTCAGCTCATGAACCCCTTCAAAGACCTCAAACAGCAACTGGGCAGCCGTCACCGCCAACATCGCATAGCCCAATGGCGGCACCGCCATCGAGACCGTATTCAACACCAACATGCCCAGGCCCAGGTAATGCGACCAGCGGCGGGCGCGGTTGGCGGCATCGGCATGCGCGGTCGTTATGGCTTCGGCGAGCCCATCGTCCAGCAAGCGCTCGAGCTGGCTTTCGTAGAGTTCGTCCCACAGGTCGATGATGCTCCAGAGCCCCTTGATCGGGTCGCTGTTGATATCCAGATTCGGGCCTTTGATGGGGATTCGAACGGTATGGGCGGGGTCACCCAGCACCTGGGTGAACGGCGTCGGCGCGAGCAATTTTGACCAGAACTGCCCACGCTCCGAGCGCATCCACCGCGCCGCCCATGACTGCTGCGGCGCGTCATCGACCAACTCCGTCAACCGGCGAAAGTAATAGGGGCGGTCCTTTTTGGCCACAAAACGGCTGAAAAACACTTGGTATTGCGTGGGTTCGATGCCCTTGGATCGGTCGTCATCTTGGCTGCCGTGGGTCAGGCGGTCCGTCATGTCCTGGCGGAATTGGGCAAACGACTCGTAGCGCTTGATCGGCTGGACCGGATCGTCGGGAAACCAGGCGATAAACCAGGTGCCATAACGCCGGATCACGCTCGGCTCGATGAGCAAACAGCCTTGAAGCCGCAGGTGCATCAGGCAGGGCGTGCTGTACCAGATCTGTTTGTCGCCGATCTTGATGTTTTGCTCACCGCTGGCCACTTTCAACAGCAACGCAAAATCATCCGCGCCGATATCCCCCTTGAGCAACGCGAGGTGCGCCGCGACCTTGAGGGCGTCTTTTTTCCAGCGGGTAAAGCGCAGGCGCAACAACGCCTCGTCGACCACATTGGCGCAGCGCAGGTGGCTATTGAGGTAGGCCTGGTACTGACCGCCCAGGTCCAGCTCACGGCAGAGCGTGACGAACGTATCGAGGGGAAGCGCGGTGGTGACACGCTCAAAACGACCGGTGTCATCGTTGGGCCGGGTGATGAAACCTGAAGCACTGTTGAAAAAGCCGGGCGCCGCTTCCGGTGCTTCAAAGTTGTTCAGCGCCGCTTGCAGCAGGGAAAACGTCTTGGTCTTGAACCCGCCCGTTTGCCGGCCGAAGGCGTCTTCTGCCGGCACATACAGCAGCAGATACGTTTGCTGCACATCCAGCGTGTAACCGGCGTCTTTTAATGCGGCTTCCAACAACGGCTGGGCGAACGCCGTGACCGTCTGGACCTTTGCCATCTGCGCTTCCCATTGGTTCAATGAGTTCCAACTGGCGTCGACAAAGGTCTTGAGCGTGTCTTTTTGCTGCTGGGTGGTCCAGATGTACCAGCCAGGCAACTCAGGGCTGAGCTGGCGCAGTGCGGCGCGGTTGTGCGCGGAGGCGTTGACGAGTGCCTGCGGTATCAGGCTGGCGAGCGTTGCGTAGTGCTGCCCTTGGTCTCCCGCAGGAAGCGGGGCTTGGGTATGGGCCATGAAAAACTACCTCATTGTGAAAATGAGCAGCTTATTCATGGCCCCCACGGGCCTGGGCCTAACTATGCAAGACAGTTGCCCGGGTGGATCAGTTGTTCCAGCCTTTGCGCGGATCGAAGGCGGCGCTGTCGGCCAGTGCCTTCCACAACCCGAGCACTTCCTCGCTGGCCTCTTTGGGCATCACCACTTTCAGTTGGATGAACAGATAACCGCGCTGCCCGCCCTTGTTCATCAGGCCATGGCCCTTGGCGCGCATGCGCTGGCCGTTCTGGCTGCCGGCCGGGACCTTGAGGTTGATCTTGCCGGTCAGGGTCGGCACGGCGACTTCGGTGCCCAACGCCAGTTCCCACGGTGCCACCGGCACGGTGATCACCAGGTTTTCGCCTTCGACCTCGAATGTTGGGTGCGGCGCAAACTTGACGATCAGGTACAGATCACCGTTGGCCCCACCGCCAATGCCCGGTGCGCCCTGGCCTTTGAGGCGGATGCGCTCCCCGTCGGTGACCCCGGAGGGGATCTTCACGTTCAGGCTCTTGACGGTGTTGCTGACATGCCGGCCCGAAGCGTCGTATTGCGGTACCTGGAAGCTGATCTGCTTGGACTCGGTGGACAGCGTCTCTTCAAGAAACACCGACAGTTGCATCTCCACATCCTGGCCTTTGCGCCCGGTACTGCGGCGCTGACCGCCGCTGAAGCCGTCGCCACGGGCGCCGAAGATCGAGCTGAAAAAGTCCGAAAAATCCCCCTGATCCTCGCCGCCACTGTAGCCGCCACGGCTCTGCCAGCCCGGTGGCCCCTGGAACGGCTGGCCATGCTGGCCGTATTTGCGCAACTCATCGTACTCGGCGCGCTTGTCGGCGCTTTTCAGCGCTTCATAGGCTTCAGACGCGTCCTTGAACTTGGCTTCGGCGTCTTTTTCCTTGCTCACGTCCGGGTGATATTTGCGCGCCAGCTTGCGATAGGCGGTCTTGATCGCCTTGTCGTCCGCCGTCGGCTCCACGCCAAGGATCTTGTAATAGTCTTTAAAGTCCATCTGGGGGGTCACCCTCCGTCATCGATATCGCACAGCCAGCGGCACAGCATGCGCCGGTTTGCAGCGTTTGGATTGACTGAACTCAATCCCAAGCCGATGGCTGCGTCAGAAGTTTATCGGCACCGCACGAATAACCTTGCAGCCACCGACCGTATGCTGGACAAGTTGGGGGCAAACGCTGGTCTTTCAAGGCGCGCGGCCGGCTATTTAACAGATCGTCGGCCTACGCATCTGCGCGCGGGTGGCATACACTGCGCGGCCGTTTTTCAACCGGAACCCGATAGACATGAAAAACCCATCCCCAGCCCGTGCCTGCGGCATCGACTTTGGCACGTCCAACTCCACCGTCGGCTGGATTCGTCCCGGCATGGAAACGCTTATCGCGCTGGAGGACGACAAAATCACCTTGCCGTCGGTGGTGTTCTTCAACTTCGAGGAGCGCCGCCCGGTCTACGGTCGCCTGGCGCTGCACGAATACCTGGAGAACTACGAAGGCCGGCTGATGCGCTCGCTCAAGAGCCTGCTGGGTTCCAAGCTGATCAAGCATGACACCAGCGTGCTGGGCACCGCGATGCCGTTCACCGACTTGCTGGCGCTGTTTATCGGCCAACTCAAGAGCCGCGCCGAAACTGCTGCCGGCCGCGAGTTCGAAGAAGTGGTGCTGGGTCGCCCGGTATTTTTCGTCGATGACGACCCGATGGCCGACCAGGAAGCCGAAAACACCTTGGTCGACGTGGCACGCAAGATCGGCTTCAAGGACATCTCGTTCCAGTACGAACCGATTGCCGCGGCCTTCGACTACGAGTCCACCATCGAAAAAGAAGAGCTGGTGCTGATTGTCGACATCGGCGGCGGTACCTCGGACTTCTCGCTGGTGCGCCTGTCGCCGGACCGTCGTCACAACGACAACCGCCACGACGACATCCTCGCCACCGGCGGCGTCCACATCGGCGGTACCGACTTCGACAAACAGCTCTCGCTGGCCGGCATGATGCCGCTGTTCGGCTACGGCAGTCGCATGAAAAGCGGCGCCTACATGCCCACCAGCCACCACATGAACCTGGCCACGTGGCACACCATCAACTCGGTGTACTCGCAAAAATCCCAGCTGGCGTTGGGCAGCATGCGCTACGACATCGAAGACACCGGCGGCATCGACCGCCTGTTCAAGCTGATCGAACAGCGTGCCGGGCACTGGTTGGCGATGGAAGTCGAAGAAACCAAGATCCAGCTGACCCACGAAAACAGCCGCCATGTGCTGCTCGACCGGGTGGAGCCAGGGTTGAGCGTGGACCTGAGCCGTGCGCTGTTCGAGTCGGCCATCGATGCGCTGCTCGAGCGCGTGCGTAACAGCGTCACCCAATTGCTCACCGACGCATCGGTGGATGTGGCGCAGGTGGACACGGTGTTCTTTACCGGCGGTTCCAGCGGCATTCCGGCGCTGCGCCACAGCATCTCGGCGATGCTGCCGAATGCGCGGCATGTGGAAGGGAATATCTTTGGCAGTATCGGTAGCGGGTTGGCGATTGAGGCGAGCAAGCGCTACGGCTGCTGATCTGCCCCCAACTCACGGGCACTGAAAATCAAAATGTGGGAGGGGGCTTGCCCCCGATGGCATTCGCTCAGTTGATACCTGCATCGACTGAAACTCCGCTATCGGGGGCAAGCCCCCTCCCACATTGGATTGCATCAAGGCTGGGCGTTGAGGAGGGTTGCCATTAGTTGATTGACCCGCTCCGCCGCCTCCAACTTTTGAAATGCAATCTAAATTGTGGGAGGGGGCTTGCCCCCGATTGCAGTGGGTCAGTCACCAGGAATATTGACTGACACATCGCTATCGGGGGCAAGTCGAATCGTCGCACCGCCCCTCCCACACTCAGACCATCCCACCGAGCTTCAACTCACTCTTCAAATACGCGTAGTAAATCGGCCCAGCCACCACGCCTGGCAGGCCGAACGCGGCCTCGAACACCAGCATCGCCAACAACAACTCCCAGGATTTGGCACTGATCTGCCCGCCGACGATCCGCGCGTTGAGGAAGTACTCGACCTTGTGGATCACGATCAAATACCCCAGCGCCGCCACCGCCACCCAGATCGACAGCGACAGCGCGACGATGGTGATCAGGGTGTTGGACATCAGGTTGCCGATCACCGGCAGCAGGCCGAGCAGGAAGGTCAGCACGATCAGGGTTTTGGTCAGCGGCAGGTGAATCCCGCACAGCGGCAGCACCACGGCGAGGAACACGGCGGTAAACACGGTGTTGAGGGCCGCGATCTTGATCTGTGCAAAGACGATGTTACGAAACGCCTGGACCAACAGGTGCAGACGATCGAACAGCGCGGCGGCCAAGGGTTTGCGTTTGGTCAGGTCAGGCACGCGCTGCAGCGCCATGATCGCGCCGAGCACCATGCCGATCAGCAGGGTGACGAACATGTGGGCGGCATCTTTGCCCACCAGTTGCAGGTCGCTCAGGTGTTTGCTGATCCAGTCGCCAATGGCCACCCGGAATTCGGCGGCGCTGGCGGGCAGGTAGGCATCGAGAAACGGTGGCAGTTGGCCGCGCGCGCGGTCGACCACGCCCATGAATTTGTCGAGGGAGGCCCCGGGATTTTCCGCTTCGTGGAGCAGGAAGCTGATCGCGCCCGCAAAGATCAGGGCCAACACGCTGACGATCAAGGTGCCGAGCAAGGCGACGGCGAGCCAGCGCGCACGCCGACCTTCGATCAGCCGTTGCAGTTGAGGGGTAAGCATGTTGACCAGTTCAAACACCAACAGACCGGCCAGCAGGCTGGGCAGTAACTTCAGCGGCAGAACCAGCAGTAACCCGCCGAAAATGATGATGTAACTGGCCAGCAACAACACGTGACGCTGAGAAAACGTTGGCATACAGCCTCAAAACGAACGGCGTTAAAGGATGGGCAGTCTGCCAGCCTTGGCGGAATCAAGCGAGGGGATCGGTGGTGAATGCGATCAAGTGTGGGAGCTGGCGTGCTATCGCAGGCAAGCCAGCCTCACACATTTGCTCTTCAGCGGCCGCGAAATCGCCATCAGCCTTTGAGGCAGGTGCTCATGAACGTCTTGCGTGCATCGCCAATCAGCGCCTTGGTTTTCGCCGACGCATTGCAATCCTTCATCTTCTGCTGCTGCGGGGTCAATGTCTTCGCATCATTGGCCGCCGGCGCCGACAGGCAGGTTTTCATGAAGGTCTTGCGCTCGTCGCCCTTGAGCGTCTTGGTGGTGGCCTCGGCATTGCAGGTGGTCATTTTAGTTTGCTGGGCGGTCGCGGCAAAACCTTGGGAACACAGCATCAGGCCCATCATCAACAACGGAATTCGCAGCATCTTCATGGAGTTTTCTCCCTGTTACCGTGCCGGACGGCACGGCCTACCGACGAGTGTAGCCAAACCTTGTAACATCTTCACCGGCCACGGATGTTTGCCCGTCGGTACTGCTCCGGGGTACAGCCGGCGTGGCGCTGGAACATCGCGATAAACGCCGAGACGGTGCTGTAGCCGAGGTCGAAGGCCACCTGTTGCACGCTGCGCTCGCTGTCGAGGGCTTCGATGGCTGCCAGGTAGCGCAGGCGCTGGCGCCATTCGCCGAAGCTCATGCCCAGCTCGCGCACAAATTGGCGGGCCAGGGTGCGTTCGCTCACATGCACCTGCTCGGCCCATTGCGCCAAGGGGCGGCTATCCCCCGGTTCGGCCTGCATGCCTTCGAGCACGCCGAGCAGCCCGGATTGGCGCGCGTAGGGCAGGAAACCATCGTGGATCGGTGCCTGCTTGAGCTGGTCCACCAACACCTGGGCCAGGCGGATATCGGCTTCGGTGTGGGGGATGTTGACGTCACGCTGGGCGAAGTCACTGAGAATCGCCTTGAGGATATCGCTGATCGCCAGGGTACAAGGCTGCTTGGGCAGTTGCGCGCACAACGCCGGGGCGAGGCCCACCGAGCGGTAGACAATTGCCTGGGCATTGTAGGAACTGTGCTCGGTGTCCGGCGGTATCCACACCGCGTACTGCGGCGGCGACATAAAGCGGCTGCCGGCCACTTCCATGCGCATCACCCCGCTGGCCGAATAATCCAACGAACCCCAGAAGTGCCGGTGCGGGGTGCATTCGGTGTTCGGGGCAAAATCGGAGTAACGGAAGTACACCGGGCTCGGCAGGCTGGGGAAATCCGCAAGGCGGACGGTGTGTCTGGGCATGTTGTCTGGATTCAGAGGTCGTTTGTCTGGATCGCAGTATAGGCTTCGATCCAGACAGGGGGATAATCGCGCCTCATCAACACATTGGGCTGCTTTCAATGCAATACGCGTATCCCCTGCTGGCCATTTTCATCTGGGCCGGCAACACCGTGGTCAACAAACTGGCCGTGGGTTCGATCTTCCCCGCTGAAATTGGCTTCTACCGCTGGTTGCTGGCGGCGCTGCTGTTTACCCCGTTCATGCTCAAGCCGGTGATTGCGCAGTGGCCGATCATCCGCCCGAACCTGGGCAAGATATTTATCCTCGGCGTGCTGGGCATGGCGGTGTATCAAAGCCTGGCCTATTACGCCGCGTCGCTGACCAGCGCCACCAACATGGGCATCATCCTGTCGCTGATGCCATTGATGGCGTTGACGGCGGCAATCATCAGCCTCGGCCAACGCCTGACGTTTGGCGCACTGAGCGGCGCGCTGCTGTCGTTCGCCGGCGTGGTGGTGGTGGTGTCGTCCGGCAGCCTGGGCGCGTTGCTGCAACACGGGGTCAACCTGGGCGACGCGATGATGCTGGTCGCCACCCTGGCCTACGCGGTCTACAGCACCCTGCTGAAAAAATGGCAGCTGCGCCTGCCGCCGTTGGTGTTGCTGTATTTGCAGGTGCTGGTGGCGGTGGTGGTGCTGTTTCCGCTGTTTCTGTTTTCGGCAAAAGCCGGGCTGGGCTGGGCGAATATCCCGTTGGTGCTGTACGCCTGCCTGCTGGCCTCGATGCTCGCGCCGTTGGCCTGGATGCACTCGGTCAAAACCCTGGGGCCGAGCCGCACCACGTTGTTTTTCAACCTGCTGCCGCTGATTACCGCGCTGATTGCGGCGCTGGTGTTGAAGGAAGCGTTGGCGCCGTATCACCTGGTGGGCGGGCTGTTGACGTTGGGCGGGGTGATTTTGTCGGAGCGCTGGACCACGCCGGTTGGCCGCAAGCTGGGCGTTGCCTGAGCTATCGCTATCGGGGGCAAGCCCCCTCCCACATTGGACCGCGTTCGCCCTGGCGCCTCGGTCAACTGTGGGAGGGGGCTTGCCCCCGATGAACGATAACGCGGTGCATCTGCTACACCCCAGCCGCCTTGAGCCGCCGCGCATGCTCGACAAACAAGCGGATCGGCTGCGCCCCCTTGCCCACCAACCCCAGCGACTGGTTGACGATATCGAAATGGTCGAGGGCGTAGTCATCGCCGATCACCGTGCCCAGGTGTGAGCTGTAGCGCCCGACCATGCCATCGCACTGGCCCTTTTCGCGCACGAAGCTGCGGGCGAACAGGCGACAACTGCGATTCGTGCCATCGAACAGGTTGCGCCCGCGATCGGTCTTACCCGGTTGCAAGGTGCCGGACCACGAGTAATAGCGCACGCCATTCACCGCTTCGGCGCCCTGCCCGCCCCACGTCTGCGGCAATCCCTGGGGATATTCACGATTAAACAACGCCACCCCCGCACTGGTCAGCGACTGGTGCGAGGCGTGCAGGTCCGCCTTAAAGCGCGGGCCACGGTAGCCGGTTTCGAGCAGGCTCATGACGGCGGCGACCAGATGAAACAGCGCGCTGACGATCCGGCCTTTGACGCTGTCCATCGGGTAATGGGCATGGAAATAATCCGCCAGCTCCGAGCCGTGATTGGGCCCGGCCACCGACGTCACCGACGCGATCCACTCCGGGCGCTTGGCGGCGGCATAACGCGCGGTGAGCGCGCCCTGGCTATGGCCGATCAGGTTGACCTTGTCGGCGCCGGTTTCGCGGCGAATCCGCTCGACCTGCACCAGCAACTGCTCACCGCGCACCTCACTGGCATCGAGCGGCGCCACCTGCACCGCAAACACCTGCGCCCCACCCGCCCGCAGCGCCGGGACGATGCCATACCAGTAAGGAAACAACCCCAGGCGCACAAACCCCAGCATGCCCGGCACCAGCACCAAGGGGTAACGCGTGGCTAACGACTGCGACATGAAGCGAACGTCCTTGATCAAGAAAGGATGCGAGCAGGCTAACCCAATCCGGCGACGCGCTGATGACACCTGTCGGTAAATCCAATAAAACTTTTTGCGTTGCGCACGACTCACACCTTGGAGCGATCACGCCGGCAGAGCGTGGCGTAAAACCGGATTAGCACCAGGAGATTGAGATGACCGAAGCACACTTGACTGACGTTGCGACCCTGCGCCAGCGCGCCCGCCAGAACGTCGAAAACGGCGCCGTGACCGAAGGCTACGGCGCCGACCGCGAAGAGATCATTCGCCTGCTCAACGCCTCGCTGGCCACTGAACTGGTCTGCGTGCTGCGCTACAAGCGCCACTACTTCATGGCCAGCGGCGTGAAAGCGCAGATCGCCGCTGAAGAATTCCTCGAACATGCGACCCAGGAAGGCGAACACGCCGACAAACTCGCCGAACGTATCGTGCAGTTGGGTGGCGAGCCGGAATTCAACCCGGACCTGCTGTCGAAGAACGCCCACGCGCAATACGTGGCCGGCAACAATTTGAAGGAAATGGTCTACGAAGACCTCGTCGCCGAGCGGATTGCGGTCGACAGCTACCGCGAAATCATCCAGTACATCGGCGATAAAGACCCGACCACTCGCCGTCTGCTTGAAGAAATCCTGGCTCAGGAAGAAGAGCATGCGGACGATATGGCGGATATTCTCGAAAGTCTGTAAATGACTGCGCATCTAAAAAGGGGGAAGCGGGTTAGCCCGCTTCCCCTTTTGACCGTCAGTTCGTCAGAAACCATGATAGGGCCATCCCCGCCATGGACGAGAGTGTGAGCAGGTAGGGAAGAACACTGTCACTGTGGCGAGGGAGCTTGCTCCCTCGCCACGGGTTAGCGGTTGCCCGCTCTATCGCTTAACTGACCGGCATTAGCGCCGAATCAACCTTTCACAGTCTTCGGCGCCTTGCCTTCCTTCATCTGCTGCAACAACGGCGCGCACTGATTGGGCACATCACCGCTCGGCGCGACCAGTGCCAGCAACCCGGCGGCCGGGCCGGCGATGATCCCCAACGCGACCATGCCGGCGCCGCGCAGTGCCAGGGGGATGGCTTTCACGCCGGCATTCGGTTTGATGAACGGACCGTTCACATACAGCGGTGAGCGCAGGGAGAACAGGCGGAAGCCTTTCGACTCCGGGGTGATGGTCAGGTCAAGCTGCTCCGAGGCCATGTTCGCCGTGCCATCGATGTAGATGATCGCGTTCTCGGTATCGAACACAAACAAGCGTGTGGTCGCGAGCCCGGTCTTGATGCCGAAGTCCGCCGCTGCGCAGTTGATCTTCACTTCCTTGTCGCCAAACAAACGCCCGACGACGTAGTTGCCCACGTTGAGCCCGACGATTTCCATCAGCCCCCGGCTGATGGCGCCGTCGTTGATCAGCATCTTCAGGTCGCCGTTGGCCGAGCCCAGCAACGCCGCCACCGAGTTGCCGCGCCCGGCAATATCCGCATCGCCATTGAGTTCGCCAAAGCTGGTTTTCATCGGTTCGAAGGTCGGGAACAACTGCTTGAGCTTGAAGTTGCGCGCGGTCAATTTGGCGCGGCCTTCCATTGGCGTGACGCGCCCGTTCAGGCGAATCTGCGCATCGAGCTTGCCGCCAGCCACGCCGAACCGCAGGGGTTGCAGGCTCAGTTCGCCGTCGGTGAGCACCAGGTGCGTGTAGAGGTCGGTGAAGGGCAAGTCGGTGCTGTGGACGATGCGTTTGCCGGTGAATTCGACGTCGGCATCCATGTCACGCCAACGCTCGGTGCGGAAGGCTTCCACCGGCAGTACTTTGGTCGCCGGCTGTTTACTCATCCCGCCCCGGGCCTTTTGCTTGGCGTTGGAATCAGCACCGATCAAGGGGGCAAGGTCGGCCATCAACAGTTGATTGGACACCAGCGTGCCGCTGAGTTTGGGGCGTGGCTGGCTGGCGACGTAGGCCAGGTTGCCGTGGATATCGCTGGCGCCGATCTTGCCGTTGAAGTTTTCGTAGCGGAACGTCGCGCCACTGGCTTGGCGCAGTTGGGCGGTCAGGTGCCCGTCGGTGGAATAGGCTGGTGAGTCCGGCAGGGTGACACCGGTCAGCGGGTACAGGTTACCCAGGCTTGCGCCTGCGAGTTTCAAGCGCAGGTCCAGGGCGCCCAGGTTGAGCGGGTCGGTCAGGGTGCCGGCCAGGGCGATGCGGGTGTCGGCGATGTTTACCTGGGCTTGCAGCGGGAAGGGCTTGGCCGCGTCCTGCAAGGCGAGCAGGCCGCCGATCTTGCCGCTGCCGTCGAGTTTCTGGCCGTGGTACTGGCCTTTGACCTTGAGGCCGAACGCGTAGTCCTGGGGGGCCGCGCCTTTTTCCAAGACTTTTTTGGCATCGGCATCGCCGACGATTTCGCCAAACGGAATGGGTTTGCCCAACGGGTCGACGATCACGTCCAGCTGGGTTTTGAGGGTCTGGTCGTCGAGCGTCACGTGGCCCTTGTCGAAGCCGATGGCGCCGATCTCCACCACCCAGTTGGAGGGCTCAGCGTTGGGGTCCTTGGGATCAAATGTGAATACCCAGTTGGCACGCCCATCGGCCAGGCGCTGCAACTCGGCGCTCGGCTCGGTGAGGTCGATGCGCGGGATCACCACGCGCTGCACCAGCAAGGCCAACGGTGAGATACGCAGTTCCACTCGCTTGAGCGTGACCATTTGCGGGGTTTTCGACCACTCGGGGTTGCCCAGGCTCAGGTCTTCGGCGATCACATGGGGCCATGGCACCCAGGCACGCCAGCCACCTTGGTCCAGTTCACGGCGCCACACCACCGCCAGGTTGCCATTGACGGCAAACGGGCGATGCAGTTCTTCGGAGACCTTGGCATTGAGCGGCGGTTTGATGCGGTTCCAGTCGAAGAACAACAAAAACACCACCACCACGACGATTGACAGAACGATGCTGGCGCAACACCAAGCGACGATTTTACGAGTGCGCGTCATTGCACAGAACTCCTGAATACGACTGGCCGAGTCACAGCCCTTAAGACAACTTATACAGCTAGGACTGGCAAACCACCCCGGGGTTTAACCCGATCGGCGTTTTGCCAGAAAAAACCCATTTTTCTGACCGCCTCGACAGTTTTTTCCTACGCCAGCGCACCATTGGTACCCAGGTGCGTGTCGAAAATACCCAGTACGGTGCAAAACCGCGGGCTTGAGAGGCACGACTTAGAGCCTCCTACGAGAACAATCAATTCCGTTGATTATTACCATTGTGTTTATGAACTTTTATATCGACTTATCGAGAGTAGCATTAGCCCCGTACCCACTTAATCGCCCTCCCAAGGAGCAACCGATCATGAAACGCCAAGTACTCGCTACCGTGCTGCTGTCTGTCCTCGCTTCCAGTGCTTTTGCCCTGCCGGCCGCTGAACAAGCGATCCCACAAGTCAAAGCCGATGCCGTTCAGTTCAGCCAAACCCTCGCCCGTAGCGGGTCGCAAGAAGAAGAGAACCGTGACTACGCCAAAGGTGCCGTTGCTGAAAATGGTTCGGAACAAGCCAACAAACGCGCTTACACCGAAGGTGTAACCGAAAACGGCCGCAACCGCCTGGAAGAGAAAGGTCTGGTTGAAGGTGGTGCTGAACAAGCCAACGAACGCGCCTACACCCAAGGTGTTGCTGAAGGTGGTGCTGACCGTCTGCAAGAACTGCATCAAGCTCAGAGCTAAGCCCGTGGTGGCCCGGAAAAAAGCCCGATCCCTGGATCGGGCTTTTGACTTTTTGCAGAACGTGTCACGTATCCACGCAGCAATCCCCCGCCAAGTTCGACGTCAATGAAGCGGTTTTGCTAGAGTGCGTCGCTGTACTTGCCGACAAAGCCCGCCTGCCATGCTGCCCCGTGCCGAACAGAAGCAACAGACCCGCCTCGCCCTGATGGACGCTGCCCGCCATCTGATGGAGTGTGGCCGTGGGTTCGGCAGCCTGAGCCTGCGCGAAGTGGCCAAGACGGCCGGGATCGTGCCCACCGGGTTCTATCGTCACTTTGCCGACATGGACCAACTGGGCCTGGTGCTGGTCAGCGAAGTCGGCCAGACCTTCCGCGCTACGATCCGCCTGGTGCGCCACAACGAATTCGTGATGGGCGGCATTATCGATGCGTCCGTGCGGATCTTCCTGGATGTGGTCTCAGCCAATCGTTCGCAATTCCTGTTCCTGGCCCGCGAACAGTACGGTGGCTGCCTCGCCGTGCGCCAAGCCATCGGCGCCTTGCGCGAAGACATCACCCGTGACCTGGCCGCCGACCTGACCTTGATGCCCAAGCTCCAGCACCTGGATGCCGACGGCCTGCACGTGATGGCCGACCTGATCGTCAAAAGTGTGTTCGCCACCCTGCCTGACATCATCGACCCGCCCGCCCACGCGCTGCCCGCCCATCTCACGCCCCAGGCGAAAATCACCCAGCAGTTGCGCTTCATCTTCATTGGCCTCAAGCACTGGCAGGGCCTCGGCAGCACCGAGTAAGCCGTCAACCCGCTTTATGGAAACGCTTGGCGCCGGTGTAGTTCTTGTTCCAGTAGTTGTTGCCGAGCGAATCGATGCGCACGTTCTTGCCGGCCCGCGGCGAATGAATGAATTTACCTTCGCCGATATACAGCCCCACATGGCTGACCTGGCCGCGCCCGTTGCCTTTGAAAAACACCGCGTCCCCCGGCTTGAGCTCGTTGCGCTTGACGGTCGCGGCCGTTGAACGGTGCATCGCCGCCGTGGTACGCGGGATATGAATGTTGGCTTCGGTCTTGAACAGATAGACCAGGAAACTGCTGCAATCAAACCCCTGCTCGGCCGAGCTGCCGCCCCATTTGTAAGGCGTGCCCAGCAAGGCATGGGCGCGGTCGATCACATTCGCCACCGAAGACGATGGAACACCTTGCAGCGAAGAGCCGAAGGTCGATTGGGATTTCAGGTTGGCCGAGGCCGATGAGATGACACAAGAGAGAGAGAAAAGGATTAAAAAGAAAAATGACTTGAACATGACGAACATCGCTGTGGTGTAAAGACGGCGCAAATCCTAAAGAAATAGTGCGTAGCTTTTTGAACGCCGAATCCGGTTACCGCGTAGGAGAAATCCGAAAAAGTACAAGTGCGAAATAGATGAAGGAAACTTCATACTGCACGTACACGATATCCACACAAATGCACCCATCCAGTGCCACACTTCCAGTGCGCGCACCAAATTGAAGCACGCAGAAAAATAGCTGACGCCCTATTCGGTGGCACGGCCTGTTTACCTACAGGGAATTCCTACCCCCGCACGTGATTGGCAAGCCCCTTGCTCTAGCTCTCTTATCGCTCATAGCTGGAAGCCTTCTGATGCTGGTGATCCACCGCCGAATCGCCCCGCAAGCCCTCTGGGCCGCCGAGTTGCTGCTGAACTTCGAAGCCCGCAGCAAAAGCCGCCTGCGCTGTTTCAGTGCCGACGGCGAAGACGTCGGCCTGTTCCTGGAGCGTGGCCAGCCGCCGCTGCACGATGGCGAGTTCCTACAGGCTGAAGACGGACGTGTCGTGCGTGTCTGCGCGCGCCCTGAACAATTGCTGCACGTCACCTGCCGCAACGCATTTGAACTGACCCGCGCCGCGTATCACCTGGGCAATCGCCATGTGGCCTTGCAAGTGGGCGACGGCTGGCTGCGCCTGCTGGATGATTACGTGCTCAAGGCCATGCTTGAACAACTGGGCGCGCAGACCGAAAGCCTCGAAGCGCCGTTCCAACCGGAACACGGGGCCTACGGCGGCGGGCACCATCATTCGCGCCATGGCGATGAAGATTTCAACTACCCGCCGAAGCTGCATCAATTCGGCGTGCGTTTATGAACCCAGCCTGGGCGCTGCTGCGTCTGGCCAGTCCGCAATTGCCGATTGGCGGCTACAGCTATTCCCAGGGCCTGGAAATGGCCGTGGAAAATGGCCGCGTCAAGGATGCGCCCGGCGCCCGCCGTTGGATCAGCGACCAGTTGCTGCTCAACCTCGCGCGTTTCGAAGCGCCACTGTTGCTCGCGCATTGCCGCGCCGCCGTGGCCGGCGATTGGTCGCAACTGGCGCAACGGTGCGAAGAACACCGCGCCAGTCGCGAGACCCGCGAGCTGTATCAGGAGAGCCGGCAGATGGGGTACTCCCTGCAGCAACTGCTCAACGGCCTGCCGGAACTGGACGACGCGGCGCGTGATTTTCTCGCACAACACGCCGAGCCGCATCTGGCGCTGGGCTGGGCCTTGGCCGCACGCGCCTGGGGCATCAGCCCGGACGACGCCCTCGCCGCCTGGCTGTGGAGCTGGCTGGAAAACCAATTGGCCGTGCTGATGAAAACCCTGCCGCTCGGCCAGCAAGCCGCGCAGCGCCTGACCAGTGAACTGCTGCCCCTGCTGCAGCACGCCCAACAGGACGCCGGCCGCATCGAGCCCAACCATTTGGGCAGCGCCGCGTTCGGCCTGTCCCTGGCGTGCATGGCCCACGAGCGCCAGTACAGCCGCCTGTTCCGTTCATAAGCGCGTTTACTTTGGCGCCTTTTATTTTGGAGAAGCACATGAACACACAACCTTTGCGTGTCGGCATCGGCGGCCCGGTGGGCTCCGGCAAGACGGCCCTGACCCTGGCCCTGTGCCTGGCCTTGCGCGATCGCTACAACCTGGCGGTGGTCACCAACGACATCTATACCCGCGAAGACGCCGACTTCCTGGTGCGCAATCAGGCCCTGGCGCCCGAACGCATCATCGGCGTGGAAACCGGCGGCTGCCCGCACACGGCGATCCGTGAAGACGCCTCGATCAACCTGGAAGCGGTGGACCAACTGAACCGGCGCTTTCCCGGCCTGGACCTGATCCTGGTCGAGTCGGGCGGCGATAACCTGTCGGCGACGTTCAGCCCGGAGCTGTCGGACCTGACCATCTATGTGATCGATGTGTCGGCCGGCGACAAGCTGCCGCGCAAAGGCGGTCCGGGTATCTGCAAATCCGACCTGCTGGTGATCAACAAGATCGACCTGGCGCCCCTGGTCGGTGCCTCGCTGGAGCTGATGAACAGCGACACCCAACGCATGCGCAACGGTAAACCCTTTGTGTTCAGCAACCAGAAAACCGGCGTCGGCCTGGATGAGATCGTCGCCTTCATCGAACGCCAGGGCCTGCTGACCGCGGCCTGATCAACCCATAAGGAAGCTGTCCATGAGCCTGAAAAAACTCTTCACCGCCGCCGCCCTGCTGCTCGCCCCAGCCCTGGCCTTCGCTCACCCGGGTCACGGTGACAACGGCCTGGTGGCGGGTATCAGCCATCCATTGGGCGGTCTCGACCATTTGCTGGCCATGGTGGCGGTCGGTTTGTGGGCCGCCCAGCAAAAAGGCGCGGCGCGTTGGGCGCTGCCCTGCACCTTCGTCGGCACTATGCTGCTGGGCGGCCTATTGGGCTTTGAAGGCCTGGCGTTGCCGGCGCTGGAAAGCGGGATTGCCGCTTCGGTGCTGGCCCTGGGCCTGGCCGTTGCGCTGGCGGTGCGGCCGCCATTGTTCATGGCGCTGGGGGCCACGGCGTTGTTCGCGCTGTTCCACGGCGTGGCCCATGGTTTGGAGCTGCCGGACATGTCCAGCCCTTGGGCGTATGCCGCCGGATTTGTCGGCGCAACCGCTGTGTTGCACGCGGCCGGTTATGCCGTGGTGCGCTGGCTGCCGACTGCGGCGGCGCCGTTGGTGCGGGTTGCCGGGGCGGCTTCGGCGGCGACTGGGGTTTGGTTACTGGCTGGCTGATTTGCGGCGCGATTAAGCGCCTCATCGGGGGCAAGTCGAATCGTCGCACCGCCCCTCCCACATTCGCTTGGGTTCACAGCTCAAACCTGTGGGAGGGGGCTTGCCCCCGATAGCGGTGGCGCAGACACCACCGCTCCCAAGCCTGCTACCATGCGCGCCTACACCCCTGCCGTGACGACGCCAGCCGATGCCCATCGCTCCAAGCTCCGCCCCTCAGCCTTCCTTGAATGCCGTGCTCACGCACTTCCATGACCTGATCGTGCCGCTCTGGCAGGGCCCGGGCTGGAACGCCGAGCTGGCGCTGCCCTATGAGGCGCTGGACGCCGACCACCGGCCGTTGCCGCCGCAACGCTACCGTGCCATGGCCTGCGCCCGGCAGTTGTACCTGTTCGCCAGCCTGATCGGCGAACCCGGCGCAGCCTTTGCCGAAGACCGCGCCGCCGCGTTGTTCCGCTCGCTGCAACGGCATTTCCACGACGCCGAGCACGGCGGCTGGTTCTACAGCATCGACCCCGCCGGCCAGCCGCTGGACAAGCGCAAGGATCTCTACACCCACGCCTTCATCATCTTCGCCTGCGCCCATTACTGGGCCAAAGTGCGCGAACCGCTGGTGGAGTCGGTGTTAAATGCGGCGCTGGAAGTGGTCGCCCAACGCTTCGCCAGCGGCGATGGCCTGTACGAGGCGGTGCTGGAGCGTAACTGGTCGTCGCTCAAGTCCGGCCCATTGCAAAACCCGTTGATGCACCTGGCTGAAGGCTTCCTCGCCACCCTGGCGGTGCGTGCAGACGCCGAGGTGCAAAGCGCATTACTGGCCTTGGCGACGGCCATGCAGCAGCGTTTCATCGAGCCCCAGCATGGCGTGATGATGGAAAAACCGCTGGGTGCTGTGGATAACTGGTTTGAGCCGGGGCACCAGTTCGAATGGTTCTTCTTGCTCGAGTCTTCAGACGTGCTGCGCGGCACACCGCTGCATGCTTCGCTGACGCGGGCCTTTGCTTATGCCGAGCACAAGGGTGTGGATAAGCAGACTGGTGCGGTCAGCGGCATGCTCACCCTGGACGGCAGTGTGCGCGACGGCACCCAGCGCATCTGGGCGCAGGCGGAATACCTGCGCGCATTGACCTTGCGCCCGGGCAGCGAAGCCGTGCTGCGGCGCCAGTTGCTTGCGTTGCAGCAACGCTTCCTGCATGCCAAGGGCTGGAATGAGTGCCTGGATGCCCAGGGCAGCGTGAGCCGACGGGATATGCCGTCGACCACGCCGTATCATCTGGCGACTTGTTATCAGGGGTTGGTCAAGGTTCTCGGTTGACCTCAGGGGCCTCATCGGGGGCAAGCCCCCTCCCACACTGGATTGGGTTCACAGATTTTGATGTGTGAACCCATTCAAATGTGGGAGGGGGCTTGCCCCCGATGCAGGCGACTCGGTCTAACCCCTTACTTGGCCCCACGCTCAATCGCAAACCCGGCCCAGGTCTGGCTCACCGGCATCAGCTCCAGGCGGTTGATGTTGACGTGCGCCGGGGTGTTCAGCACCCAGAAGATGGTGTCGGCGATGTCCTGCGGCTGGATCGGCTCGGCGCCAGCGTAGGTGGCGTCATAGCGCGCCTGGTCGCCGCCGAAGCGCACCAGGGAGAACTCGCTTTCGCACAGGCCCGGCTCGATGTTGGTCACGCGCACGCCGGTGCCTTGCAGGTCGCAGCGCAGGTTCAGCGAGAATTGCTTCACGAACGCTTTGGAACCGCCATACACGTGGCTGCCCGGGTACGGGTAGCTGCCGGCGATGGAGCCCAGGTTGACGATCCCCGCACCGCGACCATGAGCGATCAGGCGTGGCAGCAGCAGGCTGGTGGTGGTCAGCAGGCCCTTGATGTTGGTATCGACCATGGTTTCCCAGTCGTCGAGGCTGCACTTGGGCGCGGGGTCGGTGCCCACGGCCAGGCCGGCGTTGTTGATCAGGCCACGCAGCGTGGCGAACGACGGCGGCAGGTTGGCGATAGCGTCTTCCATGCCCTTGCGGTCACGCACGTCGACCACCAGGCCGTGTACTTCGGTCTGCTTGGAAAGCTCTTCGACCAGCGCGTTCAAACGCTCGGCACGACGACCGGTGAGCACCAGTTTCCAGCCGGCTTCGGCAAACCGACGGGCGCAGGCTTCGCCGAAACCGGACGTGGCGCCGGTGATAAACAGAGTGGATGTCATGTTGCTCTCCTCGAAGGGCCGCTGTAGCCACAGATAAAAACCGTGAGCAGCATGCCCGGCTCGGCGCGCAGCGGCAACCGCGCCGTCTATCGGCTTAAGGCACATTGGATCTGTGCGAAGCTGCCGCCGTTCAAGGTCACCACCGTGGCGCTGGTTTTTTCGATTTCATCCGGCAGGCTCAGGTGCAAATCACGCTCTGCGCTCTGGGGGTTTTCCCATAGGATTTTCTTGTAGTCCACGTAGCCTTTGGCTTCACCGCCACCGGCCACCAGCCGCACCGTGCTGCCACCCGGTCGGAAGTAAAGCGTAGTGCTCGCGCCGGTACAGAGGTAAGCGTTGTCCTTCTGTGGCGTGGGCATCAGGTGGCCAGACAAACCGCCAATCAGGCCGTATAGCAACCCGCTGGCCAGCAGAATCACGACGATACCGGTAAGCACGCGGATCAGCCCCGCATAGGGGCGCTTTTCGTGGCGAGCCTCCGCGAGTACCTCGACAGGCTGTGGCGCAACCGGCTCACGCGGCAGCGGCAGCGGCAGCGACTGCACCTGCGCCAGCATCAGCACCGGCTCAATCACCGGCACCGGCACCACCGTTCGCAACCTGGGCGCAGGCCGGGGCAAGCGTAGACGTTGGCGCTGGATAATCCCTGACTGGACCAGCACAAAGACAGCACACAACAACGGCACTACCTGGTTCAGCGCGGGGGACTGGGTATTGACCCACCCCACCACCACCGGATCGGATACCGCAATGTCACCCGCGATGTAGCCCAACAGGGCGCCCCCCACCGGCACCAGCATCCGATAACGCTGCAACAAGCCACTGACCCAGACGCTACCGAACATCAACATCGGCACGCTCAACAGCAGGCCCAGCACCAGATAGAACAGATTGCCTTGCGCCACAGCCGCCAGCCCGACCACGTTATCCAGGCTCATGATCAGGTCGGCGCTCAACACCGTCAGCACCGCACTGCCAAGGGTCATCAGCGAAGGAACCGGCGGCTGGCCGTCTTCGGCTGCTTCTTCTTCGCAGAGTAAACGGATTGCAATCACCACCAACAACAGCGCCCCGGCCAACTTGAACCAAGGCACCAGCAGCAGCCAGCCGGCCAGGGTCGTCAACAGTACGCGCAGGATAATCGCCCCGCTGGTGCCGATCATCACCAGATCGGAAGAGCACACGTCTGAACTCCAGTCACCCAGGTTATCTC
>ERZ1463034.152-NODE-152-length-20698-cov-14.903551_pt1 | contig 20698 bp, 19 predicted proteins | sample MGYA00564480_ERZ1463034 | MGnify/ENA primary metagenome ERZ1463034 (study PRJEB39244, sample SAMEA3635122) | Helicobacter pylori | study: EMG produced TPA metagenomics assembly of PRJEB11511 data set (Assembly of a 5300-year-old Helicobacter pylori...
CGTGAAACCTTAACTGGTGTCCAAAATTAGTTGACCAGTTCAGCTTGCTCCCGATGGCGGTGGGTCAGTCAGCTTATGTGTAGCTGATCCACCGCCATCGGGAGCAAGCCCCCTCCCACATTTTGAGCTTCAGTGTTTTCTAGAGGGTGTTTGCTCAGGCTTTGGCAGCGGCCAGGATCAAGGCTTTCATCTCGGCGACCGCGCCTTTGAAACCAACGAACAGCGCGTGCGCCACCAGCGCATGGCCGATGTTCAGTTCGTTGATGCCCTTGATCGCCGCCACGGCTTCGACGTTGTGGTAGTGCAGGCCGTGGCCGGCGTTGACGATCAGGCCTAGGTTGAGACCGCAGTTCACGCCTTCAATGATGCGTTGCAGCTCATCGGCCACTTCGGTCGGCGTGGTCGCATCGGCATAACGCCCGGTGTGCAGCTCGATGGCCGGCGCGCCAACGCGGTGCGAGGCTTCGATCTGGCGCTCATCGGCGTCGATGAACAGCGAGACTTCGCAGCCGATCCGCGACAGGCGCTCCACTGCGGCCTTGATCCGCGCCTCCTGGCCGGCCACGTCGAGGCCGCCTTCGGTGGTCAGTTCCTGACGGGTCTCCGGCACCAGGCAGATATGCGCCGGGCGGATGCGCTCGGCGAACGCCATCATTTCTTCGGTGACGCCCATTTCGAAGTTCATACGGGTTTGCAGCACATCCTTGAGCAACAGCACGTCGCGCTCCTGGATGTGCCGGCGGTCTTCGCGCAGGTGTACGGTGATGCCGTCGGCGCCCGCTTCTTCGGCGTCCAGCGCGGCTTTGACCGGGTCCGGGTAACGGGTGCCCCGGGCCTGGCGCAGCGTGGCGACGTGGTCGATGTTGACGCCGAGAAGAATGCGATTGCTGGTGGTCACGGAAGCGCTCCTGAAAAGGGAAAGAAACGCTGCACAGCATACACGGGGTTGTCAGGGCTTTCGAAACAACTCGCGACTGACCAGCGGCCGCCCGCCCAGATGCACGGCCAGGGCCTGGCGCATCAGGCGCTTGGCGGCGGACAACGCGCCAGGCGCGGTCCAGTCAGCTTCGCTCATGGCCAGCAGTTCGGTGCCCTGAAACAGGCCGGGTTGCAGCAGGTACACACGCTCCAGGCCGGCGTCGACTTGCAGGCGATACATGCCGTCGGCGGCGATGGGCTCGCCGTGCAGGTCGTTGCTCAGTTCAAAGCCGTAGCCCAGGTCGTCGAGCAGGCGCCATTCGAACGCGCGCAGCAGCGGCTCCAAGGGGCGGCCTTCGGCCAGGGCCAGCAGCGTGGCGGCGTAGTGATCGAAGACCGCCGGGTGCGGGTCTTCGGCGGGCAGCAGGCGGATCAGCAATTCATTGAGATAGAGGCCACTGAACAGTGCCTCGCCATTGAGCCAGGCGGAGTTGCCGACGCTTTCCAGGCGGCCGACGTTTTTCAGTTCGCCCTTGCCACGAAATTCCACGTCCAGCGCCACGAACGGCCGCGCCAAGGTACCTGTCTTGCCCCGCGCACTGCGCAACACCGCGCGCAGGCGACCCTGGGGCGTGAGGAAGTCCACCAACGCGCTGGTCTCGCGGTAGGCGCGGCTGTGCAGCACGTAGGCGGGTTGGCTGGGAGGCGGGGTTGAGGACATGGGTTCTCGCTGCTGGAATGCACTAGTGAAAACAACACAAACCTAATGTGGGAGGGGGCTTGCCCCCGATGGCGGTGGCTCAGTCAAAACATTTAGTGACTGACACTCTGCCATCGGGGGCAAGCCCCCTCCCACATTTATAGCCCTGCGGTGGATTCGAGACCTTACAGGTCGCCGTAACCCAGGGAGCGCAATGCGCGCTCATCATCGGACCAACCACCCTTCACCTTCACCCACAGGTTCAGCATGATCTTGGAATCGAACAGCAATTCCATGTCCTTGCGCGCTTCAGTGCCGATGCGCTTGATGCGTTCGCCCTTGTCGCCAATGATGATTTTTTTCTGGCCGTCACGTTCGACGAGGATCAGCGCATGGATATGCAGGGTCTTGCCCTGTTGCTTGAACTCTTCGATTTCGACGGTGATCTGGTACGGCAGCTCGGCGCCCATCTGGCGCATGATTTTCTCGCGCACCAGTTCGGCGGCGAGGAAACGGCTGCTGCGGTCGGTGATCTGGTCTTCCGGGAAGAAGTGCTCGTTCTCCGGCAGGTAGCCGGCGATCACGCGCTCCAGGGCTTCGAGGTTGTGCCCGTGCTGGGCCGAGATCGGCATGATCTGGGCATTCGGCAGTTGTTCCTGCAGCCAGCTCAGGTGCGGCATCAGCTCGGCTTTGTCTTCGATGCGGTCGGTCTTGTTCAGCGCGACAATCAACGGGCCGGTGACGTACTGCACGCGCTCGAGGACCATCTGGTCTTCGTCGGTCCACTTGGTGCGGTCGACCACGAAGATCACTACGTCGACGTCTTTCAACGCAGCCGAGGCGGTCTTGTTCATGTAGCGGTTCAGGGCTTTCTCGCCGCCTTTGTGCATGCCCGGGGTGTCGACGTAGACCGCTTGCACGGTGCCTTCGGTCTTGATGCCCAGCATGTTGTGACGGGTAGTCTGCGGCTTGCGCGAGGTGATCGCGAGCTTCTGGCCGAGGATGTGGTTCAGCAGCGTGGACTTGCCCACGTTGGGACGGCCGACGATGGCAACATAGCCACAGCGTGTTGCGGTTGAATCAGTCATGGCCATTCTCCACGCCCAGGGCAATCAGTGCTGCAGCGGCCGCTACCTGTTCGGCAATACGACGGCTCACACCCTGACCTCGGCTTTTTTCATTCAATAAGGTGATTTCACATTCCACGAAAAATACGCGGCAATGCGGCTCACCCTGGATATCCACCACTTCGTAGCGTGGCAGTTCGCACCCGCGGGACTGCAGGAATTCCTGCAGGCGGGTCTTGGGATCTTTGTTGGTGTCGACCAGGGTCAGGCTTTCGATCTCGGACGTCAGCCAAGCGGTGACGCGCGTCTTGGCCGCTTCCATGCCTGCATCCAGATAGATGGCGCCGATCAGCGCTTCAAGCGCGTCGGCCAGGATTGACTCGCGACGGAAACCGCCGCTCTTCAACTCACCGGAGCCCAGGCGCAGGTACTCGCCCAGGCCAAAGCCACGGGCCAGAACGGCCAGGGTCTCGCCCTTCACCAACCGCGCACGCAAGCGCGACAGCTGGCCTTCACGGGCTTGAGGGAAGCGTTCGAACAGGGCTTCACCGGCGACGAAATTGAGGATGGCATCACCGAGGAATTCCAGGCGTTCGTTGTTACGCCCTGCAAAACTGCGGTGTGTGAGGGCAAGGACCATCAGTTCCTGGTCTTTGAAGGTGTAGCCGAGCAGGTGCTCGAGACGACTTAGAGAAACGCTCACGGTTTACCCATATCTGTTTGGTGGCACCGGCGGCCATCGACGATTGACGCAGTGTTCAAATTCAAATCCTGGTTGGCGCTGCATGAGGCTGGAGATTGTCCAAGCCCCAAAAAAGCATTCGGCGCTGTGATCACAGCGCCGTCTGTATTACTTGATCAGCCCGACCCGCGAGAAGTTCGGCAGGTGGCTGAGTTTGGGTTCCGGCCAGCTCATCCAGACCGCGAAGGCCTTGCCGACGATATTCTGGTCGGGAACCATGCCCAACAGATCCTTGGGAATGGTGGGATCATCCCAATAGCGGCTGTCGTTGGAGTTGTCGCGGTTGTCGCCCATCATGAAATAGTGCCCGGCCGGCACTTTCCATTCGCCATCAGGCATTGCGCGGTAGCGACTCATTTCCTTGCGGATTTGGTGCTCCACCGCACCGAGTTTTTCCTGATACAGCTCGGCGCTGCCCAGGGTGTTCGGTTCGGCACCCAGTAGCTGCTCGGCCACCGACTCACCGTTGATGAACAGGCGCTTGTCGCTGGTGTAGCGAATCACGTCACCCGGCAGACCGACCACACGCTTGATGTAGTTAACGTTCGGATCGCTCGGGTAGCGGAACACCATCACATCGCCGCGCTGCGGGTCGCCGATCTCGATGACTTTTTTGTCGATCACCGGCAAGCGAATCCCGTAGGAAAACTTGTTCACCAGGATGAAGTCGCCCACGTCCAGGGTCGGCTTCATCGACCCCGACGGAATCTGGAACGGCTCCACCAGGAACGAACGCAGCACCAGCACGATGAACAGCACCGGGAAGAACGATTTGCCGTATTCAACCAGCAAAGGTTCTTTGTTCAGCTTCTCGATCACCACGACGTCGGGCTGGCTGACGCTGCCCTGATAGGACGCGATAGCCGCCCGCCGACGCGGGGCGAAGAACACCAGATCGAGCAACGCCAGGAGTCCGCAAACGGCAACGGCGATGACCAGCAACAGCGGGAAATTTAGCGACATAGGACCTAACTATCCAACCTGAGCACCGCAAGGAAGGCTTCTTGTGGAATTTCCACGTTGCCCACTTGCTTCATGCGTTTTTTACCGGCCTTTTGCTTCTCAAGCAGCTTGCGCTTACGGCTGACGTCGCCACCGTAGCATTTGGCCAGTACGTTCTTTCTGAGTGCCTTGACGGAAGTCCGCGCAATGATCTGCCCACCAATGGCGGCCTGGATCGCGACGTCGAACATCTGGCGCGGAATCAGTTCTTTCATCTTCTCGGTCAACTGTCGACCTTTGTAGTGCGCGTTGTCCTTGTGCACGATCAGTGCCAGGGCATCGACCTTGTCGCCGTTGATCAGCACATCCAGCTTCACCAGATTAGCCGACTGGTAACGATCGAAGTGGTAATCCAGCGAAGCATAGCCGCGACTGGTCGATTTGAGACGGTCGAAGAAGTCCAGGACCACTTCGTTCATCGGCAAATCGTAGGTCACTTGCACCTGGGTCCCGAGGAACAGCATGTCGTGCTGTATGCCACGTTTCTCGATACACAGGGTAATGACGTTGCCCAGGTGCTCCTGCGGCACAAGAATATTGGCGCGCACGATCGGTTCGCGCATGTCTTCGATGGAAGACAGGTCTGGGAGCTTGGAGGGGTTGTCGACGTAAATCGTTTCACCGGTTTTGAGCAACAACTCAAAAATAACGGTTGGCGCGGTGGTGATCAGGTCCAGGTCGTATTCGCGCTCAAGGCGCTCCTGGATGATCTCCATGTGCAGCATGCCGAGGAACCCGCAACGGAAACCAAAGCCCAGGGAGTCGGAGCTTTCCGGGGTGTACTGCAACGACGAGTCGTTGAGGGTCAGCTTTTGCAGGGCTTCGCGAAAGTCTTCGAAGTCGTCGGAGCTGACCGGGAACAGGCCGGCGTACACCTGCGGCTGGATGCGTTTGAAGCCCGGCAGCACGTCGACGTCAGGGGTGGAACTCAAGGTCAGGGTGTCACCCACCGGCGCACCGTGAATGTCCTTGATGCCGGCGATGATGAAGCCGACTTCACCGGCTTTCAGATCAACGGTGGCGGTGTGTTTGGGGTTGAACACACCGACGCTGTCCACCAGGTGGATCTTGCCGGTGGATTTGACCAGGATCTTGTCGCCTTTCTTCACACGGCCATGGCGCACGCGTACCAGGGAGACAACCCCCAGGTAGTTGTCGAACCAGGAGTCGATGATCAACGCTTGCAGCGGATCTTCGTAGTTGCCGGTTGGGGCGGGAATGGTTTTCACCAGGCGTTCGAGCACTTCGTCGACGCCCTGGCCGGTCTTGGCGCTGCACTCGACGGCGTCGGTGGCGTCAATGCCGATGATTTTTTCGATTTCTTCCTTCACGCGGTCCGGATCGGCCTGCGGCAGGTCGATCTTGTTCAGCACCGGCATGACTTCCAGGCCTTGCTCGATGGCGGTGTAGCAGTTGGCCACGGACTGGGCTTCAACACCCTGCCCCGCGTCCACCACCAGCAGCGCGCCTTCACAGGCCGCCAGGGAACGACTGACCTCATAGGTGAAGTCGACGTGGCCGGGGGTGTCAATGAAGTTCAGCTGGTACTTGATACCGTCTTTGGCGGTGTAGTACAGGGTAACGCTGTGGGCCTTGATGGTGATCCCGCGCTCGCGCTCGAGGTCCATGGAGTCCAGCACCTGGGCTTCCATTTCACGCTCGGCAAGGCCGCCGCACATCTGAATGAATCGATCGGCCAGCGTCGACTTGCCATGGTCAATGTGGGCGATGATGGAGAAATTGCGGATATGACTCAAATCACTCACGGATCAACACTCAAAAAGGCTGCAGGCAGACTGCCCGCTGAAAAATAGCCGGGAATTGTACCTGATGCTCGGGCCAGGCGTCATCTTTGCTGACCAGAACAAAAATGCCCCGATCTCTCGAACGGGGCATTTTTTGTTCATAAGCGCACGATCACCCGGCGCGGCGCAGCAGCCAGAACCCGGCCAGGGCGCATATAGCGGTCGGCACCAGCACCGCAAACAACGGTGAGAAACCGAACACGAGGCTCGACGGGCCCAGCAAATCCTGGGCAATACGGAAGGCAAAGCCCACCAGCACGCCAGTAAAGACCCGCTGACCGAGGGTTACGGAGCGCAACGGGCCGAAGATAAACGAGATCGCCATCAGCACCAGCGCGGCGGTGACGACCGGTTGCAGCACCTTGACCCAGAACGCCAGCCAGTAACGGCCGTTATTCAGGCCCTGATCCTTGAGGTAGTGGATATAACTCCACAAACCGGAGATCGGCAGGGCTTCCGGGACCATGACCACAGTGTTGAGCAGTTCCGGCTTCAGGGCGATGTCCCATTGTTCGGTGGGCACATTGATCACTTCGGTGCTGGCCTTGATGCCCTGGCCCACATTGCGGAAGTAAGTGGTGGTGACATCACTCAGCGTCCATTTCTCAGCACTGTACTGCGCGCGCTTGGCGAAACTGGAGGTCAGCATGTGCCGCTCTTTGTCGAACGTGTAACGCGTCACACCAATCAGCAGCCCGTCGGGCTGCACGGCGTTGATGTGGATGAATTCATCACCCTGACGGTGCCACAGGCCGTGCCTGGCGCTTTGCGCATCGCCCGAACCCTGGGCCAGGGCACGATTGGCCTGGGCAGTGGCTTCGGACGGTGGCGCCACGTACTCGCCTATCAGCACGCTGCACGCCATCAGCAACAGCATCGGTTTCATGACTGCCCAGACGATACGGCCGATGGAAACCCCCGCCGCACGCATGATCGTCAGCTCGCTGTTGCTGGCCAGGCCGCCCAGGCCGATCAGGCAGCCGATCAACCCGGCCATCGGCATCATCTCGTAGAGACGACGCGGAGCGGTCAGCGCCACGAAGCTCAATACATCCATCACGGTATAGGTGTCGGTGACGTTGCCCACTTCATCAATGAAGGCGAACAACGACGCCAGCCCGAGGATGATGCCCAGTACCGCCAGGATGGCGATCAGTACGCTGCTACCAATGTAGCGATCGAGCTTAGTCACGCGCCAACTCCTTCAGGCCACGACGGCTCTTCATTTTCAAACGTATAGGTTCCCAATAGAGCAGCCCCAGGCCGATCACCAGGAAGATGCCATGCACCCACCAAAGGCCGATGACTGGCGACAACTTGCCTTTTTCCAGGGCGCCACGGGCGGAAATCAGGATGGTCAGGTAGGCCATGTACAGCAAGATCGCCGGCAACAGTTTGAGGAAACGGCCCTGTCGCGGGTTTACACGGGACAGCGGCACGGCCATCAGGGTCACGATAAACACCAGAAGCGGCAGGGAAATACGCCATTGCAGCTCGGCGATGGAGCGCAGTTCGGGGCTGCCGAAAAGCGACGACGTCGGGAGCGCATCGCGGTCGGTGACTTCTTCGCTGATCTCAGGACGAGCCAGCATTACGCCATAAGTGTCGTATTTGATTGCCCGATAATCCGCCAGGCCCGGGCTGCCATCATAACGATAGCCATTTTCCAGGATCAGGTAACGGCTGCCGTCGGGGCGAACTTCCTGGCGGCCGCTGTCGGCCACCAGAATCGAAATACCACGATCTTTCTGGTTCTGCCCAAAGTTTTTCTGGGAAATGAACACACCGCCGAGGTTGGCGCGGTCATCGGTCATGGTTTCGGTGTAGGTGACCCGCGTGCCGTCGTTGAGTGCCTGAAAGCGCCCGGGCTCCAGGGTGTCGAACTCGGTCATCGCGTCCTGTTTGTTCAACAGCAACTGGAACTGCATGGCGCCTTGAGGCGCCAGGCTCATGCTCAACCAGGCCACCATCAGGGCAACACCGGCGGCCGGCACCATGGTCATGGCCAGCAGACGCTGCTGACTCATGCCGGTGGCCGAAAGCACGGTCATTTCACTTTCAAGGTACAACCGGCCGTAGGCCAGAAGAATGCCGAGAAACAGGCCGAGCGGCAGGATCAGCTGCAGGAAACCTGGCAGGCGAAAGCCCATGATCAAGAACAACGAGCCCGGATCCAGGGCGCCAGAAGCCGCCTGGGCAAGAAACTTGACGAAACGACCACTCATGATGATGACCAGCAACACTGCGCTCACGGCACTCAGGGTCAACAGGACTTCGCGGGACAGATAACGGAAGACGATCAAACCAGACACTCCAGGGTTGTCAGGCTAAGGCGGCCAAACAAGCAAGCATAACGAGTCGACCCGTTTAAACAGGCCGGCTAAAAAGATGGCGCATTATCCTGTGATTGACCGCGCCTGTCACGGGGCTTACTCATGCGCGTACACAAAGCGTGCGGCAAGGGTTGTCAGGCTCCGCCAGCGAGGTTCAAACTGCGGGCTTTGTCGCTGGCGGTTTACACGGCTGCCAGGCTTTAAAGCCGGAGCACACAGACTCCAGGCTCACAGACCTTTATAAGGGACCCGAACATGGAATTGGTTGTAAAAAGCGTTAGCCCCGAAACGTTGAAAACCGCCACCCTCGTGGTCGCTGTCGGCGAAGGCCGCAAGCTCGGCGTTGCCGCCAAACAACTCGACGAACTGAGCGGCGGCGCCATCAGCGCGATCCTCAAGCGCGGCGACCTGGCCGGCAAAGTCGGCCAGAGCCTGCTGCTGCAAAGCCTGCCCAACCTCAAGGCCGAGCGTGTGTTGCTGGTAGGCGTGGGCAAGGACGCCGAACTCGGCGACCGCCCGTTCCGCAAGATCGTCAGCGGCATTCTCACGACCCTCAAGGGCCTGGGCGGCAGCGATGCAGCGCTGGCACTCGATGAAATCGTCGTCAAAGGCCGCGACAGCTATGGCAAGACCCGCCTGCTGGCCGAAAGCCTGCTCGACGGCGGCTACGTCTTCGACGAGTTCAAGAGCCAGAAAGCCGAACCGCGCGCCCTGAACAAAGTCACCCTGCTGACCATCAAGGCCGCCCAGGCTGAAGTCGAACGCGCCGTGACCCACGCCCAGGCCATCGCCGCCGGCATGTCGTTCACCCGTGACCTCGGCAACATGCCGCCGAACATCTGCCACCCGACCTACCTGGGCGAGCAGGCCAAGGCGCTGGGCAAGGAATTCAAGAGCCTGAAAGTCGAAGTCCTGGATGAGAAGAAGATCAAGGAACTGGGCATGGGCTCGTTCTACGCGGTCGGCCAGGGCAGCGACCAGCCGCCACGCCTGATCGTGATGCAATACAACGGCGGCAAGAAGGCCGAGAAGCCTTACGCCCTGGTCGGCAAAGGCATCACCTTCGACACCGGCGGTATCAGCCTCAAGCCGGGTGCCGGCATGGATGAAATGAAGTACGACATGGGCGGCGCCGCCAGCGTGTTCGGCACCCTGCGTGCGGTGCTGGAGCTCAAGCTGCCGATCAACCTGGTGTGCATCCTGGCCTGCGCCGAGAACATGCCGAGCGGCGGCGCGGCCCGTCCGGGCGATATCGTCACCACCCTGAGTGGCCAGACCGTCGAGATCCTCAACACCGACGCCGAAGGCCGCTTGGTGCTGTGCGATGCCCTGACCTACGCCGAACGCTTCAAGCCACAGGCAGTGATCGACATCGCCACCCTGACCGGTGCCTGCATCGTCGCCCTCGGCTCCCACACCTCGGGCCTGCTGGGCAACAACGACGAACTGATCGAGCAACTGCTCAGCGCCGGCAAGGCCGCCGACGACCGCGCCTGGCAACTGCCGCTGTTCGACGAGTATCAGGAACAGCTGGACAGCCCGTTCGCCGACATCGCCAACATCGGCGGCCCGAAAGCCGGCACCATCACTGCGGCCTGCTTCCTGTCGCGCTTCGCCAAGAACTTCAACTGGGCACACCTGGACATCGCCGGCACCGCCTGGACCAGCGGCGGCAAGGACAAGGGCGCCACCGGCCGTCCGGTGCCACTGCTGACCCAGTACCTGCTGGATCGCGCCAAGGCCTGAAAACCGTGACTCCGGGGCGGCGCTACAGCCGCCTCGGGCTCCAGGAACCGCAATGACCCAAGTCGACTTCTATATATTGCCCAGCGCCGACCCGCTCGCGCGCCTGGACTTTGCCTGCAAACTCACCGAAAAAGCCTGGCGCATGGGCCACCGCATCTACCTGCATTGCAGCGATGCCGCCCAGCGCGACGAACTCGACGCCCGCCTGTGGCGCTTCAAGGGCGAAAGTTTCGTGCCCCACGGCCCCGCAGAAGCTGAACCCGAAGGCCAGGTTGTCCTGGGTGTAGGCGACAGCTGCGGCGATCACCATGACCTGCTGGTCAACCTCGACCTGAAAGTCCCGGCCTTTGCCAAGGCGTTCGCCCGCGTGGCGGAAGTAGTGGTGGAAGATCCGGCTATTCGTCAGGCCGCGCGGGAGAGTTTCCGTTTCTATCGAGAACAGGGCTATCCTTTGCAGGATCACCGGCTACAACGACTTTGAGTGCATGATGGACACCCCGAATACGATAAAAAAAGACGACCACCTGTTGGACGACCTGGAGTCGATCCGTCAGTTGCTGGGTGACGGCAACCTCCAACCGCCGCTGCTGACGGAGACCGTCAATGGCGACGTGCAGATTCCCCTGCTGTTCGACATGGTCGGCGCCAAGCCGGTTGAGCCGCTCGAACCGCAACCTGCCCCAGCCACCCCGGTTGTCGAAGCGGCGCCCGCTGCAGCGCCTGCCGAAAAGACCCCGGATGCCTTGCTGCTGCACCTGGACAACGAACTGCGCGCCGCCGCGCAATTGATCATGCAGGACGTGATCGACGACTTCGCCCCGCATATCGAAACCGAGATCAAGCGCCGGATGGATGCGCGGATGGAGCGGTTGCTCAGTCAATACCAGTCTTAAACCAGACACATACCCCCTGTGGGAGGGAGCTTGCTCCCTCCCACATTTGATCGCATGCGCCTTAAGGCCGTCTTCAACTCGCCCTCTCCCCTCTCCCCCGTTATACTTGTCGGCTTTCCTGAATTAATGCCAACTAGGGTCCCGCCGCGCATGGATAAGACCTACCAGCCGCACGCTATTGAAACTTCCTGGTACCAGACCTGGGAGTCCGAGAACTATTTCGCTCCGCAAGGCGCGGGCGATTCCTACACCATCATGATTCCGCCACCGAACGTCACTGGCAGCCTGCACATGGGCCATGGCTTCAACAATGCGATCATGGATGCGTTGATCCGTTTCCGTCGCATGCAGGGCCGCAACACCCTGTGGCAACCGGGCACCGACCACGCCGGTATCGCCACGCAGATGCTGGTGGAACGCCAACTCGAAGCCACCGGCCAGAGCCGTCACGACCTGGGCCGCGAAAAATTCCTGGAAAAAGTCTGGGAATGGAAGGATCAGTCCGGCGGCAACATCAGCCGTCAGATCCGTCGCCTGGGCTCGTCCGTCGATTGGAGCCGCGAGCGCTTCACCATGGACGACGGTCTGTCGGAAGCCGTGAAAGAAGCCTTCGTGCGCCTGCATGAAGACGGCCTGATCTACCGCGGCAAGCGCCTGGTCAACTGGGACACCAAGTTGCACACGGCAATTTCCGACCTCGAAGTGGAAAACCACGACGAGAAAGGCTTCCTGTGGAACCTCAAGTACCCGCTGGCCGATGGCGCCAAGACCGCTGAAGGCAACGACTACCTGATCGTCGCCACTACCCGTCCGGAAACCATGCTCGGCGATGCCGCCGTGGCCGTTAACCCGAACGATGAGCGCTACCAGGCCCTGATCGGCAAGTTCGTCGAGCTGCCGCTGGTTGGCCGGCGTATCCCGATCATCGCCGACGACTATTGCGACCCTGAATTCGGCACCGGCTGCGTGAAGATCACCCCGGCCCACGACTTCAACGACTACGAAGTCGGCAAGCGCCACAACCTGCCGCTGATGAACATCTTCGACAAGAACGCTGCCGTGCTGCCGGCCTGCCAGGTGTTCAACCTCGACGGCACGCTGAACGACAGCATCGACGGCAAGATCCCGGCCGAATACGCCGGCCTCGACCGTTTCGAAGCGCGCAAGCAGATCGTTGCCGCCTTCGACGCCGCCGGCCTGCTGGTCAGCGTCGACGACCATAACCTGAAAGTGCCGAAGGGCGACCGCTCCGGCACTATCATCGAGCCTTGGCTGACCGACCAGTGGTACGTGTCCACCAAGCCGCTGGCCGAGCCGGCGATTGCTGCCGTGGAAGATGGCCGTATCCAGTTCGTGCCCAAGCAATACGAAAACATGTACTTCTCGTGGATGCGCGACATCCAGGACTGGTGCATCAGCCGTCAGCTGTGGTGGGGCCACCGCATTCCGGCCTGGTACGACGAGTCGGGCAAGGTCTATGTCGGCCGCGACGAAGCCGAAGTGCGCGCCAAGCACAACCTCGGCCCGGACGTAGCCTTGCAACAGGACAACGACGTACTGGACACCTGGTTCAGCTCGGGCCTGTGGACCTTCTCGACCCTGGGCTGGCCGCAGCAGACCGAATTCCTGAAGAAATTCCACTCCACCGACGTGCTGGTCACCGGTTTCGACATCATTTTCTTCTGGGTCGCCCGGATGATCATGATGACCATGCACCTGATGAAGAACGAGGACGGTACCCCGCAGGTGCCGTTCAAGACCGTGTACGTCCATGGCCTGGTGCGTGATGGCCAGGGCCAGAAGATGTCCAAGTCCAAGGGCAACGTCCTTGACCCGCTGGACATCATCGACGGCATCGACCTGGAATCCCTGGTGCAGAAACGCACCTCGGGCCTGATGCAGCCGAAACTCGCGAAAAAGATCGAGAAGCAGACCCGCGACGAGTTCGCCGACGGCATCGCCAGCTACGGCACCGACGCCCTGCGCTTCACCTTCTGCTCGCTGGCGTCCACCGGTCGCGACATCAAGTTCGACATGGGCCGCGTCGAAGGCTATCGCAACTTCTGCAACAAGATCTGGAACGCGGCGCGCTACGTGCTGGATAAAGGCGAAGACTGCGGGCAGAACGGCGAAGCCGTCGAGCTGACCCTGGCCGACCGCTGGATCATCTCGCAGTTGCAGCGCACCGAAGCCGAAGTGACCCGCCAACTCGACCAGTTCCGTTTCGACCTGGCCGCACAAGCCTTGTACGAGTTCATCTGGAACCAGTATTGCGACTGGTACCTGGAACTGTCCAAGCCAGTGCTGTGGGACGAAAACGCGCCGGTCGAACGCCAGCGCGGCACCCGTCGCACCCTGGTGCGCGTACTCGAAGTGGCGCTGCGCCTGGCGCACCCGTTCATGCCGTTCATCACCGAAGAAATCTGGCAGCGCCTCGCGCCGCTGGCCGGTGTCCAAGGTAAGACCATCATGCTGCAACCTTGGCCGGTGGCCAACGAAGCCCGCATCGATGAGGCTGCCGAAAGCGATATCGAATGGCTCAAGAGCCTGATGCTCGGCACGCGCAACATCCGCGCCGAGATGAACATCGGCCCGGGCAAGCCACTGGCGGTATTCGTGAAGAACGCCAGCGCCGAGGACCAGCGTCGCCTCACCGAGAACGATGCGCTGCTCAAGAAGCTGGCCAAGCTGGAGTCGATCACCGTGTTGGCGGCTGGCGCCGAAGCGCCACTGTCGGCGACCGCACTGGTCGGCGACATGGAAGTGCTGGTGCCGATGGCCGGCCTGATCGACAAGGGCGCGGAACTGGCCCGTCTCGACAAGGAAATCCTGCGCCTGCAAGGCGAAGTGCAGCGGGTCGGCGGCAAGCTGTCCAACGCGGCATTCGTCGACAAGGCACCGGCTGAAGTGATCGAGAAAGAACGCGCCAAACTGGCCGAGGCTGAACAGGCCCTGGGCAAGCTGGCGGAGCAACATGCGCGGATTTCCAGCCTGTAAGGGCTAGCCGTGTGAAAAAAGAGACCTGCGGGTCTCTTTTTTTTCCTTTGCAAACCCGATCAATGTGGGAGGGGGCTTGCTCCCGATAGCGGTGGCTCAGTCAAACAGTTGGTGACTGATACTTTGCTATCGGGAGCAAGCCCCCTCCCACATTTGAACGGGGTCGCCTCAAGAATGTGTGACAATACCCGTCACTTTTGAAACAACCCCAGAATCGATGCAGCCATGACTTCCCCCAGCACACCGAAACCTTCGCGCAAGAAGCCTAAAACCGCCACCACGGCCAAACCCGTCGTGCCGCGCAAAGAGGCCACCCTGCACCCGCGCAACCGCCACCAGGGTCGTTACGACTTCCCGGCGCTGATCAAGACCACGCCGGAACTGGCGGAGTTCGTGATCATTAACCCTTACGGCAAGGAAAGCATCGACTTCGCCAGCCCGGACGCGGTACGGGTGTTCAACCGGGCGCTGTTGAAGTCCTTCTATGGCGTGCAGCATTGGGACATCCCGGCGGATTACCTGTGCCCGCCGGTGCCGGGGCGTGCCGACTATGTACACTTCCTCGCCGACCTGCTGGCCAGCGTCAATGACGGCGAAATCCCCCGTGGCGCGCCGGTCAAGGTGCTGGACATCGGCATGGGCGCCAACTGCGTCTACCCGCTGATCGGCTACAGCGAATACCGCTGGCACTTCCTCGGTTCGGAAGTCGACCCCACCGCCGTCGCTGCCGCCAAGGCCATCGTGCAGTCCAACGGCCTGAACAAGGCGATCCAACTGCGTCAGCAGAGCAATCCCAAGCATATTCTGCTGGGCCTGCTGGAACCCGGCGAGCGCTTTGACCTGACCATGTGCAACCCGCCGTTCCACGCGTCCATGGACGAAGCCACCAAGGGCAGCGAACGCAAATGGCGCGCCTTGGGCAAGGCCGATCCGAAACGCAAGTTGCCAGTGCTGAACTTCGGCGGCCAGTCGGCCGAGCTGTGGTGTGAAGGCGGTGAAGCGCGCTTCGTAACGCAATTGATCGCCGAGAGCGCGCACTTTGCCCACAAGGTGCTGTGGTTCAGCACCCTGGTGTCGAAAGCCTCGAACCTGCCCGCGATCCAGACGGCGCTGAAAAAGGCCGGTGTACTGGCGAGCCAGGTGGTGGAAATGTCCCAAGGGCAGAAGCAGAGCCGGTTTGTCGCCTGGACCTTCCAGACCCCATCCGAGCAGCAGGTGTGGCGTCAGCGCTGGGCACGCAAAGACTGAGCCCAAATCCCGGGCAACAAAAAACCGTGCCCGGATCGCTCCGGCGCACGGTTTTTTTTGCTGCGTCTTACTTGTTAACAGCGTCGGTCAGGCCTTTGGCCACAACCAGCTTGATAACTTTCTTGGCAGCGATTTCGATGGCAGCGCCAGTCGAAGGGTTACGGCCAGTACGGGCAGGACGCTCGGTCACTTTCAGTTTGCCAACGCCTGGCAGAGTGATTTCGCCGCCGTTTTCCAGCTGATCAGCAACAATTTGGCTCAGTTGATCCAGCAGAGCGCGCACGGTGGTTTTCGGTGCGTCTACTGCTTCAGCCAGGTCGGCGATCAGTTGGTCTTTAGTAATAGCCATTGTGGTGTTCCTTCCCTATCAAATTCATATGGATTGCAGAGTGCGGTGTCAGCCGTCGAGCCCGACCGTCAAGGCCTGGCATCCCCGGCTATAACCACGGAGATCGGGGTTATAGATGCTTGAATCGGGGATTGGTTCGACCTGACAAGTGCTGAATGCACGCTTAACGCCGAGTCTTGGGCGTAAGACCGGGCAAAACTAGCACAGAGACGGGGAAATATCCGCCTCTACCTACCCATTTGGTCAGCTTTATCGCTCTAAACCGTGAAAAAAAGGCATATGGCCCGTCGGAGGGCTTCCAAAACACCTTCCAAGCACGTCTTGGCCAATGGGTGCGGTACACTGGGCGACTTTTCGGGGAGGCCAACCGCTCCCCTATCAACCAGCCGAGAAGCCTATGCCGATCCGTCATTGCATCGTCCACCTGATCGACAAAAAACCCGACGGCACACCCGCAGTTCTCCACGCCCGCGACTCCGAGCTTGCCGAGTCGGCCGCGATCGAGAACATGCTTGCCGACCTCAACGAGAGCTACAACGCCAAACAAGGCAAGGCCTGGGGTTTCTTCCATGCCGAGTCGGGCGCGCACCCGTTCAGCGGCTGGTTGAAGGAATATTTCGAGGGTGGCCAGGATTTCACCACGTTCAGCCGCACCGCCGTCGAACACCTGCAGAAGCTGATGGAAGAGTCCAACCTGTCCACCGGTGGCCACGTGCTGTTTGCCCACTACCAGCAAGGCATGACCGACTACCTGGCCATCGCCCTGCTGCACCACAGCGAAGGCGTGGCGGTCACCGACGAACTGGACGTGACCCCATCGCGCCACCTCGACCTGGGCCAGTTGCACCTGGCGGCGCGGATCAACGTGTCAGAGTGGCAGAACAACAAGCAGTCCAAGCAGTACATCTCGTTTATCAAAGGCAAGAACGGCAAGAAAGTCTCGGAATACTTCCGCGACTTTATCGGCTGCCAGGAAGGCGTCGACGGCCCAGGCGAAACACGCACCCTGCTCAAGGCGTTCAGCGACTTCGTTGAAAGCGAGGACCTGCCCGACGAAACTGCCCGCGAAAAAACCAAGACCCTGGTGGACTATGCCAGCAGCCAGGCCAAGCTCGGCGAGCCGATGGGCCTGGAAGAATTGTCGGGTTTGATCGATGAAGATCGGCCTAAGGCGTTCTACGACCATATCCGCAACAAAGACTACGGCCTGTCGCCGGAGATCCCGGCCGACAAACGCACCCTCAACCAGTTCCGCCGCTTCACCGGACGCGCCGAGGGGCTGTCGATCAGTTTTGAAGCGCACCTTCTGGGCGACAAGATCGAGTACGACGAAGCCGCCGGCACCCTGATCATCAAGGGCCTGCCGACCCAACTGACCGACCAGCTCAAGCGCCGTAACTGATGCTCGGCGGGGTCTTTAAAAAAGTCCTGCTGGTGTTGCTGGTGGTGGTGGTGATCCAGAACTGGGGCAAGGTCGAACGGCTGTTCAACCCGTCCCAGGGGGTCTCCGAGCAGACGCGGGCCTCGGCGCGCGTGGTGCTCTATTCGACCGAGTGGTGTGGCTACTGCAAACAGATCCGCCGCTTCCTCGACCAGAAAGGTATTCCGTACCAGGCGTTCGATATCGACAAAAACGCCGCAGCGCGCAAGGCCTATGAGGCATTGGGCGGTGGTGGGATTCCGTTTGTGGACGTGAATGGCACGTTGATTCGCGAGTACAGCCCTGACGCGATCATGGCGGCGCTGAAGTAATCAGCGCACCACGATCATCCGTCCCAACACCGTGTGCTGCTCGAACCCCAGCACCGCCTGCAACGCATTCAGCACCGCGTGCGGATCGTTACTCGGGAAGCTGCCACTGACACGCCGGGCGCCCAGCTCGTCGTTGAGCAGTAGGATGCGGCCAGGGTAGTAACGGCGCAAATCCTCGATCACGTCGGCCAGCGGCGCCTTGTAGTAGTTGAGCCAGCCGTCGCGCCAGGCCAGGCGTGTTTCGCTGTCGACCGCGTGCCAGGGCTCGACGACACCATCGGCGTAGGCCACTTGCTGACCCGCCGTAAGAATTTGCTGCTGCGCCTGCTTGGCCGGTGTGACGCCGACCCGCCCCGACAACACCGTCACCTGCGCGCCCGCCGGTTGCAGGCGCACTTCGAACTGCGTGCCCAGCACCCGCGTTTCACCGCTGCCCGCTTCCACCACAAATGCCGCGCCGGTGTGAGTCACGCTGAAAAAGCCCGCACCGCGACGCAATTGGACATGCCGCTCACCCTGGCTGAAATCCACGGCGATGGCGCTGTCGGCATCCAGGGTGACGTGGGATTGATCGGCCAGGGTCACGGTTTTCACCTCGCCCGGCGCCGTGACGTAATCCGCGCCAAAGTCCTCGACCCAACGCGACGGTTGCCAGCCGGCGCCCATCGACAGCATCACCAGCAGGCACGCGGCCATTGCCAGCACGCCGGCCCCGCGCACGACCCGCGAGCGTTTCGAGGTGTGCATCGCATTCAGGTAACCCTGCAAGGCCAACGCGTCTTCATCCGCCAGTTTGCGCGCCGGTACTTCGCTCAACTCCCAGAGCAATTGGGCCTGGGAATAGGCCTGGACATGTGCCGGGTCGGCCTGCAGCCAACGGCTGAAGGTGGCCTGGTCGCCGCTGCTGGGCTGGTCGTGCAACAGGCTCAGCCAAGCCAATGCGGCCTGTTGCTGGTCGGGCGTCGGGGTGACGTTCACGGTGCTTTCCCTAGCGTGCGTGGAGGCGATGGCTCACGAAGGCTGGCTTTGCAGGCTTCGAGGGCACGCATCATATGTTTTTCCACGGCACTTTGGGACAGCCCCATGGCCTTGGCGATTTGCGCGTACTTGCGGCCGTGGATGCGGTTGAGCAGGAAGATCTGGCGGGTGCGCTCGGGCAATCTGCGCAAGGCGGCCTCGACGTGACGCAGGTCGTTGCCGGCCTCCAGCGCAGCCTGGGGCTCGGAGCCCTGATTGTCCTGCTGCTCGGGCAACCAGCCTTCGTTGCTGCGCACCCGCGCGCTTTCGCTGCGCAGGTGGTCGATGGCGATATTGCCGGCGCAGCGTAGCAGGTACGTGCTGAGTTCTTCGACCTGCACCAGCGGCCGGCGCCAGAAACGCAGGAACAAGTCCTGCACCAGGTCGGCCGCCGTGGCGCGACAGCCCACGCGCCGGCTGACCAGCGCTTCCATCTGCGAACGCTGGGACAAAAACACCTGCAGGAAATGCGCACGCCCACCAGCCGCGTCAGCGGGCTGGCTGTCCTGGGATTCCGGTGGCGGACTGATCATCATGCGCAGCTCACAGGGTGGCGAAGGCCGCGACGGGGCTGGCCAGCAGGCCAACGCCCGCCAGGCTCAAGGCCAACCTTGGCCGATACGGCAACAGCAGCACCAGCAGCAGCGCGCTGAACATCAACACCGCGCACCACTCCACCAGGCCCTGGGCCCAGCCCGTGGCGGCCACCGCCGGCCAGATCGATAGCGTCAGCAGCCACCCACCAGCCACGCGCAACCCCAAGCGGCGACGCGGCGACGGCTTGCTACGCAGCAGTTCGCCATGGTGACGGTCGGTAGACAGGCACAGTGCGGTAAACCCGACGTAGCACATCAGCCATGCAAGCAACATTCAGTGCGCCTCCGATTTGAGATTGAGCGGGCGCGCCCTTTCGGCCTTGGGCTCGGGCGCCGAGCGACGGTGCATCTTCCAGGCGGCCCAGGCGAGAAACACACCGCTGCCCAGGCACGTCAGGTCGAAGCCGGCCATGGCCCAGTCGCCCGTCGCCAGCGACACGCCCAGGTGGTGCGAGGTGGTCAGCGCGTTGAGCAGAGGGATCGCGCTAAACAACAGTGCGCCAACGCTCAGTTGCTCGACCCAGGCCTCGCGCCCTCGACGCAGCACGGCGTGCAACAGGCTCAGGCCCCAGACGATAAAGAAGACCTGCACTTCCCAGTCGGAACGCTCGGCAACGCTCACCGGCAGCAAACGGTTGGCCCAGAAGAACGCCGCAATGGCGAGCAACAGCCCGGACATACTGGCGATATTCAGCACTTCCACCAGGCGCAGCTCAAACGGCATGCCCCCGGTTTTGGCGTGCTTGAGCTGGCGCTTGCCGAGCCAGATCACCAGCCCGGTGCCGATCATCGCCGTGCCCGCCAGCCCGCAGATAAAGTACAGCCAGCGCAACACCGGACCGGCGAAATGACCCATGTGCAGGCCATAAAAACTGCCGCCGACCGCCGCCGGCAGCGATTGCTCGGCGCTGACCCGCAGCAGCTCGCCGGTGCTGCCGTTGAACGACACGGTGCTGCCGAAATCATGCGCCACGCGGTCGGCACCGGCGCGGAACACATTGACCGAGGCGTTCACATCACTTGGGTTATTCACCGCCAGCCGCCCGACATGCCCACCCGCCCACTGCGCCCGCGCCTGTTCGTACATCGGCAGCAACGGCAACAAGGTGCCGGGCTGGCCGAGCGCCGGCGCGTTGTCGGTGGCGGGGAACACGTCGTTGAAGAAGGCCCGACTGTCGTTGCCGTAAGAGGCCACGATGGGGGCCGGCATGACCATGCTCATGAAGATCACCAGGCTGCTGTAGGTGATCATCAAATGAAACGGCAGCACCAGTACGCCCACTGCGTTATGCCCGTCGAGCCAGGAGCGCTGCCCCTTGCGAGGGCGGAAGGTGAAGAAGTCCTTGAAGATTTTTTTGTGAGTGATGATGCCTGAGATCAACGCGACCAACATCACCATCGCGGCAAGGGTGGATAACCAGCGCCCCCAGGGATGCGGCATTTGCAACTGGAAGTGGAAGCGGTAGAAGAACTCGCCACCCTTGCTTTCACGGGCCTGCACGGCTTGGCCGCTGACCGGGTCGAGGACTTTCT
>ERZ1463034.153-NODE-153-length-20637-cov-11.879798_pt1 | contig 20637 bp, 18 predicted proteins | sample MGYA00564480_ERZ1463034 | MGnify/ENA primary metagenome ERZ1463034 (study PRJEB39244, sample SAMEA3635122) | Helicobacter pylori | study: EMG produced TPA metagenomics assembly of PRJEB11511 data set (Assembly of a 5300-year-old Helicobacter pylori...
TTCCCTACACGACGCTCTTCCGATCTTGGCCGTGGTGTATGTGCTGTCGACCTCGGTGATCCAGGGCATCGTGCCCAATGCCGAACTGGCCGCGTCCTCGGCACCGTTTGCGCTGGTTTACGCGCAGATGTTCAACCCCGGGGTCGGCCAGCTGATCATGGCGCTGGCGGTGCTAGCCTGTATCGGTTCGTTGCTGGGCTGGCAATTCACCCTGGCGCAAACGGCCAAGATGTCGGCGGACCAACGCCTGTTTCCGCGCTTTTTCAGCCGCGTCAGCGCCGCGAATGCGCCAGTGCTGGGGTTGCTGGCCTGTGCCACGCTGCAAAGCCTGATTGCCTTGTCGACCATCTCGCCCACTGCCAGCGCGCAGTTCAGCAAACTGGTGAACCTGGCGGTGGTGACTAACCTGTTGCCTTATGTGACCGCCCTCACCGGCTTGCTGGTGATGATGTATAAGGCGCACGCCAGCGCGACGGTGCAGGCGCGCAATACGCTGGTGGTGCTGGTGGCCGTGGGGTATTCGCTGTATGCGATTTATGCCTGCGGTGAAGACGCGGTGTTTGGCGCGATGCTGGTGCTGGCGTTCGGGTATCTGTTGTATGGCTTTCTGGCCAAGCGGTTTGTCGGGGAACAGGTCTATCCCCCTGACAGATGAAGATCAAAATGTGGGAGGGGGCTTGCCCCCGATAGCGATGGTTCAGTCAATGCATGTATCGACTGGCGCCGCAATCGGGGGCAAGACCCCTCCCACATTTTCTACCGAGTGCGTTTATTTACGCGCCGCCTCCCACTGTTTGAGCAGGTCGCCGTAGGCCACGGTTTCGCCTTTGGGTTTCTCGTTGGCCAGTTTCGGCTTCGGCGCGCCCGGCTGGTCGAACCAGTATTGGGCGTCGCGTTCCGGGTTCATTTTCGGCCCGCACACCGGTTGCACTTTGGAACGCTCCAGGCGCGCCATGATCGCGTCTTGCTCCTTGGCCAGATTGTCGAGCGCTTGTTGCGGGGTTTTCTCGCCACTGGCGGCCGCTGCGATGTTGCTCCACCACAGTTGCGCCAGGCGTGGATAGTCGGGCACGTTGGTGCCGGTCGGGGTCCACTCCACCCGGGCCGGGCTGCGGTAGAACTCCACCAGGCCACCGAGTTTCGGCGCCAGGTCGGTCATGGCTTGGGAGTTGATGTCGGACTCACGAATCGGCGTCAGGCCAACGATGGTTTTCTTCAGCGACACGGTTTTCGAGGTGACGAACTGCGCGTACAGCCAGGCCGCGAGTTTCTGCTTCTCAGGCGTCGATTTGAGGAAGGTCCAGGAACCCACGTCCTGATACCCCTTCTTCATGCCCTTTTCCCAATACGGCCCGACGGGCGATGGCGCCATGCGCCATTTCGGCGTGCCGTCGGCGTTTACCACAGGCAGGCCCGGTTTGGTCATGTCGGCGGTAAACGCGGTGTACCAGAAGATCTGCTGGGCGATATTGCCCTGGGACGGCACCGGGCCGGACTCGGAGAAGGTCATGCCCGCCGCTTCCGGTGGCGCATAGGCTTTCATCCAGTCCACGTATTTCTGCGTGGCAAACACGGCGGCCGGGCCGTTGGTGTCGCCGCCACGGGTCACGCTGGAGCCCACCGGGTGGCAGTCCTCCACGCGAATGCCCCACTCATCCACCGGCAAACCGTTGGGCAAACCCTTGTCGCCACCGCCGGCCATGGAGAACCAGGCATCGGTGAAGCGCCAGCCCAGGGACGGGTCTTTCTTGCCGTAGTCCATATGCCCATAGATGCGCTTGCCGTCGATTTCCTTGACGTCTTCGCTGAAGAATTTGGCGATGTCTTCGTAGGCCGACCAGTTCACCGGCACGCCGAGGTCATAGCCGTACTTCTCCTTGAACTTGGCTTTCAGCTCGGGACGTTCGAACCAGTCGGCGCGGAACCAGTACAGGTTGGCGAATTGCTGGTCGGGCAACTGGTAGATCTTGCCGTCCGGCGCGGTGGTGAAGGAGATCCCGATGAAGTCCTTGATGTCCAGGGTCGGCGAGGTGAAGTCCTTGCCTTCGTTGGCCATCAGGTCGGTGATGGATTCGGTCTTGCCGTAGCGAAAGTGCGTACCGATCAAGTCGGAATCGTTGACCCAACCGTCATAGATGTTCTTGTCGGACTGCATTTGGGTCTGCAGTTTCTCCACCACGTCGCCTTCCTGCAGCAGGTCGTGGGTCAGCTTGATGCCGGTGATTTCACTGAAGGCCTTGGCCAGTACCTTGGATTCGTACTCATGGGTGGTGAGGGTTTCCGACACCACGTTGATCTTCATCCCACGGAACGGTTCGGCGGCCTTGATAAACCACTTGAGTTCCTCGAGCTGCTGGTCGGCCGTGAGGGTCGACGGTTTGAACTCGCTGCCGATCCATTTTTTCGCCGCCTCTTCATACGCATCGGCCCAGGCCGTGGCGCTCAAACCACTGAGGGCCAGTACGGCGGCCAATGAAATGCTATGTCGCAGCTTATTGTTTTTATCGAACATAGAGACCTCCTGGTTGTTTATTCATACGGAGCGCTAGCCCCAACGCATCACAGACAACAGCCACACCACAGACAGCGCGGACGCCACCCAGATGCTCCAGTCGGTTACGCCGATCACCAGCAGGTGCAGGTAGGCGCTTCCGAGAAGACCGATAAACAAACGATCACCACGGGTGGTGCTGATCGGCAAAAAACCGCGCCGAGGGATACTCGGCGAGCGCAGTTCCCAGGTGGTCATGCCCGCCAGAATCAGGGCGATACCGCCAAAGAACAGCGCGGTCGGGGTGGTCCAGGCCATCCATTCCATCATCGACTCCTCAGACCCGGCCCAGGGCAAAGCCCTTGGCCACGTGGTTGCGCACAAACCAGATCACCAGCATGCCGGGCAGGATGGTCAATACCCCCGCCGCTGCCAGCACGCCCCAATCGATCCCCGACGCCGAGACGGTGCGGGTCATCACCGCCGCGATGGGCTTGGCGTTGACCGAGGTCAGCGTGCGCGCCAGCAGCAGTTCGACCCAGGAAAACATGAAGCAGAAAAACGCCGTCACGCCGATGCCGGAGCCAATCAACGGGATAAAAATCTTCACAAAGAACTTGGGAAAGGAGTAGCCGTCGATGTAGGCCGTTTCGTCGATTTCCTTGGGCACGCCAGACATGAAGCCTTCGAGAATCCACACCGCCAATGGCACGTTGAACAGGCAATGCGCCAAGGCCACCGCGATATGCGTGTCGAACAGGCCGATCGACGAATACAGCTGGAAAAACGGCAGCAGAAACACCGCCGGTGGCGCCATACGGTTGGTCAGCAGCCAGAAGAACAGGTGCTTGTCGCCCAGGAAGCGATAGCGCGAGAACGCATAGGCCGCCGGCAGCGCCACGCTCAGGGAGATCACGGTGTTCAGGCTCACGTAGTACAGCGAGTTCAGATAACCGGTGTACCAACTCGGGTCGGTGAAGATCACCTTGTAGTTGGCCAGGGTAAAATGCTGCGGAAACAGCGTGAGCCCGCCGAGGATTTCGGTGTTGCTTTTGAAGGACATGTTCAGCAGCCAGTAGATCGGCACCAGCAGGAACAGCATGTAGATCAGCAGCGGTATGAGTTTGCGCTTGCTCATGTTGGCGGCCTCAACGGTTGGCGTCGGAATGGGTCATGGCGGTGTAGAACAGCCAGGACACCAACAGGATGATCAGGAAGTACACCAGGGAAAACGCTGCGGCCGGGCCCAGGTCGAATTGGCCGACAGCCATCTGGGTCAGCGTCTGACTGAGGAACGTGGTGGCGTTACCCGGCCCGCCGCCGGTCAGTACGAAGGGCTCGGTGTAGATCATGAAACTGTCCATGAAGCGCAGCATCACCGCGATCAGCAGCACGCTTTTCAGCTTCGGCAACTGGATGTGTCGGAAAACCGCCCACGCCGACGCCCGATCGATACGCGCTGCCTGGTAGTACACGTCCGGAATGGCGCGCAGCCCCGAGAAGCACAGCAGCGCCACCAGGGACGTCCAGTGCCAGACGTCCATCACCAGCACCGTGACCCAGGCGTCCATGGTGTTGGCCGCATAGTTGTAGCTGATGCCCATGGCATTGAGGGTGGAGCCGAGCAGGCCAATATCGGCGCGGCCGAAGATCTGCCAGATGGTGCCCACCACGTTCCACGGAATCAGCAGCGGAATGGCGAGGATGATCAGCACCAGCGATGACCAGCGCCCCTTGGTCGGCATGGTCAGGGCGATGGCGATGCCCAGCGGGATTTCGATCAGCAGCACGCACGCCGAGTAGATGAACTGGCGCAGCAACGAGTCGTGCAGACGCGGGTCGAGCAACACCTGCTTGTACCAGTCGGCGCCGACGAAATAGCGACTGGACTGGTCGAAAATGTCCTGCACCGAGTAGTTGACCACCGTCATCATCGGGATCACCGCACTGAATGCCACCAGCAGGAACACCGGCAACACCAGCCACCAGGCCTTGTTGTTCTGCACCTTGTTCATGGCAGCACCTCCAGCAGGTAATCGTCGGCGTAGAGCATCAACCACTGCGTGGGGAAGCTGATGGAGGCGCGCCCCTCGGGCACCGGTTTGTCTTCGGCCAGGCGCACTTTCAGCGGTGCGCCGTCGAGGTTGAGGGTCAGGATCTTGTAGGTGCCGAGGTCCTCCACATAAACGACGTCGGCCTGGAGGGCGTCGGGATTTGGCTCATCCCACACGTGAATGAATTCCGGGCGGATGCCCACCTGCAAGGTCGTGTAGTGCGTATCGGTAATGCGTTGCTGCAACGCGGCGGACATGGGCAGCTGGGTGCCGGCAAAGCGCACGCCGCCCGCCTCGGCCTGCACTTCGATCAGATTCATCCCCGGGCTGCCGATGAAATAGCCGACAAACGTATGGCTCGGCCGCTCGAACAACTCGCGTGGCGTGCCGAACTGCACGATCTGCCCGCCGTACATCACCGCGATCTTGTCGGCGAAGGTCGAGGCTTCCAGTTGATCGTGGGTCACGTAGACCATGGTGATATTGAACTGCTCGTGGATCTGCTTGAGCTTGCGCCGCAGTTTCCATTTGAGGTGCGGGTCGATCACCGTCAGCGGCTCATCGAACAGGATCGCCGAGACATCGTCGCGCACCAGACCACGGCCCATGGAAACTTTCTGTTTTTCGTCGGCGGTGAGGTTGCGCGCCTTTTTGCCCAGCAGGCTTTGCAGGTCGAGGACTTCGGCGATTTCCTGCACTTTGCTGTGAATTTTCGCCTCGGCCATGCCCTGGTTACGTAACGGGAAAGCCAGGTTGTCGAACACCGTCATGGTGTCGTACACCACCGGGAACTGGAACACCTGGGCGATGTTGCGTTTTTCCGGGGTCAGCTCGTTGACCACTTTATGGTCGAACAGCACCTGCCCTTCGGACGGGCTGAGCAGGCCGGAGATGATATTGAGCAGGGTCGACTTGCCACAGCCCGAAGGCCCGAGCAAGGCGTAGGCACCGCCCTGCTCCCAAACATGGTTCATTTCCCGAATGGCGTAGTCTTCAGGACCAGTCGGCGTAGGGCTGTAGCTGTGCGCCAAGTTCTGCAAATGGATCTCGGCCATCAGGCAACCCTCGCGACACGGCGTCCGGGCGCCTGGACCAAACGGCCCTGGCTGTCGAACACAAACAGTTTATGGGTGGGGATGTACACGCGGATCGGCGCGTCGACGTCGTACTCATGCACCCCCGGCAAGTGCAGCACCAGCAGGAAATGCTCGCTGCGTACATGCAGGAAGGTTTCCGAGCCACTGATCTCGGCAACTTCCACGGTCACCGCCAGTTCGAGGTCGTCGTCGTTGCTGGGCACCAGGGCGATATGGCTGGGGCGCACACCAAAGCGGAACTCGCCCTCGCCGATGGGGCGCAGGTCGACGTTGAGCGGGAAATGAATGAAATTGGCGAAGCTCACTTCGTTGCCGCTGATGCGTCCCGGCATCAGGTTGATCGGCGGTTCGGAAAACAACTCGGCGGCCAATACGGTTTGCGGCTGGTGGTAGACCTCGGCCGCCTTGCCGCTCTGGATCACCCGGCCTTCGTGGAGGATGGTGGTGGTGCCGCCGAGCGCCAGCGCTTCGTTGGGCTCGGTGGTGGCGTAGATGGCAATGGTGTGGCGGGCCTTGAACAGCTCGCGCATTTCCTGACGCAGTTCTTCGCGCAGTTTGTAGTCCAGGTTCACCAACGGCTCATCGAACAGGATCAGTTCGGCATCCTTCACCAACGCGCGGGCCATCGCCGTGCGTTGCTGCTGGCCGCCGGACAGTTCCAGCGGGTGACGCTTGAGGAATTTCTCGATGCGCAGCATCTTCGCGGTTTCGAGCACCTTGCTCTGGATCAGCTCGTTGGACACACCGGCCTGGCGCAACGGCGAGGCGATGTTCTCGAACACGGTCATGGTCGGGTAGTTGATGAACTGTTGATACACCATCGACACGTTGCGCAGGCGCACCGGTTTATGCGTGACATCCACGCCGTTCATCAGGATGCGGCCGCTGTCGGGCTTGTCCAGGCCGGCCATCAGGCGCATCAGGCTGGTCTTGCCGGACAGGGTGCGACCGAGCAGCACGTTGAAAGAGCCGGCCTCGAAACGCAGGTTGGCATCGTCGATCCAGGTCTGGCCTTCGATGACGCGGGAGACATGTTCCAGGGTCAATGACATGACACGCCCTTTTTTATTATTGGAATGAATCTGGCCAGTCGTCAGAGCGAGTTTCATGCCAACTGCGGCAGGTGCTTGATCCACAAGCAAATGCCCTGAAAGAGATGTTCGGGAGTGAACAAAAATGAACAATGCTGACTGAACAACTGAACACTCGCCGGGTTGACAATGAACAGTTCTGAACAACACTGTTTTAACCCGATTTACTGAACACCGCCCCTCCCACATTGACTTGGTTACATCCGTTAGATTGTGCAAGACCCCAAAACAATAAAAAGAAGGTCTCCATGGCCGAACCGCTGACTCACGACACCCTCATCCAGGACTCCTGGCGCCGCTGCCGCGCGTTCGGCCTGGACCATCTGAGCCCACCCAGCTTTGACCAACTGCCCGCCGAGGGCATTAGCCAATTGCTGGAGAGCCAGCATTCCTTGGTGCAGACCACCCACCAGGAAGTATTGCCTTACTACGAGAACATCCTGAGCAACTCCAACTGTCTGATCATGCTGGCCGACAACCAGGGCCAGGTGTTGACGTCGTGGGGCACCCAACGCTTCATCGAACCCAAGTTGGCCCGTGGTTTCAGCGCCGGCGCCAGTTGGATGGAGCGCTCCAGTGGCACCAATGCCATCGGCACAGCGTTGGCCTGCGCCCAGGCGGTGCATATCGAACACGATGAGCACTTCCTCAAGGCCAACCGCTTCATGACCGGCTCGGCGGCGCCGATCTTCGACGCCCAGCGCGAAATCATCGCGGTGCTGGACGTGTCCAGCGACAGCTACCTGCCGCCCTCCCACACCCTGGGCATGGTCAAGATGATGAGCCAGACCGTGGAAAACCGGCTGATCCTCAACCTGTTTCGCGGCGAGCATTTCCAACTGACCTTCAACACCGGGCTGAACAACCTCGACAGTCAATGGGCGGGCCTGCTGATCTTTGATGAAAGCGGCCAGGTGTTGTCGGCCAATCGGCGCGCCGACAATTTGCTGGGCATCAGCCTGTCGCGGGTGATGATCGACCGTTTGTTCAAGGTGTCGATGCTGGAGTTACTGAATCAGCCGCAGGGTTTGCCGTTTTCCTTGCAGGCGGCAGGCCGCAATCGCTTCCAGTGTTTATTGAAGCGGCCCAAGCAGATGCCGGTACACGCGCGCGTTTTCAGCCAACCGGCGCCGCCTAAAGCCGCATCGATCAGCCTCAACACCCTGCATTTCGGCGATGTGCGCGTGGAAAAGGCCGTGCGCCAGGCCGAACGCCTGCTGGAAAAGGACATTCCGCTGCTGATCCACGGTGAAACCGGCGTGGGCAAAGAGGTGTTCGTCAAAGCCCTGCACCAGGCCAGTTCGCGCAGCCAACAGGCGTTTATCGCGGTGAACTGTGCGGCGATTCCCGCTGAACTGGTGGAATCGGAACTGTTCGGCTACGAAAAAGGCGCGTTTACCGGTGCAAATCAAAAAGGCAGCATCGGCCTGATCCGCAAGGCCGACAAGGGCACACTGTTTCTCGACGAGATCGGCGATATGCCACTGCCGACCCAGGCCCGCTTGCTGCGGGTCTTGCAGGAGCGCTGCGTGCAACCGGTGGGCAGCAGCGAACTGTTCCCGGTGGATTTGCGCATCATTTCCGCCACCAACCATGTACTACGCGAGCAGGTGCAGGCCGGGCGCTTTCGCGAGGATTTGTACTACCGCATTGGCGGATTGACCCTGGAGCTGCCGCCACTGCGCGAGCGCACTGACAAGCAGGCGCTATTCCAACACCTGTGGCAGCAACACCGCGAACCGACCCAATGGGCCGGGCTGAGCGCCGAGGTGCTGGCGTTGTTCGAGCAGCACCCGTGGCCGGGCAATTTGCGCCAGGTCAGCAGTGTGTTGCAGGTGGCGTTGGCCATGGCCGAGGGGCAGGCGATCCGTCCGGAGCATCTGCCGGATGATTTCTTCGTGGATCTGAACGTGACGGCGCCGCTGCCCGCCAGCGCGTCTCTGGATGACAGCGTCGATCTGACGCTGCGCTTGAAAGCGGCGGGCGGGAATATTTCCCACCTTGCGCGGGAACTCGGAGTGAGCCGCAACACGCTGTACAAGCGCCTGCGCCAAGGCAATGACTGAACAAACGCGATTGAGACAGGGCCACCTCGGACTTGAAACCGCCCCGTCCACACGCGACACTTCGCCGCTCCATCACGAGGACACTGCCGATGACCGCAAGCGCCGCCACCGTTTCTGCACGGGAGGCTTATCAAGTGCTCAAGGATATGGCCCTGGAAACGCGGGTCATCAGCGCCTGCGCGGCAGTGGATGACACGGTGAGCGTGGAAATCGACGGCTGGCAGGTAGTGCTGCTGATCCAAGGCGCGGTGCTGGTGGGCTGCCAGCACTGCCGCTCACCCGACGGGCGGAATGGGTCATTGGACAGTTGGCAACGCTACGGCACCAATCCGGTGGCATTGATGAGTATGTGGGAGCAGGCGCAAGTCGAGCGCCTGTTGTCGGTGTCTCAACGCCAGCTCCACGACACGCCGGTGTAAATGCCCCGACCATCCCCAGGCGTGGAGCGGGCGGCGTCCAGGCCGTTATCGTTGTAACCGGGCGTGACTGTGTTGGCGTAGCGGCGGTTGGTCAGGTTGCGCAGGTCGACCCAGGCTTGCCAGTCCTGCTGCGGGGCGTCGTAGCCGAAGGTCGCGCCGAGTAAGGTATAGGCCGTCGCGTAGTAGGAATTGGCGTAGTCCACCGCCACACGCGAGGAGTGCTCGGTGTTGAGGCTGGTGTAGAAGCCGGTCGGATGGCTATAGCGCAGTTGCGCCTGGTAGTAGTGCTTGGGAATGCCCGGCAAGGTGTTGTCGCCAAAGCGCTCATCGTCGCGGTAGTGGAAGTCGCTGAAGGTGTAGGCCTGGCGCAGGGCGAGCTTACCGCTGCGGCCTCCGTCCCACAGCGGGCTGAGCAGGCTCAGTTCGACGCCTTGGTGAACCGTGGGGCTGGCGTTGGATTCGGCGACGATCGCATTGCTGGTAGGGGTCTGGGCCTGGGTTTCGACGGTGAGCAACTCGTGGCGCACTTCGGAGCGGTACAGCGCCAGGTCCCATTGGCCGAACCACGCATCACCCCGACCACCGACTTCCAGCGTGGTGGCGGTCTGGTTTTTCAAGCTCACGCCTTCGCGTTGCAGTCCGGTCGCCGGGCCGCTGCCTGGCCCGAAGTATTTGTTGGAGCCCCAGATCATCGACCAGGCATGCGGCGGTTCGACCGATCGGCTCAGGTTGCCGTACACCTGCAATTGTGGGGTGAAGTCATAGCGCAGGCCGATACGCGGCGCGTAGTCCCAGTCATGTTGACTGAGCGGCGCCTGGCCATCGGGATAGGTCACCTGGGTTTCGCGGCGGGTGTAGATCGCGGCCAGGCCGGTGGTCAGCCACAGGTCCGGGACCAGTTCCAGGTCGTTGCCGATGTGCAGCACGGTGTCGGAGCCCAGGTAGCTGTAGTCGCGGGTCTTGGTGCCAGGGGCGTAGCCTGCGGTATTGCCGACAGGAATGCGCACGTATTCCGACGCGCCGTTGTTCGGCATCGCCTGGGTGGTGCGCAAGCCGATCGTGGTTTTGCTGTCGTGGCCGAACAGCGTGTCCTGGCGAATGTAGTTCAGCGTGCCGCTGATATCGGTGTAGGCGACTTTCAGGCGATTGGTGCCTTCGCGCAGGTCCATCGGGTAGTCGTGATAGGCCAGGCCAACTTCGATCCGGGAATTGTCGTCGAGCTGCAACGTGGTCTTGTTGGCGAGCCAGGTGGAGCCCGGTTGCAGGCGTTTTGAGTCGCGGGCGGCGTTGAGGCTGTTGGCGGCACGCGGATCGTGGCTGATCTGGTAGCGCGTGAGCTTGCCCGGCGTATCGTTGGTGGTTTCGCGGTAGCGCACGTAGAAACGCGTCTCCAGCTGCGGGTTGAAACGGTAGCCGAAGTTGGCCGCGATGCCCTTGCCCGTGCCGGCGCTCTGCTGCTGATAGCCGTCGGATTCGGAATCGGTGAGGCTGATGTAGTAGTCGGCGTCGCCCAGTACCTGGCCCGAACTGATCTCGCGCTGGGCATAGCCACGGCTGCCCGCTTCATAGCGCACTTGCAACTTGGGCGCGTCGTAGCCGGTGTGGGTCACGTAATTGACCGCCCCACCCAGGGCCAGCGCGCCCTGGTCAAAACCGTTGGCGCCGCGCAGCACCTCGACGCGGCTTTGCCACAAGGGGTCCTTGAGTTCATAAGGCGTACCGCCGGGGCCTGTGAGCGGCAAGCCGTCGAGCATCTCGTACAACCCGGAAGCATGGGCGCCGGGGCTGCGATTCAGGCCCGAGCCACGAATCGAGAGCTTTACCCCTTCATTATTCGCCGCCTTGGCGTACACCCCGGCCTGGTACTTGAACACGTCCTCGTTGGTGCTCACCCGTCCCTGTTGCACGCTGCCCATGTCAATGTAATTGGTACCGCCGGGCACGCTCTTGAGCTGCGCCTGCGCCACTTCACCCGCGCTGGCTTCGCGGGTGGTGACTTCGATCGGCGCCAATTGCAGGTCTTCGGCCTGCACAAGGGAGCTGAGGGTCAGGGCGGCAAAAAGCAGCGGAGGTTGGCGCAGCAGCATGGGGCGGGTCCTTGGAATGCGGGAGCGTGAAGGCCAGGCCAGGCACGCGAACTGTGATGGGAAGACAGGGATGCTCGCCAGGTCACGCTTTATTAACGAACCGGAGCCTTCCTACAACAGCATCGGACCCTGCCTGTTTTTAAACGCCATGGGATTGGGGAGTCGCGACCAGCCGAAAGGAAATAAGCACTCCAATCATTGCAAAAGAAGCCCTGGCGGCTCCCTAGTCAGCGGCGGGCTCCAACGCCCGCATGAAATCATCCGCCTCCGAGCCCGCCGGGAACCGGAAGCCGTACATTTCATCGGTGGCCAGAATCGCGCTGAGGGCGTCGCGAAACTGGGCTTCGGTCGGCGACTCCTGCAGCAGTTTGTGCGCCTGTAACAACAGGTCGGCAGAGACACCTTGAACACTTGCGGCGTCAATCACCGCAAACAGGATAAATCGCAGACGAATTTCGCGATCCGTGGGCCAAACCGTTTTTCGCTTACCCAAGGTAGGGCCTCATATTTAAGAAAAGTCCGAGGCTATTGCCGACGGGTGGGCGTTTCAAGCAGTGCAGTGCAAGATAGGGCACTTCCTACAGAGGAAACGGAAACTCCGCACTCAACCGCCCTGTCGACGCTGCCGAGTGGCTTGCCAGCACATCAGCGAGCCGGCCGTCACCAGCACGGCGCCCTGCCAGAATTGCGCGGTGAGGTGAGCCCCCAACCACAGCGCGGCGAATGCCGAGGACAACACCGGCCCCAGTGTGGAGATCAACGCCGCGCCACCCAACGGGCCGAAGCGTTCACTGACACTGCGGATCAATCCAGCGGCAGTGCTCCACAGGAGAATCGCCACCAAACCGCATGCTGTGGCGGCACGCTCGCTGTTGATCTGCATGGTTACCCCTGACACCCGAAGAAATTTGGCGGTGATGCTACCAGCGATCCACGCGGGCCTGGGGGTTCAAACCGGGCAACGTCAACGCTCACTGCACCGGCAGGAAATTCATCAGCAACAGGCTTTGCGCATAATTGACGCCCATACGTCGGTAGCGCTCATCGAGCATCTGGGTCAGCAGGTCGAGACGCGCGACGATCTTGCCGAACTCGACGGCGAAACTGAGGTTACTGCCCTCTTCCGAGATCTCGTTGGAAAACAGCAGCAGCACGCCGTTGGCGTCCTGACGCTGGCTGAGCAGCCAGGTGGCCTTTTCGATATTGCGCGCAGCGTTGCTGACGAATTGCGGGTCGATCGAGTCAGAGATATAGAACTGGGTGCGCCCGCCATGCGCGGTCACCAGCATGCTGCCAATCGCATAGATAAACGCCCCGACCCGGTCGCCACGAAACTCTGGGCTCAAGGAATAGCTCAGGGCCGCCAGATCACGTCGGTCCCCCAGGGCAGGCAGCGGTTGGCGGTTCTCGATGGCCTGACGGATTTCCCGCGAAGCACTCACTGCGTCCGGATAACCCGACTGCCGCCACTGGTTGGGGTTACGCAGGTACAGCTTATTCATCAGCAGATACAGACTTTGCAGGTTATCGCGCATGCCCAGGGTGGCCATGCGATCGACACTGGTCTGGAAGAACTCATCAGGTTTGCCATCGCTGAACTGCCTGGCGATATCCCGCCCCTGTTGCTGGCTGCAAGCGGTGGTGCAGAGCATGAACACGACAACCAGCCAAAGCGGGCGGCTCATCCATCGGGGGATAAAAGGCGGGAACGTATGCTTCATCTGCACCAGGTCTAGTTCTTATGTCCACACGCAGTATGGGTGTGGCTGGGACAGAGATAGATCCGAAAAATCCGAAAAAGTGCGGGATTAGGCAACAGAAAGCCCTGAATTTCATGAGAAGTGCCCAGCGCATGTTAGTGCGTATCGCGACCCGCAGGATTACCCAATAAAAACCTGATACCGAGCGGTTTATTCATAACTACAAAAGACAGGCCTTTAAATATTTAAGCCCCTGCAAACCCCGCAAATTTAAATACCGTTTCCTGCAAGGCACCTGCTGTCCCGGTTCAAACGGGAAACGAGGGCGCTGAACGCCGGCTCGACGACCGAAGTGACACCGAAACCACTCAAATCAATAGAAACGAGATTGAATACAATTAACAAAAACATAAAATTGATGAGCATGCTGCCTGCCAGATCGTTACACCCCTGACGTATCGGCTCTAAACTGAGAAAGATACTCAGCTATTCCGAACGAGGTGCTCGATCATGGCGTTCTGTTTTGGTCTATTCTCGCCGCGTCACCATTACAAAAATTACGTTTTGATCGATAACAGCGGTTGCTGTATAGGATTCAAGACGTGCGCTCGACATCCTGGCGGAAAATGGGTTGAAACTGAAGAGATAAACCTAACCTGGCTAAACAAACCATTTATCAACAGGTGCTCACCTCCCCCTTCAAGCCCCCATCCAAAGGCATAGAACAAAAGACATTCGCACTCAAAAGCAGACTGCTTTTGTTTCACCATGCCTCTTTGCATACATACTTATAAACACGCAGCTCACTCACATCAATATCACAATATTTTCACACTTCACACGGTTCAAAACCAATCAACTTCCTTAAGCATGGGAAGCACTCTCAATTATTTTAATTGCATTGCTTTCACATCAACTATCAAACAACGGTACCGATAGTATTAACTCAATTTACAGCTGCTTAAGGAAATCAACATGACATCTGCAATCAACGGCTCAACTCAAGCCAATTTACCTCAAGCGATAGTCACTCCGCGCCAAGCGCCCCCCGCTCCGATGGTAGACAGTGATGGCGATACTGACGGTAGCAGACCAGGCGAAGTGGAACAGACCAAGGCGACCTCAGGGTCGGTCGGTACACGAATCAACACAACCGCGTAACAATCCGCAGGTTTAGGCTCCAAAAACGGGGGCCTAAACCTCGTAGTGCAGACCCAGACATAGAGCGCTTTATACAAATAAAACGGCCAGCTTCAGCAGGGCTGAAACTGGCCGTCATAGCATTGTGTCCTTCGGGCTTGGCCGATAGTCGTCCGATTAGAAAATCGAGATTGGGTAATCCACGATCAAACGGGTTTCGTTGTAATCCCCTTCCGCCTGATCGGCGTTACCGCGGTGCCAGGCTTGACGCACTCGCATCGACAAGTCTTTGACTGGGCCGGTCTGCACCACGTACTTGGCTTCAAAGTTGGTTTCGTGGTGCTTACCGTCAGCGCCATAACCATAGGCTTGGTAGGCACTGCCGACCGGCATGTGCGTGCCGTCGATATTGTCACCGTTCAAGTAGCGCGTCATAAAGCTCAGCCCCGGCACGCCGTAAGCCGCCATGTTCAGGTCGTAACGGGCCTGCCAGGACCTTTCGCCTGGGCCGTTAAAGTCAGAGTATTGAACCGAGTTGGCCAGGAAGATGGAGTCGGCCAAATCACCCGACTTGTTATTACCCACGGCCACATAGTCAAACGGGGTATCGCCGTGAACTTTTTGGAACGCCAGTGTGACAGTGTGAGCACTCAAGAAAGAGTACGCCGCGGCCAACGACCAAGTGGTGTTGTCGATGGCACCGGCTTTGGACTGGCCGGAATCGAGGGTGCGGTAGATATTGAAGTCCAGGTTCAGTGACTGATCGGCAGTGAACGGGATCGTGTAGTTGGCATTACCGTAGTATTGATGCCAGACGTCTTTGAGGTCCGACGCAAACACGCTCATGGACAGGTTATCGGTCAGCGTGTATTTACCGCCGAGGTAGTCAATGCTCTTGGCCGGCACGTTTGCATAACCGGCATACAATTCGTGGCTATTGTTGGTTGTGGTCGGGCCGTTACTACTGGTGAAGTGTCCGGCGTCGAGGTTCAACCCTTCAATTTCGCTGCTCAACAAGTTGAAGCCAGTCGCTGTTTGAGGCGTGGCGCGAGTACCCGCCGTGGCCAGGACGGGGTTGTTGGGCTGCAAGTTGCCATAATGCAGTTCAGTCTTGGAAAAGCGGGCCTTGATCGACGCGCCTGCGCTACTGAAATCATTCTCCGGCCGGCCGTTGCTGCTGACCGGCAAGTTGCCAGAGTCCGCATTGCCTTTGCCACCATCCAGTTTCACGCCCCAGTATCCGTAAGCATCCACACCAAAGCCGACAGTGCCTTGGGTAAAGCCGGAGGTGAAGTTGCCTTGCATCACCTGCAACCAGTCCTGTTTGTCGCCCGCCGAATTTTTACCGTCACGATCAAAATAAAAGTTGCGAAGTAGGAGATTCAAGCTACTTCCGTCAACAAACCCCTTAGCCGTCGTTTGATCATCCACACCGGCGGCTGAGGCTAGTTGACTCACACCCAGCGAGACCGTCAGCGCCACCAAATTCCACTTAAAAGACATTGTTCGTTCCCCTGTTTTTAATAGAGCTGCCTCGTCTCTCGGTGCACAGTCAGCAGGGTGCCCCCTGAAGTCAGGCCGTCAAAGCGAACAGTTATAAGTCGATGGCAGATGAGAAAAATTCTAAGTCGCAACGCATTGACTGCGCAGCGCGAGGCACCGTTTTATAACGGTTTAGTTTTTGTACAGGGCAGCCCCTAAGGGGGAGAACTTATAACACCTCCCCGCCGAAAGAATGATCTCGTTTCCCGTGAAAGTAATTTTCCATTTCTGTAACAATTCAGGCTTATACAAGAAAGGCGAACGCGTGAAATGAGTTAGACATCCATGTTTCTCATATATCTAAAGTCCACAACATAATGCGTTCAAAGCAATGCAACCCATTGATTTCTTTAAATTCCCCATCAAGCTCAAGCGCTATAGCGGCAAGGGTGAAGTCATGTCTGAGGAAATAAAACCGATCCAGGCAACCCCAGTCGTACTCGATGAAAACGGCATACTCTGGCACCCGGACCTGCCATCACTCAAAAAATGAAGACGAAGAAGTGAGTGCCGAAATCTATACGCGGCAGCCGATCGCGTCGGATTCACGTCTAACTAAACAACGTTGTGCTAGCGTACCTGGAGGATGAATTACATGATGGTCTTAGACGCACGCATCGAGGTCGATACGACTATAAGCCTCGAGGCAGGACATCACATCGCTATAGAGCCTGCCTGCAAGTATCGCAGCGGCATGGGGGTACGGAACCTGATGACACACACTGTCCCATTGCACCCTCTTGATATGGATCATGATCAACCACTCATAAAGGTCGCTCTGTGAATACTGAGCTACCTCATTCAGGTTCGCCGCTGCTTGAGGGTTTGTGCGAGGAAGAGGTGCAGCGACGTCTGGCGCAGGACGGGCCGAACGAACTCCCCGCGTCCCGCCGACGCAGCGCACTGCGCCTGATATGCGACGTGGCCTTCGAGCCGATGTTCCTCCTGCTGGTCGCGTGCGGCGCTTTGTATATGGTGTTGGGCGATGTCCAGGAAGCCCTCATGTTGCTGGGCTTCGTCTTCGTTGTGATGAGCATCAGCTTTATCCAACAGCGGCGCAGTGAACGCTCCTTGAATGCGTTGCGGGACCTCTCCAGCCCCAGGGCTCAAGTGCTAAGGGGAGGTAAGGAGTGCAGCGTTCCCGCGCGGGACTTGGTCGTTGGCGATGTTGTAATGCTGGCTGAAGGCGATCGCGTACCCGCTGACCTGCTACTGACAACTTGCGCCAACCTATCAATTGATGAGTCCTTGCTGACCGGAGAATCCGTGCCCGTCAGCAAACTGGTCGCCCCGCAGTCTCATACACTCGGTGATCCAGCGCCGCCACCAATAGATGTGGCGCTTGCACAGGCGTTTTCAGGCACATTGGTCACATGCGGTACCGCCCAGGGACGTGTCACAGCCACAGGCGAGCGCAGTGCGCTGGGCCGGATTGGCCAGTCACTGGCAAACATTGAGGTGGAACCCACCCCGACGCAACAGGAAACGCGTCGTGTGGTCAAGCGGGTCGCTCTCATGGGCCTGGTGCTGGCGGCGGCGCTCGCTATCGCTTTCGGGCTGCTGCGCGGTGACTGGCTGCATGGGATGCTTGCTGGCCTGACGCTGGCGATGGCGATTCTACCGGAAGAGTTACCGGTTGTACTGACGCTCTTTCTAGGCCTCGGCGCCTGGCGACTCGCCCGTGAGAAAGTGTTAGCGCGCAGCATTCCTGCTGTCGAACTGCTCGGTGCTACCACCGTCTTATGCGTCGACAAAACAGGTACGCTGACGGCTAACAGAATGACGGTCAGGCGCCTTTGGTCCGAGGAGGCCGTGTATGAAGTCGCTGGGGACGGTACTCACGTCGGCACGCCTTTGCAGGAGGCACTCCACGGCGTGCTTGAGTACGCGGTTCTCGCTAGCCACCGCCATGCTTTCGATCCGATGGAGTCGGCCATCGGCGAGACCGGGCAGAGCCTGTTGGCGCTCACCGAGCACCTTCACGCTGACTGGACCCTGATCGACGACTATCCTTTGTCGCCCCAGATGCTCGCAATGTCGCGGGTCTGGCAATCGCCGAATCAACGAGAGCGACTCATTGCCGCAAAGGGTGCGCCCGAGGCAATCGTCGATTTGTGCCATCTGGATCCCGCCCGCAGCGCGCTCATTGCGGCTCAGGTCCTGGCAATGGCAGCAGACGGGCTTCGCGTTCTTGGCGTCGCACAAGCGACCTTCGCCGCCGAGGTGCTACCCGGTTTACAGCACGACTTCGACTTCAGGTTTCTAGGGTTGGTCGGGCTCGAAGATCCGATTCGCCCAGATGTGCCGCAGGCTATTGCCGAGTGCCGGGCCGCAGGCATCCGCGTGGTGATGATGACTGGCGACCACCCGGCCACAGCGATTTCGGTCGCCAGGCAGGCCGGTCTGGGCACCGATGCCCCTGTGATCACTGGAACCGAACTGTCCTCCCTGAACGATTCGGAGCTGGACAAACGGCTTGGCACGACGCAGATCTTCTGCCGCGTTCAGCCAGACCAGAAACTGCGCCTGGTACGCGCTTTCCGTGCGCATGGCGATGTAGTTGCCATGACCGGCGACGGCGTCAACGACGCACCTGCACTGAAGGCAGCCGATATTGGCGTTGCGATGGGTGCGCGTGGCACCGAGGTAGCACGCGAAGCCGCCGCACTGGTTTTACTCAATGATGATTTCGAGTCGTTGCTGACCGCAGTGCGCTATGGCCGCCGCATCTTCGCCAACTTGCGCAAAGCGATCGTATTTGTGGTGGCCGTACACGTGCCGATTGTCGGCCTATCCATGCTTCCAGTGCTTTTCGGCTGGCCGATGGTGCTGATGCCGGCGCACATTCTATTCTTGCAACTGATCATCGACCCTGCCTGCTCGGTCGTGTTCGAGGCCGAACCGCTTGAGCCAGATGCGATGAAGGCGCCTCCACGTCGACAGGACCAACGGTTATTCGACAGCGCGGTGATGACGCGTGGTATCTGCCAGGGCATTGGCTTACTGATACTGCTTCTAGCGACGTATGCGGGTATCAGGTTCTTTGCGCCGGTAGCGTCTGACCGAGATGAGCTTGCCAGAACACTAACCTTCGTCGTACTGGCGCTGGCCAACCTCGCCCTGATCCATACAAATAAGTCATGGCGCCGCACGCGCTGGATGGGGCATGGCGCGTTTGGTGCCCAACTGAGCTGGATCGCTTTCGCAACGTTGGCCATGTTGGCGCTAGCGCTCTTTTTTCCGCCTGTTACCCAGCTGTTCTCCTTCGTGACACCCGCGCCAGTATTGATACTCTTCGCGTTTGGCATCGTCGCCCTTAGCTTGATGTGGTTCGAGGTGGTGAAATGGGTAATAAACATGAGGAGCGAGCATAGTGGCTGAACTATGCTCGTTGGCGCTGACCAAAAGCCTTTGGTACTAATTCTTGAGTTCGCCAGAGGCCGCACATCAGGCAGTCGTTGATCTGGGCATTAATGTCGGTACCGTCTGCGAGGATCTTAAAAGTCGGTTTCAAAATGAATCGTATCCGTCCGGTCAAGTTATCTAGCGCACTTTGCAAAACCAAGACATGGTGTTCGCTTAAGTGGTAGCCAGCCAATCAGATGAGAAATCGATGTATGCATGGGGCTGAAACGATAGCCTCCAGTCTCGCGCCACGATCTGGCGCATTCGAAAACGTGGCGCGGATTAGACGAAATCGCGACCTATAACGCTATAGGCCGCCACGGACACTCAAGGAATCAGTCATCCCGATCATCACGATCTCGGCCGTGATTACGATCATACCCGCGATCATCGTATCGGCGATCGTACCCACGGCCTCGACCTTGATCATTGTCGTAGCCCTGGTCGTATCTCCGCCCATGATCATCCCCTCTGTAACGATCATGCCCATACCTTCCTCCGTCGTCCCAGATAGGCACGCAACCACTAAGCAGAATAAGACCAGAAATGGCCAAAAGTGTTACTGCTGCGCGCTTCATCTTGAACGTCCTAATTGCTTGTGGGGGTTAATTTTTTGACTGCAAATTAGCCCAATGATTCAGCGGTGCCCCCGAATAAACATCAGCCCTTCGCCGACCTAACCAGCTACAAACACCGTGCCCAACAGCGCAAGTGGCTGAAGAACCGTAACTGGGTATTCGGCCTCTGGTGGGCAGCATGTTTGGCCGCATGAAGTTGGATATGGGCAACCCAACGATCGTCGACCAGAACCCGCTGCAGGCGCGACCGGCTTGGACGCCTGATTTTTCCAGAGTGAACTGAAATGCGCCCCCGAAACACAGAGAACAGGGACTTACCGCCGGGAATGGCACGATGCAAACGTCCGCGCAAGAACGGTAAGCCGACTCGTTAATAGCCTCAAGCCAAGACCTTGATCATCAACCTGCCGCAGCGACAGTAGAGCTATCCGCCAATAGAAAACTATAAACAAACTAGCAAATGCTCACGAAATCATCACAAACTTTTCACCACTCACTTGAAAACCAAAGCAACAAAAAACTTAAGTTCAAGAAACTCTCTCAGTTATTTTTATTCATGGGACTTTTAATTAGACCGCTTAACACATTGAAATAACATGCCGATAGTATTAACTCAAACCACCGTTTCTTAAGGGGATTCACATGACATCGGCAATCACTGGTTCGACACAGATCATCCAACCTCAACACGCAGCTATCAAACCCCAAGTCCGGCCAGCCGTGTCGGCAGACAGCGACGGCGATCATGACGGTAGCACTGCAAGCAAAGTCGAACAGCCCAAAGCAACCTCAGGATCGATAGGTACACGAGTCAACACGACCGCGTAACTGTCAGAAGACCTAGGAGGAGCAACAAACCCCCTCTGCGTCTTTGAAGGTTTTCCATTTGGCCCGTGCGCGGGCCCTTTTTTTGGTTCTTCACGGATTACCGGGAAAGACGCTCTTGATCTTCATGAAAAAGAATTCG
>ERZ1463034.154-NODE-154-length-20541-cov-45.575564_pt1 | contig 20541 bp, 21 predicted proteins | sample MGYA00564480_ERZ1463034 | MGnify/ENA primary metagenome ERZ1463034 (study PRJEB39244, sample SAMEA3635122) | Helicobacter pylori | study: EMG produced TPA metagenomics assembly of PRJEB11511 data set (Assembly of a 5300-year-old Helicobacter pylori...
CCCGTGCCGACTGCGAATCGCTGGGCATCGGCATCGGCGACTTCGTCGCGTTCGACCCCCTGCCAGAGTTTACTGAAAGCGGGCATATCAGCGCGCGACACCTGGACGACAAGGCTGGCGTCGCGGCCCTGCTGGCTGCACTTAAAGCAATTGTCGACAGTGGCGCCGAGCCGTTGATCGACTGCCATCCGTTGTTCACCATCACCGAAGAAACCGGTACCGGCGCGGCAGGCGTACTGCCGTGGGATGTCAGTGAGTTCGTCGGGATCGATATTGCCCCGGTCGCCCCAGGTCAGCATTCCAGCGAACATGCAGTGAGTGTCGCGATGCAGGACTCAGGAGGCCCTTACGACTACCACTTGTCACGGCACCTGTTGCGCCTGGGAGCCGAGAACGAACTGCCGGTACGCCGGGATTTATTCCGCTACTACTTCAGCGATGCGCACTCTGCCGTCACGGCCGGGCATGACATTCGCACCGCCCTGCTCGCCTTCGGCTGTGATGCGACCCATGGGTATGAACGCACCCACATCGACAGCCTCAGTGCCCTGAGCCGTCTACTGGGCGCCTACATGCTCAGCCCGCCGGTGTTCGCCAGCGATGCACAGCCGGCGAAAGGGTCGCTGGAGCGTTTCAGCCATCAGCTCGAACATGATGCCCAGATGGAATCCGACACCCGGGTACCGGCTGTAGAGAGCTTGATCGGTCAGCGCACCGAGGAGGTTTGAGGCATAGGGCGGTGGGAAACCTCCTGCCGCCCGGATGGAAGCATCGTCCTGGGATGTAGCCTGCTGACCTCAACCGCGCTAGCATCGCGGGAATTCATGCGAGAACCCCATGCTGATCCCCTACGACCAACTTGAAGCCGACACCCTTACCCGTCTGATCGAAGATTTCGTCACCCGTGACGGCACCGACAATGGCGACGAGACACCGCTGGAAACCCGCGTGCTGAGGGTGCGTCATGCCTTGGGCAAGGGTCAGGCGGTGATCGTATTCGAACCGGAAAGCCAGCAGTGCCAACTGATGCTCAAACACGACGTGCCCAAGGAATGGTTCGACTGATACCGGTCACGCCGTGGGCTCCGGCTCTTGCTCCGCCAAACGACTGGCGATGCGTCTGAAGACTTCCGCTCGATTGATTTTGATGTGCTTGGGTGCGGTAATTCCCAGCCGGACCTGATTGCCGTTCACGCTCAGAATTTGCACGGTGATGTCATCACCAATTGAAAAGGTCTCTCCAACTTCCCGCGTCAATATAAGCATTTTCCCTGCCCTCTTTTGTTACAAAGAGCAAAGATTGCACGGCGAAATCGGCCTCTTCAATGCATCTGCAGTAAATCAGTAATGCCCTTCATTCCGGCCAGACCGATCCTACGGAATAGGGCCACATGGCGATCAAAACCATAGGAGAAGTCAGCAACGCAGACAGGTTTTGGGTTTCTCAGGCGTTAGAAAATCGTGGGCCGAACAAGATGATGCTGGCGCCGATTACGCAGAGTGCGGCGCCCAGCCAATCGGACGTCAGTGGCCGAACCCGCTCGATCAGCCCCAGCCAACCAATGGATGCAACGATATAAATACCACCATAGGCCGCATAGGCACGTCCGGCGTATGTGGCTTCGATTCGGGTCAACAGCAACGCAAACAGTGTCAGGCTGAGCAGCGCCGGCAGCACCCATAACACGCTCTTGCCCATGCGTAACCACATCCAGAATGCATAACAACCGGCGATCTCGAACAACGCCGCAAGAAAAAACCACAGATAGTTGAGCACGTCGGCATCTCGTCAAGGTTGCTGGGGCAGATGCCGGCAACCCTAACTGCATGCTGGAGGCGGAGCAAGCCTTCGCGAAAACAGTGGCATGCGATCTACTTACTCGCGACCCGGCTTTGCCTTGGCGCGCATTTTTTCGGCCATGGAAATCATCTCGTCGTAGAGCATCTGCGGATTCTTCTGTTTCAGCTGCCAGGCCATGCGTCCTTGCTCGTGGGGCAGGATCATGAATTCGCCTTGGGCGACATGCTCAAAGATGTAGTCGGCAATATCGCTGGCGGTGATTGGCGAGCTTTCCAGCAGTTTGCCAACCTGGGCTTTCATCGCCGGGGTTGGACCACGGAAAGAATCGAGCAGGTTAGTCTGAAAAAACGACGGGCATACCACGTGAACACTGACTTCCTGTTGATGCAGTTCGACCAGCAGGCTTTCCGACAGCGCCACGACGCCGGCCTTGGCCACGTTGTAGTTGCTCATGGCCGGGCCCTGCATCAAGGCGGCCATTGACGCGATATTGATGATCTTGCCCTTGCTCGTTTCCAGCAACGGTAAAAACGCCTTGCAGCCCTTGACGACGCCCATGAGGTTGATCGCGATCTGCCAATCCCAATCCTCCAGCGACAGCTCGCTGAAAAAGCCACCGGAGGCAACGCCCGCGTTGTTGACGATAACGTCTATGCCGCCAAACTTCTCTTCGCACGCTTGGGCGAAGGCCGTCAGCTGGCTGTAATCCCGCACATCACAGCGTTGGATAAAACCGTCGCCGCCAACCTCGCGTACTGACTTAAGGGTTTCCTGCAAGCCAGGCTCATTGACGTCCGACAACGCCAATTGCCAGCCTTCACGGGCCCAGCGCAGCGCGATTTCGCGACCCAGGCCTGACCCGGCGCCGGTGATCATCATGCGATTTTGCATAGGGGAATGCCTTGTTGTTCCGGGGAAGATGAGTCGCAGTGTAGCGAAGGTCATCCCCGTAACACCTCACCATCCAATTGCTGAATACCAAGGGCAAACCCACGGCTTATAAGGCGTTGCGCTGACGCCAATGACGTCTTATCAAGCAGAAATAAACCACCCCATTGATCACCAAAACCCCAGCGCCTAACCACAACTGGGTCTGCGGCGTAAGCCCCGCAGGGTAGATCAGCGGAATCAGGTAATGCTCGATAAACCCACCGCTGAAACCTTGATCACCCGCCTTCACGCGCAACTCGTTTTCCAGCGGTGTAAGCGGGCAGTACAGATGACATATCTCGACAGCCGCGCCCCATGCAACCGCCGGAAGGTGCAGTGCAATAAGCCAGCGCCAACGTATCGCCAGTAATCCACCGAACAAGGCAAAGAGAATAAACAGCACATGCATGAGGACAACGGCATCGGCGGCAATGTGATAAAGCACAGTTCTGCCCCCCCATGAAATATTACGACACAGACCACGGACTTTTTTCAAACAGCCGCAGTCGGATCATTTAAGCAGTACACACTTTACGCATTGGGCGTTAACTGCGTGAACTGCAGAAGCCACTCACCAAGAGGGAACTCGTCATGGGCATCGGCACAATTCTTATCATCATCCTGATCCTGCTGCTCGTTGGCGGCCTGCCGGTATTCCCGCACTCCAGAAACTGGGGTTATGGGCCATCGGGCATCATCGGGACTGTTTTGATCATTCTGTTAATCCTGGTCCTGCTCGGCAGGATCTAGTCCGCTGGCTGCAGAACGCCCCGCTTTATAGCGGGGTTTTTTATGGTTCAGCAAAAATAACCGTTTTCACGTCCATAAAAAAAGCAGCCCGAAGGCTGCTTTTTTCATGACATCAACAGACGTTAGTGAGCGACGGCGCCGGTGGCACCCAAGCCAGTCTGCGAGCGGACAAATTGCGGGAAGAACAAGGCACGTTCTCCCTCTGCCGCTTTGGACTTGTCGGTGATGGAGAAGAACCAGATACCGATGAACGCGATGGCGATGGAGAACAGCGCCGGGTATTCATACGGGAAGATGGCTTTCTCGTGGTGCATGATCGTTACCCAGATGGTTGGGCCAAGGATCATCAAACCTACTGCGCTGACCAAGCCCATCCAGCCGCCAATCATGGCGCCCCGGGTGGTCAAGTTTTTCCAGTACATGGACAGCAACAGGACAGGGAAGTTACAGCTTGCCGCGATGGAGAACGCCAGGCCAACCATGAACGCGATGTTCTGGTTTTCGAACAGAATGCCCAGGAAGATAGCCAGAACACCCAGTGCGAGAGTGGTGATCTTCGATACCCGAATCTCATCTTTCTCGTTGGCTTTGCCGCCCTTGATTACACTGGCATACAGGTCGTGAGACACCGCTGTTGCGCCAGCCAGGGTCAAACCTGCAACCACTGCCAGGATGGTAGCGAACGCTACCGCAGAGATGAAGCCCAGGAACAAGCTGCCACCGACTGCATCGGCCAGGTGAATCGCCGCCATGTTATTACCGCCCAACAGCGCGCCAGCAGCGTCTTTGAAGGTCGGATTGGTGCTTACCAACAGGATCGCGCCGAAGCCGATGATGAAGGTCAGGATGTAGAAGTAGCCGATGAAGCCTGTTGCGTAGAGCACCGACTTGCGAGCTTCTTTAGCGTCGCTCACGGTGAAGAAGCGCATCAGGATGTGTGGCAGGCCAGCGGTACCGAACATCAGTGCCAGACCCAGAGAGAACGCAGACACAGGGTCTTTCACCAAGCCACCCGGGCTCATGATCGCTTCACCTTTAGGGTGAACTTTGATCGCCTCGGAAAACAGGGTGTTGAAATCGAAGTTAACGTGCTTCATGACCATGATTGCCATGAAGGTTGCACCCGACAGTAGCAACACCGCTTTGATGATCTGAACCCAGGTAGTCGCCAACATGCCGCCAAACAGGACGTACATGCACATCAGGACACCCACCAGAATCACCGCGATGTAGTAGTCCAGACCGAACAGAAGCTGAATCAGCTTGCCGGCACCGACCATTTGCGCGATCAGGTAGAACGCAACCACCACCAGAGAGCCGCAGGCAGACAGCGTGCGAATCTGGGTCTGACCTAAGCGATAGGATGCCACGTCAGCGAAGGTGTATTTACCCAGGTTACGCAGGCGCTCGGCGATCAGGAACAGAATGATCGGCCAACCCACCAGGAAGCCGATCGAGTAGATCAGGCCGTCGTAGCCGGTGGTGAACACCAGCGCGGAAATCCCCAGGAATGATGCTGCCGACATATAGTCGCCAGCAATCGCCAGACCGTTTTGCAGACCGGTAATTTTACCGCCCGCCGAGTAATAATCTGCCGCCGACTTGGTGCGTTTGGACGCCCAGTAGGTGATGCACAGGGTGAAGCCGACAAACACCACAAACATGGCAATAGCAGCAACGTTCAGCGGTTGTTTTTGCACTGCACCGGTAAGCGCTTCAGACGCCCACAGAGTCGGTGCGAACACAGCAAGGCCAAGGGCCGTTAGTAGTCGCCGGATCATTGTTGGGCCTCCTTCAGAATCGCTTTGTTCAGGTCATCAAATTCACCGTTCGCACGGTATACATAGATCCCGGTGAGGATAAACGCTGAAAGAATCAGCCCGACCCCTATCAGGATCCCCCACGTGATTGATGATTCAGGGCTGATTTTGCCCCCGAGAACCTGTGGCGCATAAGCGATTAAAAAGATAAAGCCCGCATACAACCCAAGCATGATCGCTGAAAGAATCCAAGCGAACCGCTCTCTTTTTGAGACCAGCTCCTTAAAAAGGGGGCTGTTTTGAATCGAGATGTAAATGCTGTCGTTCATTATTTTTGTCCTCGCAGCACAGATGAGTTTGAACGAATTACACTTTAGTCTGGTCCTGAGCGCACTCCAGACGACCTTAGTATTAGAACGACATTAGCTACGATGCGCGACGACGCACGCTTATTTGAATAAAGCAGGGGGATGATTAAGCGAGAGGGCGCGGATGGCGGGCAGTTATAGTCAGGCAAAAGGCCATCTTGCAGTAATGCAAGATGGCCTTGAAAGGTGCGACGTAGACGCGTTTAAGCGCTTTTACTTAGTCCACTCGGCAACACGTTCCGGGTGCTTGGCAACCCAGTCTTTCGCGGCGACTTCAGGCTTGGTGCCGTCTTGGATCGCGAGCATGACTTCACCGATTTCATCCTTGGAGTTCCAGGAGAATTTTTTCAGGAAGGCCACCACTTCAGGTGCCTTTTTCTCTAAACCCTTGCTGCCGATGCTGTTCACTGTCTCGGCTGCGCCATAAACGCCTTTTGGATCTTCAAGGAAGCGCAGTTTCCACTTGGCAAACATCCAGTGCGGAACCCAGCCAGTGACGGCAATGGACTCATGCTTTTCTTCAGCGCGGGTCAACTCGGCAATCATTGCAGCGCCGGAACTGGCCTGCAATTTGTAGCCCTCCAGGTTGTAGTCCTTGATCGCTTGATCGGTCTTCAGCATCACGCCTGAACCGGCGTCGATGCCCACGATTTTTTTCTTGAAGGAGTCATCGGTTTTCAGGTCGGCAACACTTTGCGCTTTGACGTATTCCGGGACGATCAGACCAATTTTGGCATCTTTGAAGTTAGGACCGTAGTCGACAACCTTGTCCTTGTTCTTGGTCCAGTACTCGCCGTGCGTGACTGGCAGCCAGGCCGACAGCATCAGGTCGAGTTTACCGGTCGCAACGCCCTGCCACATGATCCCGGTCGCAACCGGCATCAGCTTGACGTCATAACCAAGCTTCTGCTTGATCACTTCAGCCGCCACATGGGTCGTGGCAACGCTGTCAGACCAACCATCGACATAGCCGATGCTAAGCGTTGATTTAGTTTCTGCAATCGCCAGCGTGGAGCTGATCGCAAGTACCAGAGCGGCACCTGCGCCAAGGATTCGTCGAATCTTCATCGTTACTTCCCCGAAAGTGCTAGGCCCGACGACATGTCGAGCATGTTTAACGTTGTTTTTAGGGACCGCAGTTCATGCCCGGCTTTGGAGCGCTGCCGCCCCTTCACGCTTCGCCTGTTCACCTGCACAGACACATTCACCGTGCTGGCACCTTGATAATCAACCTGCAGGGGGATGCCTCCTGCTCTGTCAGCGACCTCAAGGCACCGAGAAACGACATCACCAATCCATCAACGACAAACCACCCTAAATAAGTGGTCTAGTCCGCCCGAACTTTGCATGTCCCTCTTCAGGTCAGCGCCAAAGAGCTTCTCCTGCCCTGGAAAAATACAGGTAACATGCCGGCCTCAGCCCCATTACGGCCCCATCATGCCTGCGATTTCCCGCTTTCCCGTTGCACCTTATCTGTTCGCGTGTCTGCTTGGTCTGTTCGCCCTTTGCGGCTTCTGGTATGGACTGGGGAAGCCGGTGATTCTGCCGGACGCGGCCACGCCTACGCACAAATTGCAGTGCGCCTCGTACACCCCGTTCGACAAGGATCAATCCCCGTTCGACCAGCCCTTCAAACTTCGACCGGAACGGATGGATGCCGACCTGGCCCTGCTCGCCACCCGATTCCAATGCATTCGCACCTATTCCATGACCGGACTGGAAGCCATTCCGGCGCTCGCGCGCAAACACGGGCTGAAGCTGATGCTAGGCGCCTGGGTTAATGCCAATCCCGTGGACACCGCCAAGGAAGTCGATGCACTGATCGCTTCGGCCAATACCAACGCTGACGTGGTCACTGCGGTGATCGTCGGCAACGAAGCGCTGTTGCGCAAGGAAGTGACCGGCTCGCAGTTGGCGAAGCTGATTCTTCAGGTCAAGGGCCAGGTCAAACAACCGGTGACCTACGCCGACGTGTGGGAGTTCTGGCTGCAGTACCCGGAAGTCGCGCCTGCAGTGGATTTTCTGACCATCCATTTGTTGCCGTATTGGGAAGATGATCCCAAGGGCATCGACGACGCTCTGGAGCATGTCGCACAGATTCGTCAGATCTTCGGCAGTCGCTTTGCGCCCAAAGACATCGTGATCGGCGAGACCGGCTGGCCCAGCGAAGGTCGCCAGCGGGAAACCGCTGTGCCGAGCCGAGCCAACGAAGCACGATTCATTCGTGGTTTTGTCGCCATGGCCGAACAGAACGGCTGGCACTACAACCTGATAGAAGCCTTTGACCAGCCGTGGAAACGCGCCGCCGAAGGCGCGGTAGGCGGTTACTGGGGATTGTTCGATGCAGACCGCCAGGAGAAAGGCGTGCTCGCAGGCCCGGTTTCCAACCTGCCTTACTGGCCTTTCTGGCTGGCCGTCAGTGGGCTGTTATTCGCGATGACTTTGGCAGTTGCTGGCCGCGTGTCCACCACACGCGCGGCGTTGGTCTTACCGCTGCTGGCCGCGCTGGGTGCTTGCTGCGTCGGCACCTGGGGCGAGCTGGCACGGATTACTAATCGTTTTGCGGGCGAATGGGTCTGGGCCGTGCTGTTGGTTGGTTTGAATCTGCTGGTGCTGACCCATGCCGCGCTGGCGCTGTCGGCCAAAGACGGCTGGCGGGCTCGCGCATTCCTCTGGTTTGAGGCCCGCGCCGGTTGGTGGGTAACCGCCACGGGGTTCGCCGCAGCGGTGATGATGCTGGCCATGGTGTTTGACCCGCGCTACCGCAGCTTTCCCACGCCGACCCTGATACTGCCCGCCTTGTTCTATCTATTCCGGCCAGTGCGTGTTCCGCGCCGGGAAGTCGCGCTGCTGACGTTCATCGTCGGTGCCGGTGTCGCGCCGCAGTTGTTCCAGGAAGGGCTCGCCAGCCAGCAGGCATTGGGCTGGGCATTGGTCAGCCTGCTGCTGACCGCTGCGCTGTGGCGTTGTTTGCGGGTCCGTCACGCCTGAACAGGCTGGGAATGTACCCATTGTGTTACCGGCCACACAAAGGCCGGTACCCATTCGGGTAACACGGAAACAAATGCTGATGATTTTTATCGACCGCACCGATACGACTTTATTTAAGTTACTGATTTTAAAGGATTTCTATAAACTGGCACGGCTCATGCTATATCTCTTGCACAACAAAAATAAAAACAAAGCAGCAACCCAATAAAAACAATACGTATCGGCTCTGACATAACAAGAACAACACGGACAGAGACGCAGCTAACAGATTTTTTTGGAGTGGAAGGGCTTTACCGGGGTTTCGATCCCGCAACCGGGCAGAGAACAATAAAACTACCTCAGGTAGCTACCAACGGGTTGGGTCACATCAGTGATCAAAGCAAGTCAGCGCTCAAAAAAATACGTTTGCTCTTGATCCCCAATGGGATCGCACAAAACAGCAGTAAAGGGACAGGTCGCCAAAAACAAGAACAGGCCACCCTACAATAATAAAAAAAGAGCACGCAATACGATTAGAGGGGAGCTTCGGCTCCCCTCAGTGCTGTCTGGGGTTTGAGATTCTGGATGTTGAATCAACGCACAGCGCGCGGTGCTCTGACCAACCGCAACCCGGCAATCACTACGGCAAACACTGCAAGGCTCGCACTGTAGAGCACCAGCGCCGGAATCCCGAACAGCACCGCTAGCACTGCCAAACCCCATCCGGCCCGACCTGGCACACAAAAAGCGATGACCGATGTCACCAACGCCGCCCAGGCGATCACCCCGAAATGAATCATCAACCCAAGGCTCGAACGCATCTGGCATTCCCAGTTCAATGCCTCGTTGGCGCAGAGACCGACCCAGCGGGCATCCTCCATCAACGAATAACGTAAACCATAGCTGGCAGCGAGCCAGAGCGGCAGAACGATCAGCAGCACAATCAGTGGCAGACGGCGGGACATGCAATACTCCAGAAACCAACGCGGCCGAAACCGGAAACGGCGCCCAGCATAATCGCCCGACACCCGTATGCAAGGGGCTCCAGCAATAATAAGACTGGCTTTACTGTCAGTTAACGGTACAGAACGTGTATCGTCTCAAACCTATACACGGCGTTCGCTTGCAAGTACGGCACTTTGGCACTACCCCAGTGGTCATAACCTGCGTACCTCACTCAGCACTTTCCCCAAGGGATTTAGTCATGCTCCGTTTTCTGCGCTGCGCTGCCGTTTTCGGCGGCCTCATTTTGAGTGCGTCCGCTCTGGCGGTCGATGTCGACCCGACCAGTTATGGCTTCCCCCTGACCAACCCCTTCGAAGCGACCATTGCCACAACACCTGCGGACCTGCGTCCAGACCTACCGGCCGATGCCGATATCGATCAAGCCGATTACACCCTTAACTTGCGTCCTGAACGCGATTTCACGCTGCCTGACAATTTCTGGGCAGTGAAAAAACTGCGCTATCGTCTGGCCAAGCAAAATCATCCGGCTCCGTTGGTCTTTTTGATTGCGGGCACCGGCGCGCCGTACACCAGTACGCTCAACGAATTCCTGAAAAAACTGTACTACGGTGCTGGCTATAACGTCGTGCAGTTATCGTCGCCCTCCAGCTTCGACTTCATGAGTGCCGCCTCGCGCTTTGCAACACCCGGAGTTTCCAAGGACGACGCGGAAGACTTGTATCGGGTGATGCAGGCCGTGCGTGCCCAACAATCGAACGTGCAGATCACTGATTACTACCTGACCGGTTACAGCCTGGGCGCACTGGATGCAGCCTTCGTCGCCCACCTGGACGAAACCCGACGCAGCTTCAATTTCAAGCGGGTGCTGCTGCTGAATCCGCCGGTCAACCTCTACACCTCGATTACCAACCTCGACAAACTGGTACAGACTGAGGTCAAGGGCATTAATAACAGCACCACGTTCTACGAACTGGTACTGGCCAAGCTGACCCGTTACTTCAAACAGAAAGGTTACGTCGATCTTAACGACGCGGTGCTTTTTGACTTCCAGCAGTCCAAGCAGCACTTGACCAATGAACAGATGGCGATGCTGATTGGCAGCACCTTCCGTTTCTCGGTGGCCGATATCGCCTTCACCTCCGACCTGATCAACCGCCGCGGGTTGATCACCCCACCCAAATACCCGATCAGTGAAGGGACCAGCCTGACCCCGTTCTTCAAGCGTGCGCTGCAATGTGATTTCAATTGTTACATCACTGAACAGGTCATCCCGATGTGGCGTGCACGCACCGACGGCGGCAGTCTGCTGCAACTGGTGGATCAAGTGAGCCTCTACGCGCTCAAGGATTACCTGCACAACAGCTCGAAAATTGCCGTGATGCATAACGCCGACGATGTAATTCTTGGCCCTGGCGACCTCGGTTTCCTGCGCAAAACGTTTGGTGACCGCTTGACTGTTTATCCCTACGGCGGCCATTGCGGCAACATTAACTACCGCGTCAACAGCGACGCCATGCTGGAGTTCTTCCGTGGCTAAACATCTCTTGTTTATCGCTGCCCTGTTGTGCGCAGGCGTAACCCATGCGGCCGATGTCCCACCAGCGGCCCATCCCCCGATCGTTGCCAGGGTCTCCAATCCGGACGGTTTCACCGAACCGTTGAAGTCACTGAAATTCAACCCGGGCCTGGACCAGCGAGAGTTCGAACGCGCGACCCTCAACGCCCTCAACGTCTATGACCCGTTAGAGTCGTGGAACCGTCGGGTGTATCACTTCAACTATCGCTTTGATGAGTGGGTATTCCTGCCGGTGGTCAACGGCTATCGCTACATCACACCGAACTTTTTGCGCTCCGGCGTCAGTAACTTCTTCAGCAACCTGGGCGATATCCCGAACCTGTTGAACAGTCTGTTCCAGTTCAAGGGCCACCGCTCGCTGAACACTACGGGCCGATTGCTGCTCAACACCACGGTCGGCGTCGCCGGGCTGTGGGACCCCGCGACCATGATGGGCCTGCCACGTCAAAGCGAAGACTTTGGTCAAACGTTGGGCTTCTATGGCTTGCCAAGTGGTCCGTACCTGATCCTGCCAATCCTCGGGCCATCGAACCTGCGTGACACCGCGGGGCTGGTCTTCGACTTTACGGCCGAATCGCAGATCAACTTCCTCAATGTCGCCCAGGTCAGCGACAATCACCCGGAAATCTACCTGTTGCGGGCTATCGACCGGCGCTACACCAACAGCTTCCGCTATGGTCAGGCGAACTCACCGTTCGAGTACGAGAAAGTGCGCTACGTCTACACCGAAGCGCGTAAGTTGCAGATTGCTGAGTAAGCAACTGAGCAACTGAGCAACTGAGCAAGCGTCATAAAACGGCCAGCCTGGGTAACAGGCTGGCCTTTTTATTGCCTGCTTTGTTATTGCCCATAACGATCAACTGCCGCTGACAGGGGAAAGCATCAGAATAATTGATAACCAAGGCATAAAAATCGCACCATTCCCTCAACGGGACAGGCATAACATAGTCGCCATTCCCACCTGATCAGGAGCTGCCGTGATGACTCAATTTCGCAACGTGCTGGCGATTCAAGCCGGTCAGCCTACTTCCGACGGTGCCGGCGTGCGCCTGACTCGTGTGTTCGGCGGCGAAAGCATGGAGCTGTTCGACCCGTTCCTGATGCTCGACGAGTTTGGCTCGGACAAGCCCGACGATTACATTGCCGGTTTCCCTGCGCATCCGCACCGAGGTTTCGAGACGGTCACCTATATGCTCGAAGGTCGGATGCGCCACGAGGATCATCTGGGCAACGTAGGCTTGCTCGAAGGGGGTGGTGTGCAATGGATGACGGCAGCCCGCGGGATTATCCACAGCGAAATGCCTGAGCAGGAGGAAGGTGTGATGCGCGGTTTTCAGCTGTGGCTGAACCTGCCGGCCAAGTCCAAGCTCAACCCCGCCAGCTATCAAGACATTCAACCGCAGAACATTCCCCGGTTGACCACGAAGGCTGGTGTGGAAGTGGTCGTGATCGCCGGGCAGTTCGACGACGGTCAGGTGCAACAGGCGGGTGCAGTGCAGCGCCCGGATACCGAACCGTTTTATTTCGACCTGCACATCCCCGCTGGCGCGAGCATCAGCCCGCAGATTCCACAGGGCCACCGCGTGCTGCTGTACGTTTACGAGGGCACCCTTGAACTTGCTGGTCAGCCACAAACAATCGACACCTGTCGTCTGGTACGCTTGTCTGACGTCGGTGAGTTGCAACTGCACAGCGCCTCAGGGGCAAAGGTGTTATTGATCGCAGGCAAGCCGTTGCGTGAGCCCATCGTGCAATACGGCCCGTTCGTGATGAACACCCGAGAAGAGATCGAGCAGGCATTGCGTGACTTTCGCGATGACCGCCTGACCGCCTGATCGACCGCGTAGTCGTTGGCATTGCAGAGACGGAGGATGACGCAGCATCCATAAAAATGTGGACGAATCCATTCCCCGTTATCGGTCTTATCGTTAACGGGGAATGGATTCATTGCAGAGAGGCGTTCATTGCTGGGTTTTGTGATCCAGTGCCGCGTAGAAATGGGCGCTTTGTTGCAGATATTTGGTGGTGTAGCTCTGGGTGACATTCGATTTTTTGTCGCTGATCTCGACACTGGCGCTGGCAGGCAGGGCGACAGCGGCGGAGATGGCGGATGCTGCAATGACAGAGAAGATATTGAAGTTCATGTCGTAAGCCTCGGATGTTCAGGTTGGGTAACTGCCGTTTAAGGCCGTGACTCAAACTTACGCCCGGGGGTCTGATCTCAGAAATGCTTTGTACTGGTAGCCCATATCAACTCAATTAATAACAGGCTGCAGCGCCCGGAAAACGGGGCTTAAGCCTATTATTCAGGGGTTAGCGGGTGAGGAATCTGAAGTCAGAGGGTGAGTCGATGTCCATTTTTTGCACGGTTTCGCCCAAAAGACCGGTCTTGGTGTCGCGGCGGAGGATAACGATCTGGTTGCTTTTCTGATTGGCAATCAACAGAAAATGACCACTGGGGTCAATGCTGAACTCGCGCGGCTCAGTGCCCTCGACCGAGCGCCGCTGGACTTCCTTGAGCTGGCCGGTCGCCGGGGCGATGGAAAATACCACTAGCTGATTGGCCTCTCCCCGATTGGCGACATACAGAAATTTACCGTCCGCCGAGCTGTGTAGGCCTCCTGCGCTATTTTTCTGCTGCATGCTCTTGTCAGCCAGATCAATCAGCTGGGTGCGCTTGAAAACCCCGTCGTGGTAATCGAACAGCGCCACCTGCGCCGACATCTCCAATGTCAGATAGGCGTGCTTGCCGTCGTGACTGAACAACACATGGCGAGGCCCGCTGCCCGCAGGTAATTCCACCGCAGGGTTCCTGGCGGGTTGAAGGGGTTGCTTGGCCTTGCTGTCGTATCGATAGACAAACAGCTTGTCGGCCCCCAGATCGCTGGCGATCAGGTACTTGCCGTCCGGTGTCGGTACGACCGAATGCACATGGGACGACGCTTGGCGCTCTGGATCGATATGGCTGGCCGGATGGCTGCTGGTTTGCGCAACGGCGGACAGCTTGCCCGACGAATCCACCGGCACCACTGCCAGCGCGCCGCCCGGATCGGGGTGCACGGCGTAGTTGGACACGAACAGGAAGCGTCCGTCAGGGCTCAGACTGGAATGGGTCGGCTCATCGCCCTTGCTCTCGACCTGATTGATCGGTGTCACTTCATGGCTTTTACCATTGATGGCGAAGCTGCTGACCTTGCCCACGGTGTTGCGCTGACCTGGACCGTTCTCATTGACCACGAACAGGCGGCGCTGATCGTCGGAAAGCGTCAGCCAGGACGGGTTTTCGCTTTTGATCACTTGGCGCGGGTGCAGGTCGATCTTTCCACTCTGACTGTCGAACCGGTAGCGGTAGATGCCTTCACTGTTACCTTGGGTGTATGACCCCACCAGCACATCGTACTCAGTGACATTTTGCGCTAAAACGGGGAAAGCGCTGATCCCACTCACCATCACCAGCCAGGGCAGAGTTTTACGGTTCATGAGCAGTTCTCTAATTGTTGGAGGTGTTGGGCGCCCTACTTGGCCAATCGCGCTATCGCCATCGATTCTATGACAGCGCCCGTGATGCAATCGTTTTATCGCGGCGTGTTATCAAGGTTTGGGCAGCGCGAATGCCATCACGTAATCGCCCTTCCGGGTGCCGAGCGAACCATGACCGCCAGCCATAATCAGCACGTATTGGCGACCGTCTCCACCGGTGTAGGTCATGGGCGTGGCTTGACCGCCCGCTGGCAGGCGGCCCTCCCACAGTTGTTTGCCGTTGCGGATGTCATAGGCCCGCAGGTATTGATCCAGCGTACCGCCGAGGAACGACACGCCACCGGCGGTGCTGATCGTGCCCCCCATGCTCGGCACACCCATGGGCAACGGAACCGGCAGCGGCGCACTGTCGCGAACTGTACCGTTCTTGTGTTTCCAGATCACTTTATGGGTGGTCAGATCAACCGCCGCAACGTAACCCCAGGCCGGTGCCTGGCACGGCAACCCCACGTGTGAAAGCAGTGGCGACAGGATCACCCCATACGGCGCTCCTTTGTTCGGCTGCACGCCTTGGGTTTCACTTTTGCGTGCAGGGCCGCCCTGCATGGCGGAGCGTGGCACCAGTGTCGAGGTGAAGGCCATGTAATTGGGCGAAAGAAAGGCAACCTGCCGCACCGGATCGACGGAGATGCCGCCCCAATTGAAGACGCCGACATTGCCTGGATAGATGATCGACCCCTGAGTCGAGGGTGGCGTGTAAATCCCGTCATAGCGCAGCGAACGAAACGTGATGCGACACAGCATCTGATCAATCGGAGTCACGCCCCACATGTCCGCTTCGCGCAGGCGCGGCGGCATCATGTTCAGCGCCGACATGGGCTGGGTTGGCGAGGTGAAGTCACCCTCCACCGCACCCTGCGGCACAGCGGTTTCCTTGATGGGCACAATGGGCGTACCGGTGCGGCGGTCGAGGACATAAATGCTGCCCTGCTTGGTCGATGCCAGCAGGGCCGGCTTGATCCCGCTCTCGGTCTTGAGGTCCATCAGTGTCGGCTGCCCGCCGACGTCCATGTCCCACAGATCATGGTGGGTGAACTGAAAGGTCCAGCGCACCTTGCCCGTGGCAATGTCCAGCGCGGTCACGCCGGCGCTGTACGGCTCAGGCTGCTGGCGATCACCGCCCCACTGATCCGGCGTATGGTTGCCCATGGGCAGGTAGAGCATGCCCAGCTTTTCGTCGACGCTCATCACCGACCACATGTTGGGCGAGTTGCGGGTGTAGGTCAGGCCGGGCAGGATTGGCTCGGTGTTGTCGGGGTTGCCGCTGTCCCAGTTCCATACCAGCTTGCCGCTGCGCACGTCGAAGGCACGAATCACCCCCGACGGCTTGTCGATGGATTCATTGTCGGTGACATGCCCGCCAATGATCACCAGATCGCGGGTGACCGCAGGTGGCGATGTAGAGTAATACCCGCCCGGGGTGAAGTCCCCGATATTGCGGGTCAGGTCGACCGAGCCTTGATCGCCAAACTCTTCGCACAGCGTGCCGTTATCCGCGTTCAGGGCGATCAGCCGGGTATCTGCGGTGGGCACAAAAATGCGCCTGGGACAGGTGTTCTTCACCGCCACGACGGCTTTGCCAGAGGGGGTTTTGCCAGAAAACGCTTTACCCTCAGGGCTTGAGGGATACGCCCCGACATCATGGTAGGCCACTCCACGACAGGTCATGTGCGCCCAACCTTTAAAGTTGGCGGCATTCTGCGTGCTGAGTTTGGGATCGAAGCGCCAGATTTCTTTGCCGGAATCCGGGTCCAGGGCAATCACCTGGCTGTGCGGAGTGCACAGATAGAGCATGCCGTTAACCTTGAGCGGGGTGTTCTCGGCAGTGGTTTCCTGCGGATCGTTGGGACCCGGCAGATCGCCAGTGCGAAAAGTCCACGCGAGTTGCAGCTGATGCGCATTGTCCGGGGTAATTTGCGCCAGAGGTGAATACCGGTCACCGAACGCACTGCGCCCGTATGACTGCCAATCGCCGTCAGGCTGCTTTGGCGCACTCTGCTGCACACCCGCATCGGCACGTGCCAACTCACCCTTGATTTCATCGTACTGCGTGTATTGACTGGCCCATGCTGCAGCACCGGCAACCAACACTGCCAGGCTCAGACTGGCAGTGGAAAACCGTTGATGTTCCGGCCTCAAAGGACGCCGAACAGCCGGCAACAACAGTACGATGCCCAGGACAAACCACAAGGACAAGCGCGGAACCAGCTGCCACCAATCCAGCCCGACTTCCCACCACGCCCACAGCGTGCTGACGAGCAGCAGCACGGCATACAGCCCAATCGCCGCACGCCGCGCCAGAATCAGCAACACCCCGCTCAACGCAAAGCCGGCCCCGGCAAGTACGTAATAAAACGACCCGCCCAACTGCGCCAGCTTGACGCCCCCGGTCACCATGACCAGTCCTAACGCCAGCAACACCGTCCCGACCAGAGTCGGTAACAGGCCCGCACGTTTCTTTATTGCACCTTGGGTGCTCATAATGGATCTCCCTATCGTTTGTGGCTCAAATCCGTTGAGCCGATGTGAAACGCAGTATAGCTGCCGTAAGAAACTCGACCCGTCGACGCGAATCAGTCCCGCCCGGAAGCGTCGTCGACGTCGACGTCTTCGTCCACATCATCATCGCTTGGCGTAAACGCGCTGAGGCACACGATCCGGTGATCAGCACTACCATCGCTGAGGGTCCAGCTCTGCAATTGCGTATCAAACGTCGCTGCCTGCACCTGCGCAAGGCTGAAACGCCAGATTTTGCGCTCGCGACCGTCTATTGCCTCAACCTCCAGATGTTCGTCGCCCAGAGAAAACTCCCAGGCATGCAGCCCGTCAATTTCCAACATGTTGGCCGTTTGCAAGGCCGCAAGCAGGGTTTGGTTAGTGCTGGTCATAACGTTCAATCGCCTGAGTTAAAGGACGAATGATAGGCCAAACGGCGGGACGTTCCCACGCACTGCCAATCTCTGTTTATGAACGACCCTGAATTCCCCACCGAATCAGCCCATCGCAGCCGTTGACGCCACCCCATCCACCAATCGCTGAATGCCCAGCGGGTTGGCGTTTTTTAGGGCGGCGGGCAGTGCGCTGTCCGGGTAGTTCTGGAAACACACCGGGCGCAGGAAACGATCGATCGCCAACGTCCCCACCGACGTCCCACGGGCATCGGAAGTCGCGGGATAAGGCCCGCCGTGCACCATCGAATCGCACACCTCGACCCCGGTCGGATAACCGTTAAGCAGGATACGGCCGACTTTCAGTTCCAGCAGCGCAGTGAGTTCGCTGAACTGCTGCAGGTCGCCCGGTTCGGCGATCAAGGTCGCGGTGAGCTGACCGTGCAAGCCGTGCAGGGCTTCGCTGAGTTGGGCTTGATCGACGACTTCCACCACCACGGTGGTCGGGCCGAATACTTCTTCCTGCAACACCGCGTCGCCGTTGAGCAACAGGCTGACATCGGCCTTGAACAGTTGTGGCCGGGCCTGATTACCCTGCTGTTCACTGCCTGCCAGGTGCGCGATGCCAGAGTGCGCCTGCAATGCCTGCAAACCTTTGGCATAGCTGCCTAGCGTGCCCGCATTGAGCATGGTTTGCGGCGCTTGATCGTTGATCTGCGCGCTGAGCTGTTGCACGAATTCGCTGAACGCGGGCGAGCGCAGACCAATGACCAGACCGGGATTGGTACAGAACTGACCACACCCCTGAACCACCGACGCAGCCAGTTCGCCGGCAATGCTTTCGCCGCGTGCAGCCAGGGCCTCGGGAAGGATGATCACCGGGTTAATGCTGCTCATCTCGGCGAACACTGGAATCGGTTGTGGGCGCGCTGCCGCCATGTCGCACAGGGCGCGGCCACCTTTGAGCGAGCCGGTGAAGCCCATGGCCAGAATCGCCGGATGTTTGACCAGCGCTTCACCCACGCCGGCGCCGTAGATCATGTTGAACACGCCGGCCGGCATGCCGGTCTTTTCCGCCGCGCGGATGATCGCATCAGCGACCTGTTCGGCGGTTGCCATGTGCCCGCTGTGGGCCTTGAACACCACCGGGCAACCGGCCGCGAGGGCCGAAGCGGTATCGCCACCGGCCGTCGAGAACGCCAGCGGAAAGTTACTGGCGCCGAACACGGCAACCGGGCCCAGGCCGATGCGGTACTGACGCAGGTCCGGGCGTGGCAACGGTTTGCGTTCCGGCAGCGCCTGATCGATTCGCGCACCGTAGAAATCTCCACGGCGCAGGACCTTGGCGAATAAGCGCATCTGGCCACTGGTACGTCCGCGTTCGCCCTGGATACGCCCGGCAGGCAGCGCGGTTTCACGGCAAACCATGGCAACGAAGTCATCGCCCAGCGCGTCGAGTTCATCGGCGATGGCGTCGAGGAATTCAGCCCGTTTCACTGCGCTCAATTGACGATAGATCGGGTACGCGGCAGCGGCTGCCTTGGCGGCGCTGTCGACTTCTTCGAGGGTGGCCTGATAGAAGTCGTGGGGCAGCTTTTCGCCGGTGCTGGCGTCGACGCTGTGCACGATGACCTGGCCGGCAGCGCTACGCTGGCCGCCGATGTAGTTGTAACCAAGAATGTGGGACATGAACGGTGCTCCTTAAAGGGTGCCAATGGCGCCGGGCTGAAAAGCCGCTTCAGCCGGGGCGATGCCGTTGATCAACGGGGCGCCGAAGTCGGCCTGACTGATTTCGAACGTATCCCCTGGCCGAGCGCACACGCCGTCGGCAAAAGACAAGGTCGCGGTGCCGAAGAAATGAATGTGCACATCGCCCGGACGCAGGAATTGGCTGTACTTGAAGTGGTGGTATTCGAGGTTCTCGAAGCTGTGGCACATGTTGGCCTCGCCACTGAGGAACTCTTTTTCCCAGAGCACCGTGCCGTCACGAAGGATCCGGCTGGTGCCCGACAGGTGTTGCGGCAGTTCGCCGACCCGTAATTCCGGGCCAAATGAACAGGCGCGTAATTTGGAGTGCGCGAGGTACAGGTAGTTCTTGCGCTCCATCACATGGTCGGAAAACTCATTGCCGATGGCGAAGCCCAGACGGTACGGCTTATGGTCAGGACCAATCACATACAAACCGCTCAACTCCGGCTCTTCGCCAGCATCTTCAGCGAACGGCGGCAGCGGGAACGAACGCCCTGGGCGAACGACGATGCCGCCGTCGCCTTTATAGAACCATTCTGGCTGCACTCCGGCCTGGCCAGCGGTCGGTTTACCACCCTCAAGACCCCATTGAAAAATGCGCATGCTGTCGGTCAATGTCGCGTCATCAACCGTGTGCTGGTGCATTTTGTCCCGCGTCGCAGCACTGCCCAAATGCGTCAAGCCAGTACCACTAACCAGCATGTGTGCCGGATCGGGATGGTCCAGCGGTGGCAGAATGCGCAGGTCTTGCAGCAGTTGCGGGTAATCGTGATCGGTACCCAGCCCTTGGCGTTCGACCTGTTGCACCAGACTGACGCCCGCCTCAATGGCGGCCAGCGCCAGTTCGCGAACGCTGGCAGCGCCCACCACTTCGCGCACCCGCTCGCCGTCCACCACGCCAACCCGACGCTGGCCATTGCTCAATTCGAACTGTACTAAACGCATGTGCATGCTCCCTTCTTTGCAGGCTTCAAGGACGACTGACAGGCTGAGCCCTTTGGCTTCGGGCGCTGGCAGCAAATTCGGTCGGAGCCAGAGCGTGTTTACGCTCCAGCAGGCGGTAGACGACGCCGGTCAGAAACAAGCCGAAGACCATGACGCCAGACAGGAAGTACAGGCCCGACGCAAGGTTGCCGGTGTACTCCTTCAGCGCGCCGATCACGAACGGTCCGATGTAACCGCCGAGGTTGCCGACCGAGTTGATCAGGGCGATACCGGCCGCCGCGCTGGCCCCGGCAAAGAA
>ERZ1463034.155-NODE-155-length-20514-cov-50.972775_pt1 | contig 20514 bp, 14 predicted proteins | sample MGYA00564480_ERZ1463034 | MGnify/ENA primary metagenome ERZ1463034 (study PRJEB39244, sample SAMEA3635122) | Helicobacter pylori | study: EMG produced TPA metagenomics assembly of PRJEB11511 data set (Assembly of a 5300-year-old Helicobacter pylori...
AGCCGCCTTTAACCTTACCGTTGATAACGCCCTTGACCACTTCTTCAGCTGCGAAAGCCGCTTCCAGAACAATCCAGCACTCAGCACGCTTGGCTTTTTCGCGGGACAGCTTGGTTTCGCCAAAGCCATCTTCGACCGCGTCCAGTGCAACGTGCACTTCGTCGCCGATCTTGATGGTCAGCTCGCCAGCGTCGTTGTGGAACTGTTCCAGCGGGATGAGGCCTTCAGATTTCAGACCGGCGTGAACCGTAACCCATCCAGCCTGGTAATCGATATCAACGATGATCGCGGTGATGATCGAACCGGCCTGAAGGTTGAGGGTCTTTAGGCTTTCTTCAAAAAGTTCTGCAAAGCTTTCGCTCATTTTAATTCCTGTTGATCAAGGGCGAAGAATACGCCCATCTGCCACGTTCCAGACAACGTGGGTTTCGTTCAAATAAAAGAAGGCCTGTGGGACTATGCCTGGTCTCCCACACGCTTCCTTGTCATCCGGCGAGATCGCGAAGTGCGATTTCACTCAAAATGCGTTCCAGCACCTGCTCGATGGATAATTCAGTGGAATCCAGCTGTATGGCGTCATGCGCCGGCTTGAGCGGGGCTACCGCTCGCTGGGTGTCACGCTCATCGCGTGCACATATCTCATCTAGCAGACTCGACAGACTAACATCATCGCCTTTGGCCTTCAACTGCAAGTAACGGCGACGTGCACGTTCCTCGGCGCTGGCGGTCAGAAAAATCTTCAGCGGCGCATCCGGGAACACCACAGTGCCCATGTCGCGACCATCGGCTACCAGGCCCGGCGGCTCCTGAAACGCGCGCTGGCGCTGGAGCAAGGCATCGCGCACCGCGGGCAGTGAAGCCACTTGCGAGGCGCCATTGCCGATCTGTTCGTTGCGGATGGCGTGGGTGACATCTTCGCCTTCCAGAGTAATCCGCTGCCCGTGATCATCGGTGCCGACGTTGAACTGCACATCCAGATGAGCGGCCAGCAGCTTCAGGGCCTCTTCATTCGTCAGGTCGACGCCGTGGTTACGCGCGGAGAACGCCAGCAAACGATAGAGCGCTCCGGAATCCAGCAGACACCAACCCAGATGCTTGGCCAACCGGCCAGCAACGGTGCCCTTGCCTGAACCGCTAGGTCCATCGATGGTGATGACTGGCGCTCGAACTCTCATGACTGCGCCTCTTCTGCTACACGCATGCCGACTTGAGCGCAGAGCGCGAGGAAGTTGGGGAATGAGGTCGCGACGTTGGCGCAATCATGGATGCGGATCGGTGCCGATGCGCGCAGGGAGGCCACGCTGAAAGCCATGGCAATCCGGTGGTCGCCGTGACCGTGAACTTCGCCGCCGCCGATCAGGCCGCCATCGATAATGATGCCGTCCGGGGTCGGCTCGACTTTGACGCCCAGCGCCAGCAAGCCGTCGGCCATGACCTGGATACGGTCGGACTCCTTGACCCGCAGCTCTTCGGCGCCGCGCAGGACGGTGCGCCCTTCTGCACAGGCTGCCGCCACGAACAGTACCGGAAATTCGTCGATTGCCAGCGGGACCAGCTCTTCAGGGATTTCGATGCCCTTGAGTTTGGCCGCGCGTACACGCAGATCTGCCACGGGTTCGCCGCCGACTTCGCGCTGGTTTTCCAGGGTGATGTCGGCGCCCATCAGACGCAGAATATCGATGACGCCGGTACGCGTCGGGTTGATGCCGACGTGCTCAAGCAACAGGTCAGAGCCTTCAGCAATAGAAGCCGCGACCAGGAAGAAGGCTGCCGAGGAGATATCAGCAGGCACTTCAATGTGGGTCGCGGTGAGCTTGTGACCCGACTCTACGGAAGCGGTGCTGTTCTGAACGCTGACCGGGTAGCCAAAGCCGCGCAGCATGCGTTCGGTATGGTCACGCGTCGGTGCAGGTTCGGTGATGCTGGTCTTGCCATCGGCATACAGGCCAGCCAGCAGCAGGCAGGATTTCACCTGTGCGCTGGCCATTGGCAAGGTGTAGGTCAGGCCGGTCAGACGATGGCCGCCGCGAATGATCATCGGTGGACGACCTTCAGCGGCGGTCTCGATCACGGCGCCCATTTCACGCAATGGATTGGCGACGCGGTTCATCGGCCGCTTGGACAGCGAGGCATCGCCGGTCAAGGTGCTGTCGAAGCTCTGCGCGGCCAGCAAACCGGAAAGCAGGCGCATCGAAGTGCCGGAGTTGCCCAGATAGATAGGGCCCGGCGCGGCTTTCAAGCCATGCAGGCCAACACCATGGATGGTCACGCGGCCATTTTGCGGCCCTTCGATCACAACACCCATGTCACGGAACGCCTGCAAGGTTGCCAGCGCGTCTTCACCTTCGAGGAAGCCCTCGACTTCGGTCGTGCCTTCGGCCAGCGAGCCGAGCATGATCGAGCGGTGGGAAATCGATTTGTCGCCTGGAACGCGGATACGTCCGCAAACGCGTCCACCAGGATTAGCCAGGAAAATCAGGTCGTTGGTGTTCATAGCGTCCACATAAGCCCGGCGGGCAAGGATTTTACTGAAATGCTCGCGAGCAACACGGGCGCGAGTGAATACGCCCAGTAATTGAAGCCCATCCCCTGCATCGACCGCGTCGCGCAAGGCGTCGAGGTCTGTGCGAAATGTATCCAATGTGCGTAACACCGCCTCGCGATTAGCGAGAAAAATGTCGTGCCACATCACCGGGTCACTGCCCGCGATCCTTGTGAAATCGCGGAAACCGCCCGCTGCGTATCTAAAGATGTCCAGATTCTCGTTGCGCTTAGCCAGTGAGTCCACCAGGGCAAACGCCAGCAGATGCGGCAAATGACTGGTCGCCGCCAACACTTCATCGTGGCGCTCGACCTGCATGTGCTCGACATCCGCGCCCAGCTCAGACCATAAACGGTCAATCAGGGCCAACGCTGCCGGATCGGTTTCGGCCAGCGGTGTCAAAATCACTTTATGCCGACGGAACAGCTGGGCGTTGGAGGCTTCCACCCCGCTCTGCTCGGACCCGGCAATTGGATGCCCCGGCACGAAACGCGCGGGCAAACCGCCAAACGCCAGACGCGCAGCGCGCACCACGTTGCCCTTGGCGCTGCCGACATCGGTCAGCACAGCATTGCCAAGATCAAGGGTCGCCAACAACGTCAGTAACTTTTCCATTGCCAGAATAGGCACAGCGAGCTGGATAACGTCAGCGCCGCGACAGGCGGCAGCGATATCTTCCTCGCACCGGTCGACCACGCCCTGCTCTACCGCCAGCTGGCGCGAGCGCGGATTCAGATCGACACCCACCACTTCCCGGCACAGGCCACTTTCACGCAGGCCTTTGGCGAACGAACCACCGATCAAGCCGAGGCCGATCACCACCAGGCGCCCGATCATAGGTTGAGTTGATTGCACGGGCATGACATCAACCACGTGCCAGAACCTTGGCCAAAGCCTCAAGGAAGCGCGCGTTTTCGCCCGGCAGACCGATGCTGACCCGCAGGTGGTTTGGCATCCCATACCCCCCGACCGGGCGCACGATCACGCCTTCACGGAGCAGGTCTTGATAGACCGACGCGCCTTCGCGACCGAGATCAATGGCAAGGAAGTTGGCCTTGGACGGAATCCAGCTCAGGCCCAACAGACGCAGACCTTGTTCAAGCTGTTGCATCCCGGCTTCGTTCGCGCGGCGACTTTGGGCCACGTACTCGACGTCATCCAGCGCAGCACAAGCCGCCGTCAGCGCAAGACTGTTGACGTTGAACGGCTGACGTACACGGTTCAGCACATCAGCAACAACCGGCGAAGACACGCCATAACCGACGCGCAGCGATGCCAGGCCATAGGCCTTGGAGAAGGTGCGCGATACCAGCAGGTTTGGGTAATCCGCCAGGTAGTTCAGGCCATTTGGCAGTTCCGCGCCTTCGGCGTATTCGATGTAAGCCTCGTCCAGCACCACCAACACGTTTTCCGGCACGGCGGCGAGGAAGTCAGCCAAGGCACTCGGACCGAACCAGGTCCCGGTCGGGTTGTTCGGGTTGGCGATAAACACGACGCGGGTGTTGCTATCGATAGCCGCGAGCATTGCCGGCAGGTCATGACCCCAGTCTTTGGCGGGCGCAACGCGAGCGTCGGCGCCAACAGCCTGAGTGACAATCGGATAGATGGCGAACGCATGCTCACTGAACACCGCATTCAGGCCCGGCGCCAGATACGCACGAGCGACCAACTCCAGAATGTCGTTGGAGCCATTACCCAAGGTGACTTGATTGGCTTGCACACCGCAGCGCTCTGCAAGACGCGCCTTGAGATTGAAACCATTACCGTCCGGGTAGCGGGTCAACTCGGCGAGTTCGTCGCGAATCGCGGCCAAGGCCTTAGGGCTGGCACCCAGCGGGTTTTCGTTACTGGCCAGCTTGATGATCCGGGCCGGATCGATGTCCAGTTCGCGCGCCAGTTCGTCCACGGGTTTGCCCGGGACGTAAGGCGAAAGTTTTTGCACGCCCGGCTGTGCCAGGGCGAGGAAGTCGACGCTCATGTAGTGCTAACCCCTTTAGAGAACCGCTTTCGGGTAGGAACCCAGCACCTTGAGTGCCACCGCTTCCTGACTGATCTGTTCCAACACGGCCTTGATCAATGGATCACGGTGATGGCCGACGAAGTCGATAAAGAACACGTAGGTCCATTTACCGCTGCGTGAAGGTCGGGTTTCGATACGGGTCAGGTCGATTCCGTTCTCATGGAAGGGCACCAGCAATTCATGCAGCGCGCCTGGTTTGTTGCTCATCGACACGATGATCGAGGTCTTGTCGTCGCCCGTCGGCGGGACTTCTTGACTGCCGATAATCAGGAAACGCGTGGCGTTATCCGGGCGATCTTCGATTTTTTCTGCGATACGGGTCAGGCCGTACAGCCCTGCCGCCATATCGCCGGCGATGGCCGCCGAGTTCCACTCACCCTTGACCCGCTTGGCCGCTTCGGCGTTGCTGGCAACGGCGATGCGCTCGACATTCGGGTAATGCGCGTCCAGCCACTTGCGGCACTGGGCCAGCGACTGGGCGTGGGAGTAGATGCGGCTGATGCTGTCGGTCTTGGTATTTTCACCGACCAATAAATGGTGGTGAATACGCAATTCGACTTCGCCACAGATGACCATGTCGTGTTCGAGAAAGCTGTCGAGGGTGTGGTTGACCGCGCCTTCGGTGGAATTTTCCACCGGGACCACGCCAAAATTCACCGCGCCGGCTGCGACTTCACGGAACACTTCATCAATGGCACCCATCGGCAAGCTGATGACAGCGTGACCAAAGTGCTTCATGGCTGCAGCTTGGGTGAAGGTGCCTTCAGGACCGAGGTAAGCCACTTTCAGCGGCTGCTCCAGCGCCAGGCACGAGGACATGATTTCGCGGAACAAGCGCGCCATTTCCTCGTTGCCCAACGGCCCCTTGTTGCGATCCATGACACGTTTGAGCACTTGGGCTTCGCGTTCTGGACGGTAGAACACCGGCACTTCGCCTTCAGTGAGCGTGGCCATTTTCACCCGCGCAACTTCTTGCGCACAGCGCGCACGCTCACTGATCAATTCCAGGACTTTCTCGTCCAGGCTGTCAATGCGGATGCGCAGCGCCTTGAGTTCTTGCTCAGACATTAGCCGTGTTCCTTCTCGAACTCTGCCATGTACGCCACCAGGGCGTTGACCCCATGGATGTCGACGGCGTTGTAGATGGAGGCACGCATGCCGCCAACCGAACGATGGCCCTTGAGGTTGAGCAGACCACGTGCTTCGGCGCCGACCAGGAACGGCTTGTCCAGACGATCATCGGCCAGACGGAACGGCACGTTCATCCACGAGCGATCGGTTTTGTTGATCGGGTTGCTGTACAGGCCGCTGGCGTCGATGAAGTCGTACAGCGTGCGCTGTTTGATGTCATTGAGCTTGCCGATGGCTTCGACGCCACCCTGCTCTTTGAGCCATTCGAACACCAGTCCGGACAGGTACCAGGATAGAGTCGGCGGGGTGTTGTACATCGACGCGTTGTCGGCGGCGACTTTGTAGTTGAGCATGGTCGGACAGATTGTACGGGCACGACCGAGCAGGTCTTCGCGAATGATCACGACGACAATACCGCTCGGGCCGATATTTTTCTGGGCGCCCGCGTAGATCATGCCGAACCTGGAAACGTCCACGGGGCGCGACAGGATGTCCGAGGACATGTCAGCCACCAGCGGGATATCGCCGGTTTCAGGAATCCAGCTGAATTCCAGGCCGCCAATGGTTTCATTGGGTGCGTAGTGAACGTAGGCAGCGTCTTTGGACAGCTTCCACTCGTTCTGGCCAGGAATGGCGAAATAATCGTAAGGCTTGGCGCTGGCAGCGATGTTGACGTTGCCGAAGCGCGATGCTTCTTCAATGGCTTTCTGCGACCAGATACCGGTGTCGATGTAATCGGCACTGGCGTTTTCCGGCAAAAGATTGAGCGGAATCTGGGCAAATTGCTGGCTTGCGCCGCCTTGCAGAAACAGCACTTTATAGTTTGAGGGGATGCTCATCAGGTCGCGCAGATCTTGCTCGGCCTTGTTGGCAATGGAGACGAACTCATCACTGCGATGACTCATTTCCATGACGGACAGGCCTTTGCCATGCCAGTCCAGGAGTTCTGCCTGGGCACGCAGCAGAACAGCTTCAGGGAGCGCAGCAGGACCTGCGCAGAAGTTAAAAGCTCGCTTGCTCATATCCACTCTCGTCAATGCTTGGGTCTGTACGCGTTGCACGTGTATCAAATCTGTAGGAGCTGACTTGTCTGCGATAAGCCGGGGTCGCGCTCGACTCGGTACGACCTTCCGACGGTAGTGAATTCACTATTTTTGCTAGCGCTTCGCACTAGATCGCAGACAAGTCAGCTCCTCCAGGAATTCGTGTTCGGCCGGGCATCTGTTTCTGGCCGAAGGCCGTAGGAGCTGACTTGTCTGCGATAGGGGCATACCTGATAGATACACCGCGTCAAACCATTCGCAGACAAGTCTGCTCCTACAGGTATCGCATTACTCTTCTTCCGGAGCGTCGACTTGCTGGGATTCGTCGATGTCGCTGACATCCAGCACTTCGCCTTCAAGCACTTCGCCTTCCAACACCTCACCCTCTTCGAACTCTTCGCCTTCGACTTCCGATGGCTCCTGAACACGCTCCAGGCCGACCAGTTTTTCGTCGCTGGCGAGTTTGATCAAGGTTACACCCTGGGTATTACGACCCAAACTGGACACTTCATCAACACGGGTACGAACCAAGGTGCCCTGGTCGGAAATCAACATGATTTCTTCGCCGTCGAGCACTTGTACCGCACCGACCAAACGGCCATTACGGTCGTTGCTGACCATGGCGATAACGCCCTGACCGCCACGTTTGTACTCAGGGAACTCGGTAATCGCAGTGCGCTTGCCGAAACCACGCTCGGACGCGGTGAGAATCTGGCTGCCTTCTTCCGGGATCAGCATGGAAATCAGCTTCTGACCTTCTGGCAGACGCATGCCGCGCACACCGCGAGCGGTACGGCCCATGGCACGAACGTCGGACTCTTTAAAGCGTGTCACTTTGCCGCCGTCGGAGAACAGCATGACTTCGCGTTCGCCGTCAGTGATGGCGGCGGAAATCAGGATGTCGCCTTCGTCCAGCTCCAGCGCGATCAGGCCAACACTGCGTTGACGGCTGAATTGCACCAGCGGGGTTTTCTTCACGGTGCCGTTGGCAGTCGACATGAAGATGAACGGAGCTTTCTTCCGGTCTTCCGCCTTGATGCGGGCCTTTCTGTCTTCTTCGCTCTCGTCGCTTGCTACGTCGTCCAGTTCTGGAGTGATGACATCGTCACCGCCTTCTTCTTCGGACTTCTTGCGCATGGCTTCCATGTCTACCGGCAGCATGGTGGTGATGTATTCACCCTCACTCAGCGGCAACAGGTTGACCAACGGACGACCACGGGCAGCACGCGACGCTTCCGGAATTTCGTATGTCTTGAGCCAGTACACCTTGCCTTTGCTGGAGAACATCAACAGCGTGGTGTGACTGTTGGCGACCAGCAGGTGAGCAATGTAGTCCTCATCCTTGACGCCGGTAGCCGATTTGCCTTTACCGCCACGGCGTTGAGCCTGGTAGACGGCCAACGGCTGAGTCTTGGCATAACCACCGTGAGAGATAGTAACGACACGCTCTTCTTCGGTGATCAGGTCGCCGAGGGTCAGGTCCAGACGCGCATCGAGAATCTCGGTGCGGCGCACATCGCCGTATTCAGCGCGGATCAGCTCCAGCTCTTCGCGGATGACTTCCATCAGACGTTCGGCGCTGTTGAGAATACGCAGCAGTTCGCCGATCTGGGTGAGGATTTCCTGGTATTCGGTCAGCAGTTTTTCGTGTTCGAGACCGGTCAGACGGTGCAGACGCAGTTCCAGAATCGCCTGAGCCTGTTCCGGCGACAGGAAATACTTGCCGTCACGCAGGCCATATTGTGGGTCAAGGTTGTCCGGACGGCAGGAATCTGCGCCAGCACGCTCAACCATTTCCACAACAGCACTGGATTCCCACGGTGTTTCGATCAGCGCTGCCTTGGCTTCAGCCGGTGTCGGCGAGGCTTTGATCAACGCGATAACCGGGTCGATGTTCGACAGGGCGACCGCTTGACCTTCGAGCAGGTGACCACGTTCACGGGCTTTACGCAGTTCGAAAACGGTACGGCGGGTGACGACTTCGCGACGGTGGCGAACGAATGCTTCCAGCAGATCCTTAAGGTTGAGGATCCGCGGACGGCCATCGATCAGCGCTACGATGTTGATACCGAAAACGCTTTGCAGCTGGGTCTGGGCGTAGAGGTTGTTGAGGATCACCTCAGGCACTTCGCCACGACGCAGTTCGATCACTACGCGCATGCCGTCTTTGTCGGACTCGTCGCGCAGTTCAGTGATGCCTTCGAGCTTTTTCTCTTTGACCAGCTCGGCGATCTTCTCGATCAGACGTGCTTTGTTCAGCTGGTACGGGAGTTCGGTGATGACGATCTGCTGACGACCACCGACCTTGTCGATGTCTTCGACCATCGAGCGGGCACGCATGTAAATGCGCCCACGACCGGTGCGATAGGCTTCGACGATACCGGCACGACCGTTGATGATCGCGGCCGTCGGGAAGTCAGGACCCGGGATGTATTGCATCAGCTCATCGATGGTCAACTCAGGGTTGTCGATGAGCGCCAGGCAACCGTCGATGACTTCACCGAGGTTGTGCGGCGGAATGTTGGTCGCCATGCCCACGGCGATACCGCTCGAGCCGTTGACCAGCAAGTTGGGGATACGGGTCGGCATGACCGCAGGGATCATTTCGGTGCCGTCGTAGTTCGGCACCCAGTCCACGGTTTCTTTATGCAGGTCGGCCAGCAGTTCGTGGGCCAGCTTGGTCATCCGGACTTCGGTGTATCGCATGGCTGCGGCGTTGTCGCCGTCCACCGAACCGAAGTTGCCCTGGCCGTCTACCAACAGGTAGCGCAGGGAGAATGGCTGAGCCATCCGTACGATAGTGTCGTAAACAGCAGTATCACCATGCGGGTGGTACTTACCGATAACGTCGCCGACCACACGGGCAGATTTCTTGTACGGCTTGTTCCAGTCGTTACCCAGTTCGCTCATCGCGAAGAGTACACGCCGATGCACGGGCTTCAAGCCATCACGCGCATCCGGCAGTGCCCGTCCGACGATTACGCTCATCGCGTAGTCGAGGTAGGACTGTTTCAGCTCGTCTTCGATATTGACCGGGAGGATTTCTTTGGCCAGTTCGCCCATGAGAAGCCTGATTCCTTTTTCTGGTGAAACCTCGTCACATCCATGCGGGACGAACGAAGCTCGCCGCTGCAGGCATTTGCCATGCAACGACTTACGACAAATCAACGAGTTATGCCATGGATCTGCGCAGTAAAGGCAGGCGCATCGCGCTACCCTGGAAACCGCCGAATGTTATCACAAACGCGATCAGGGACCTATCCCCTGGATAGCCTGCCAAAACACTAATCGACCAACGATCGGCCTTTATAGCGCCTCTGAGGGCCCTGCATGCGTTTTGACGATCCCGCCCTGTGTCGATTTCGATTCTGATCGAAGGTCTGCAGGAGGGCCCATATAAGATCAATGCAACCGCTTGCGGCACATCAGTTGCGCCATTTTGGCGGTGTCGGGGCGCTCGACGATGCCTTTCTCGGTCACGATGGCGTCGATCAAGTCTGCTGGCGTCACATCGAACACCGGGTTGAACGCGTCGACATCAGCCCCTACACGCTGGCCGCCGAGCTCCAGCAACTCTCGACCGTCACGCTCTTCGATGGGGATGTCTTCACCACTGGCCAAGGCCATGTCGATGGTCGAACTCGGCGCCACTACCATGAAGCGCACGCCGTGGTGCATGGCGGCAACGGCCAGTTGATAGGTGCCGATCTTGTTCGCCACGTCACCGTTGGCGGTGATGCGGTCGGCGCCGACGATGACCCAGGTAATGCCTTTGGTGCGCATCAGGTACGCCGCGGCCGAATCGGCAGTGACGGTGACAGGGATGCCCTCATTCGCCAGTTCCCAAGCCGTCAAACGCGAGCCTTGCAGCCATGGCCGGGTTTCATCGGCGTAAACGCGCTCGATCATGCCTTCCAGGTACGCCGCACGGATCACCCCCAGCGCGGTGCCGAAGCCGCCAGTCGCCAGCGCGCCCGTGTTGCAGTGGGTCAGCACGGTTTGCAGATTGCCCTGATGCTTGCGGATCAGGTCGGCACCGAGCTGGGCCATAGTCAGGTTGGCTTCGCGATCACTCAAGTGAATCCCCACTGCTTCCGCTTCGAGCGCCGCCAAAGGTGATTCGCTGCCCTTCAAGCGCTGCAGACGGTCGCGCATGCGATTCAGCGCCCAGAACAGGTTGACGGCGGTGGGCCGCGACTCGGCAAGCACGGTGAAGTCTTCTTCCAATGCTGCCTGCCAGTCGCCGCCAGCGGCAAAACGCTCGCGCGCTGCCAACACCACGCCATAGGCCGCACTGATACCGATGGCGGGCGCACCGCGCACGACCATCGAGCGAATGGCCTCAGCCACGCCCGCCGCGCTGGTGTACGTGTGCCAGGTTTCCTCGAAGGGCAACACGCGCTGATCAAGCAGATGCAGAGCGCCATCCCGCCAATCGATGGCCTTCACCTTCTCCGCAGCCAATAGTCGATCGCGCATTCCACACCCCATGTACTTAAAAATAGAAAGCCAAGATCGAGAGCAAAGCATAAAAAGCCGCTGATTATAGCGAGCCGCCCAAGAAGACGCTCGGGTATACTTCGCCGGCCCTGAATATAAGCTCTGGATGTCCTGCCATGCCCAATCCTGCTGCCCCGCTCGACCTGCTGCTCCTGCCCACCTGGCTGGTGCCGGTCGAACCTGCTGGCGTGGTCCTCAAAGAGCACGGCCTGGGCATTCGCGACGGCCTTATCGTGTACATCGGCCCCAGAGCCGAAGCGTTGAAGCAAACCGCGCTGCAGGTGCGCGAACTGCCTGGCATGCTCCTCAGCCCTGGTCTGATAAATGCCCACGGGCATGCTGCCATGACCTTGTTTCGCGGTCTGGCCGACGACTTGCAACTGATGACCTGGCTGGAGCGGCATATCTGGCCTGCCGAAGCCAAATGGGTCGATGAAGCCTTCGTCCGCGATGGTACTGACCTGGCGATTGCCGAGCAGTTGAAAGGCGGCATCACCTGCTTCTCTGATATGTATTTCTTCCCCAAGGTGGCCAGCGAACGTGTGCACAACAGCGGCATCCGCGCACAAATCACCGTGCCGGTCCTGGACTTCCCTATTCCCGGCGCACGCACCCCCGAGGAAGCACTGCACACTGGCGTCGAGTTGTTTAACGACCTCAAGCATCACCCACGAATAAACGTCGCCTTCGGCCCCCATGCACCCTATACCATCAGCGATGAAAACCTGGAAAAAATCCGGGTCCTGGCTGACGAACTCGACGCGATGATTCACATGCACATGCATGAAACCGCGTTCGAAGTTGAGCAATCCGTCGAGCACCGCAATGAGCGGCCTCTGGCACGTCTGGGCCGACTGGGTCTTTTGAGCCCACGCTTTCAAGCGGTACACATGACCCAGGTCAGCGATGAGGACATGGCTTTGCTGGTAGAAAGTAACGCCAGCGTGATCCACTGTCCGGAATCGAACCTGAAACTCGCCAGCGGCTTTTGCCCGGTAGAGCGCTTGTGGCAGGCTGGAGTCAATGTCGCGGTGGGCACCGATGGCGCAGCCAGCAACAACGACCTGGACCTGCTCGGCGAAACCCGCACTGCGGCCTTGCTGGCCAAGGCTGTCGCGGGGTCGGCTACCGCACTGGACGCGCACCGCGCCCTGCGCATGGCCACCCTGAACGGCGCCCGCGCCATGGGTATCCAGGCGCAAACAGGCTCGCTGGAGATCGGCAAGGCTGCGGATCTCGCCGCCTTCGACCTGTCCGGGCTGGCCCAGCAACCGGTGTATGACCCGGTATCGCAGCTTATATATGCCACCGGGCGCGACTGCGTAACCCACGTCTGGGTCGCTGGCAAGCAACTGCTCGAGGACAAGTGCCTGACGCGGATGGATGAACAAGCGCTTATTGAAACGGCTAAAAGCTGGGGCCAGCGCATTCATGGCCATAAAGAGCAGCAGAAAACAGAATAAAGACCGTCCGAACCCTCGTTCGAACGCTCGCCAGCATTATCAAGTTTAAGAGGACATCCCATGAGCAACGTTGACCACGCTGAAATCGCCAAATTCGAAGCACTGGCCCATCGCTGGTGGGACCGCAACAGCGAATTCAAGCCGCTGCATGACATTAACCCGCTGCGGGTCAACTGGATTGACGAGCGCGTCCAGCTGGCCGGTAAAAAGGTGCTGGACGTCGGTTGCGGCGGCGGCATTCTCAGTGAAGCCATGGCCCTGCGTGGCGCCACGGTAATGGGCATCGACATGGGCGAAGCGCCGTTGGCGGTCGCGCAGTTGCACCAATTGGAATCGGGCGTGACCGTCGACTACCGGCAGACCACCGCCGAAGACCTCGCGGAAGAAATGCCCGAGCAGTTCGACGTGGTGACGTGCCTGGAGATGCTGGAGCACGTCCCGGACCCGTCGTCGGTGATTCGCGCCTGCTTCCGCATGGTCAAACCGGGTGGCCAGGTGTTTTTCTCCACCATCAACCGCAACCCCAAGGCGTACCTGTTTGCCATCGTCGGCGCGGAGTACATCATGGGCCTGTTGCCACGCGGCACCCACGACTTCAAGAAATTCATCCGCCCTTCCGAGCTGGGTGCCTGGAGTCGCGAAGCCGGTTTGCAGGTCAAGGACATCATCGGCATGACCTACAACCCGCTGACCAAGCATTACAAGCTGGCGTCCGATGTCGACGTCAATTACATGATCCAGACACTTCGAGAGGCATAAGGACATGCGTTTGAGAGCGGTTTTATTCGACATGGACGGCACGTTGCTCGATACCGCGCCGGATTTCATCGCGATCTGCCAGAGCATGCTTGCCGATCGCGGCCTGGCGTCGGTGTCGGACAAACTGATTCGCGATGAAATTTCCGGCGGCGCCCGGGCGATGGTCGCGGCGACGTTCGCCCTGTCGCCGATGGAACCTGAGTTTGAAGCGCTGCGCCTGGAGTTTCTCGAGCGCTATCAGACCAACTGTGCCGTCCACAGCACGCTGTTCGATGGCATGGCCGAGTTACTGATCGACATTGAGAAAGCCAATCTGATCTGGGGTGTGGTTACCAACAAGCCCGTGCGCTTTGCCCAACCGATCATGGAGCAACTGGGTTTGGCCGAGCGCTCGGCAATCCTGATCTGTCCGGACCACGTGACCAACAGCAAGCCACACCCGGAGCCTTTGATTCTGGCGTGCAGCATGCTCAACCTGGACCCGGCCAGCGTGCTATTCGTCGGCGATGACCTACGTGACATCGAGTCCGGACGCGACGCTGGCACCAAAACCGCAGCCGTGCGTTATGGCTACATTCACCCCGACGACAACCCCGATCATTGGGGTGCCGATGTAGTGGTCGATCATCCACTGGACCTGCGCAAGGTGCTGGATAACGCATTGTGTCGCTGCTGAAGAATAGACTGATCTGCTTCCGGCCATAGGCTGCAGGAGACGGGTGCCTTTTTAATTGTTGAGGTTTTTAATGTTTGATTATTCCGCTCGTCCCGAACTGCTCAAGGATCGGGTGATTCTGGTCACCGGCGCTGGCCGTGGCATTGGTGCGGCTGCCGCCAAGGCCTTCGCTGCACATGGCGCCACGGTATTGCTGTTGGGCAAGACCGAAGCCAATCTGACTCAGGTCTATGACGAGATCGAAGCCGCGGGCCATCCTCAGCCAGCCGTGATCCCCTTCAATCTGGAAACTGCCCTGCCGCACCAGTATGACGAACTAGCCGCGATGATCGAGACTGAATTCGGCCATCTGGACGGTTTGCTGCACAACGCATCGATCATTGGCCCGCGTACGCCGACCGAACAGTTGTCCGGCGAGAACTTCATGCGCGTGATGCACGTCAACGTCAACGCGATGTTTATGCTCACCAGCACCTTGCTGCCACTGCTCAAGCTGTCCCAGGACGCCTCGGTGGTGTTCACCTCCAGCAGTGTCGGGCGCAAGGGTCGTGCTTATTGGGGCGCTTACGGGGTGTCCAAGTTCGCCACTGAAGGCTTTATGCAGAGCCTCGCCGACGAACTGGAAACGGTCTCTTCGGTGCGCGCCAACAGCATTAACCCGGGCGCCACACGCACCAGCATGCGTGCGCAGGCTTACCCAGGTGAAAACCCGCTGAACAACCCGACCCCCGAAGAAATCATGCCCCTCTACCTGTACTTGATGGGTCCTGACAGCACCGGCATCAACGGCCAGGCTTTCGACGCTCAGTGAAAGCCGTTGCGCTGTAGCAAAGCAAATCCAATCGAAGAATCGGGCTTGATATTGAGGTGACATAATTCTGTCACCTCAATCAGTTTGGTGGCCGAAGGCTACCAAACGAGTCAAGGAACCGCCTACCCTGCAACACCTCCCCGTTTTATAGTTCCCTAACTAGCTGAATATCAATGCATTTAATTAAATGAACTGTTTGGCACGACTTTCGCTCTAAAACACCAGCTAAGACTGCGTTATGTGTTTTAGGAGTAAAAACATGAATTCTTCTACCCAGACCAACGCAATCGACTTCGACAGCGCTAAATTGCAACGACTGGGATTTGGCCAACAACACAACGCCGCCCAGCGGCCTGTCGATTTGGCACAATTGCGCCATCAGCTTGGCCTGCAATTACAAACCAGCCTTGAACCGGAAAGAATCCTGACGATTTTTTTTCGCGGCATTCAGCGCATGATCCCGCTCATGGCACTGAGTTACGAACACCGCGCCAGCGACCTGCACCTTAAAGTGGGTGAGCGTGGGCACCATCGTGTCAGTTACAGTTTGAGCAATGAAGGCGAACACCTGGGCGAACTGGTCTTTCAGCGTAACCAGCGTTTTTCCGAACGCGAATTGGCCCAGTTTGAGTCTTTGCTGCCTTGCCTGTTATTCCCTCTGCGAAACGCCCTGCTCTATCGCGAGGCGACACTGAGTGCCCTGCGCGATCCGTTGACCTGTACCGGCAACCGAATCGCCATGGATCAAACCCTGTCTCGGGAAATCGAAGTCGCCCACCGTCATAAACACCCGCTGTCCTTGCTGATGCTCGATATCGACCACTTCAAGCGGGTCAATGACGATTACGGCCATAGCACGGGCGATGAAGTGCTCAAAGCCGTCGCAAACTCAATCAAGGCCCAACTGCGCAATATCGATATGGTGTTTCGTTTTGGGGGTGAGGAGTTCTTGATCGTGCTCTCGAACACCGGGCGCGAAGCCGCTGCAATGGTCGGCGAGCGCCTGCGTCTGGCGGCGACCCATCTGACCTATCCAATGCTGGATCACCCGATTGAACTGAGCGTCAGCCTGGGGTGCGCCACGCTGTTGCCGGCCGAGTCGGCCGAAAGTATTCTGCGCCGCGCAGACAGCGCGCTGTACGTAGCCAAGCGTCAGGGGCGCAACCGTCTGGCGATGGCGGGCTAAGCTCGATTAACTCGTTTGCCAAGCCTGCCCGTCACTCAGTTTTCAACCAGCATCATGTGTTCACGCGACTGCGTCGCCTGCTCCAGCTGCATGCAGCGTTCCAGAAACAGGTACATGTAGTCGTAACTCTTGGTGACTGCCTGACGCAGCTCAGTCTGCAATTGGATACTGGGGTTGTTACCGGCCAGCGTGCAGATAATTTCCAATGCTTCCCAAGGATGCGAGTCGTCATATTGAGCGTGCATTTTCAGCCATTTCATGGCGCGCTTACGCTGATCTTCCGGGAAAGCGTCGGCATACACCCCGTTTGAGCAGACAAGTGCCGACCATTCACCGGTGGCGCCTTCAATGGCATAGTTAGTCGCCGCAATAGCGACGATCAGCGAGTCAGACGAACTGGAATGCCAACACCAATGGCTCAGAGCATGCAATTCAGGTGGAACTTGCTGGGCCTGCAACTCTTCAAGGCTGACCCCGTGGGCCAGGCTCCAGTTCACCCAATAATCAGCATGATTGAGTTCGACGCGAATATTGCGCATTAACCAACGACGCGCCATGTCCTCACCCGGATGACGGGCGAAGCGGGTTTTTGTCAGGTTCTGCGCCATGTACAGGGCGAACTGTTCAACCACCGGCCAGCCACCGATCAAGTACTGCCGCATGGTTTTCGAACTCAGGCGGCCATCGCGCATCCGCTGATATAACTCATGCCCTACCACTCGGCGCTTGGCTTCACTGCACTCTTGAATCAACTGCTGTGCCCACGCCGGATAACTGGTTGCTTCCATGAGCGGACCAGTTCTGCAGAAAGTATCGATCACTGTTTTGGCCTCCTTTTTTTGTGGTGTCATTGTTCGGTCGCGCACTGCGTTTTAGCGGAATGTTCCTGGCACCCTGAACAACAAAGGTGCTGGGCGAACCGGCCGGGAATACAGACTTTCACACGTAAACACTTGCGGGCGCTGGATGATATAGCCCTGCGCGAAATCGACGCCGATCTCTAGCAGTGCCTGTTCAATCTGCGGGGTTTCGACAAACTCGGCAATGGTCCGTTTGCCCATCACATGCCCGATATGGTTGATCACTTCAACCATCGCGCGATTGACAGGATCATCCAGCATGTCCTTTACAAAACTGCCATCGATCTTCAAAAAGTCTACTGGCAGATGTTTGAGGTAGGCGAACGACGACATCCCCGCACAAAAGTCATCCAGCGAGAACAGACATCCCAAGCCTTTTAGCTCATTAATAAAGCGGATGGCACTGCCCAGGTTTGAAATGGCACTGGTCTCCGTGATCTCAAAACAAATCAGGTCGGGCGGTATTTGGTACGTATCGAATTGCTCTTTCAGGTACGCCAGAAAAGCATCATCGCCAATACTGGTCCCCGACAGGTTGATCGCGCATATCGCCATCGGCCCGCTGTGCTTTGCCTCGCGCAGGCATTGCGCGATGACCTTGAATACGTTCTGCACCACCCAGCGATCCAGCGTGGTCATCAGGCCATAGCGCTCGGCGGCCGGAATAAAGCTGTCCGGCAGAATCATCTGACCTGTTTCATCGCGTAGTCGCAGGAGAATTTCGATGTGCCCTCCCGCATGTTCACCGACATTCCCCAAGTCGGCGATTTCCTGGGAATACAGGCAGAAACGATTCTCTTCGATGGCCATGTGCAGCCGCTGCACCCAGGCCATTTCGCCGAAACGCATGGACAGCTCAGAGTCGTCTGCGTGGTAGACCTGCACTCGGTTGCGGCCCTTCTCTTTGGCCATATAGCACGCCATGTCGGCCGTACGCAGTGAGGCCTCGAGGGTAGTCGGCACATGGGTAATGTGCACCAACCCAATACTGATGGTGGTGACGAAAGGCCGACCCTTCCAGACAAAATGCAGGCTTTGCACGGTTTGGCGCAAGCTTTCAGCAATGATTTCGGCTGTTTCCTGCGGGCAGTTCTCCAGAAGGATGCCGAACTCATCACCGCCCAGTCGCGCCAGGGTGTCGCCTTCGCGCAAGCCCTGTTGCAGCAAGGTACAAATGTGCCGTAGCAACTCATCCCCCGCAGCGTGACCACTGGTGTCATTGACCAGCTTGAATTGGTCAAGATCGAGAAACAACAGCGAATGGCGACCGGCATGACGCGCCAGATTACTGAGCGTCTGCTCCAGTCGATATTCAAACTCGCGCCGGTTGGCCAGCCCGGTCAATGCATCGTGGGTCGCCTGCCAGGACAGATTGGCGATGTATTGCTGCTCTTGGGTCATGTCATGCAGAACCAGCACGGCACCGCTGACTTTGCCGCCGGACTGGATCGGCGACCCCACCAGCGCTACTGACACCGTGGAGCCGTCCAGACGCTGAATAGACTGCGAATGTTCGCTGGCGCTACTCAGCTTGCCGCCCAGGATGTGTTCTATCAGGATGAAACTGTCTTTCTGGTCGTTCTCATCCAGCAGATTGAACAGCGCAGCCAGCGGCAAACCACTGGCCTGCTCGCTCTTCCAATGGGTCAGGTGCTCGGCGGCCGGGTTCATGTAAGTGATCGAGCCCTCGACATCGGTGGTGATCACCCCGTCGCCTATGGACTCCAGCGTGATTTGCGCCCGCTCTTTTTCCAATTGCAGCGCACTGGCGAAAGCGTGCCGCTGTGTCAGCAATTTATGCGTGCGCAGCAGGGCCAGAAGAATCAGCACCACCGCCGTTGCCAGGTTGGTGATCAGCAACAGGCGCAGAATGAACCGCGAACCCTCCCCCAGCGCATCGCTGAAGGCTTTAGCCGCAGGCGTCACACCCTCATTGATCGCATTGATCTGAGACTTCCAGCCACGCACATCATCGTTGGTCGCACTGCCCTGGCTGATACGGGTGTGCATCTGCCGGGCAACGGCATCGAGTTGTACCAGGTAGCCGTCACCGACTTTCCACAACTCAATGGCTTTTTCCATGTAGCTGAAATGACGAAAGTTCAAATACAGCCAGATGATACTCGGGACGTCATCCGGGTGGTTTCCACCTTGCAGGATACCGAGACGAGCTGCTCCGATCTCAGGGATCGGTCCGTCGAGCGCGATCCGTAGATCATGACTACCCTGCGGAATGGCAATGGCTTGCTGGTACTTCTGATAGTGCTGCTCATCCCGACTGTTGGCATACAGGTTGAGGTAGTAAATGGCATCCTTTTGCCCTTTGGACCACATGCTCTCGCCGGCGACATACCCGCGAACGGCAGACAGCACATACAAGCTCACGCACCCCAGAAGCGTCTGGAACAGCACGACCGCTATAAATGGCCAAACAATGCCCAGCAAACGGGGCCTCTCCAGAATCCGCTTTTTCTTCATGGTTTCCCTTACATGAGCGTTTCTGATACTCACCCTGCAGCTTGAGTGATAGTCCTGGAAAGAGCCTAGGCTAAAACCGGACAAGACGGCAGACCATTTTCTCAAGTTTGAGACGCAATACCGCCCGGTGGCGCCCTTTCGTTGGCAGTCTATATAGAAGATAGAGGATGTATAAGAAATTCGTAGCGCTACGATTTATTTATAACCGGGTCTTCAGCAAGACCGTTTGGTTATTATATTTGCTGCAGATGACCGTACAGCTTTGCGTACAGGCCGCCCTCGGCGATCAATTGGTGGTGGTCGCCCTCTTCGGCAACGCGTCCGCCATCGAACACCAGGACCCGATCTGCCTGTTTCACCGCTGACAAGCGGTGGGCAATGATCAGGGTTGTCCGGCCGCTGAGGAAGTGCGCCAAGGCTTGGTGCAGGTTGTATTCAGTCGCTGCATCGAGTGCCGAGGTGGCTTCGTCGAGAATCACCACTTTGGGGTCGGCCAAGACCATGCGCGCAATCGCCAGCCGCTGACGCTGACCACCGGACAAGCGAACGCCAGAACGCCCGACGATGCTGTCCAGCCCCTGCGGCAGGGCGCTTATGGTGTCGTCGAGCTGGGCGATTTCCAGCGCACGCCAGCAGGCTTCATCGGTGCGCTCACGGCCCATGGTCAGGTTGGCGCGTACCGTGTCGTTGAACAACGCCGGATGCTGGAGCACCACCGCGACGTGTTCGCGCACGGTTTCCAGACCGATCTCCTGCTGGCTTGCGCCGCCAAACCGGATGCTGCCCGCTTGAGGCGTATACAGTCCCAGCAGCAATTGGACCAAAGTGCTTTTGCCACCACCACTGGCGCCTACAATCGCAACCTTCTCTCCTGGGGCAATCGACAGGTTCAATTGATCCAGCACCAGTTCTTCGCCATACCCAAAACTCAGGCCACGCACCTCGATATCGACCGTTTCCCGCCCCGTGAACGGGTCTGTACCGCCAGGGTATTGCGGCTCATCGGCGCGCGCCAGCAACTGGTTGATGCGGGTCAGCGCTCCGC
>ERZ1463034.156-NODE-156-length-20466-cov-6.134829_pt1 | contig 20466 bp, 42 predicted proteins | sample MGYA00564480_ERZ1463034 | MGnify/ENA primary metagenome ERZ1463034 (study PRJEB39244, sample SAMEA3635122) | Helicobacter pylori | study: EMG produced TPA metagenomics assembly of PRJEB11511 data set (Assembly of a 5300-year-old Helicobacter pylori...
CTTGTTGAACAACCCATTGCACATCGTCGAGATCGTCTTTGCTCCTCCTCACCCCGTTCGCACGCTACTCTCCTCGCCTCCCTCGCTCTCCAACTCTCTCGTTCCCACCTGCTTCCTTAACATCTTTCAATTTCTCATCTACACGTACGCTCTTCAAGCATACATCTCCCCCTTGGCCGCAAACGTCGTCCCAGCCTTCTCCTCCCTCTTCTCCCAATGGTAAAGCTTCTCCTGCGGCCCCATCTCCCTCCGCAGCACGTACTTGCCAAACAAGTACGGTACCTGCCTCATCTGGTACCTCGCATGCTCAGCCGTCGGGACCGAGAAGACCTGCACTTCTATCAGCAAGAGCCGGGCGAAGGAAGGTAGGGGACGAACCTGGTCGAGTTCTTCGAGCGTGAGCTCCTTCGTCTCGGGTACGAAGAGGAGGATCAGAGTCCAGCCGATTATGCACCACGCGGCGTACCACCCGAACGCTCCTTGGGGCTTGAACGCGCCGAGGAGACGAGGGAAGGTGAGCGCGACGACCTGGGTTCCTGGCTCAGTTTCTGGAGGGAGGGAAAGGAGGGAGATGGACGGACAAAGTTGAAGAGCCAGGTTACGGCGGTTGCGTAACTCATTCCAACATCTCGGACGTAGAGGGGGAACGCTTCGGCCGAGTAGGTGAACTGCGGGAGTTGGTCAGTGGGGAGCCAGAGGGGGAGTGCGGGGGGTGCGCACGGGGACTGGGCCTTCTCCAGGTGAGTCTATGAGAGAAGAGTCAGTGACGAGGCGGAAGGAGAAGGGGAGGACGGACAGGCGATGCAGTGGAGGTAGATGCCGAGAGCGACGATGCCGATACGAGTTTGACGGTCCTCGATCCAGAATGCGACTACGACAATTCTCTCAGCGCATGCAAAGCAGAACGCAAGGTGGAGGGACTCACATCCAGTCATGAGGAGGAAGACAGCCATGAGCGGGAACGTCGTGAGGAGCAGGAATCGGCGTCCGAAGGTGTCAATCGTCACCATCGCTGTAGGAAGGCCAAGTCAGCTTGGTAGTAAGGTAGCGAGGGCAGCTGGGCGTACCGGGACAAAGACAAAGTTGAGCACGCCAAAACCGAGCGAGGCAGCAAAGGCGGACGTGTCGGAGAAGCCAGAGGCGGAGAAGATGGTCGAGCTGTAGTACGCAATGACGTTGATGCCGCAGAATTGCTGCATAAACATCAGGATACCAGAGGCAACAGCAGCGCGCCTGCAAAGGAAGAGGAGGTCAGCGAAGTCGCTCTTGCGGATGGAATGTGGCGCGCCTGTTTCGTGCGACGGCGAAGAGCTCGACGAAAGGGTTCCGACCGGTGGAGATGGCAGCCTCCTCTTCGAGTAGGCAGTTGATGAAGAATAGATCACGAGCTCTGCGAAGGAGAAGACGAAGGTCAGCGCGATCACTTTCGCGGTGAGAGGTAAGAACGCACGCTTGGAGCTTCGACTTCCGGAGACGGCATAGCTCTGAGAAGGCCTCGGCGTAGCGTCCCTTGGAGATCAACCAGCGAGGACTCTCAGGGCAGAAGTAGACTGCGAAGACGCGTTAGCGAGATTCGACTGCCGGTCCCAGCGATACTCGCCTTGTGCCATGACAGATAGAGCAGGTAGTGCCGCAGAACCCAGCATGAGTCGCCAGTTGAGTCCGGTCTAAGTGTTGAGAAATCAGCGAACGAGCGACGCGAGCGAACGAAAAAGGCACTCACGATGCCGTTCCCTGGGATATCGGCGACCTTGAGGAATGCAAGGTCCGCTACTGTGCCCAGCATGATCCCAAACGCAGTCCAGACTTGCCACTGCATGACCAACGCTCCTCGGATCGTCGCAGGAGCGCACTCGGCGGCGTAAACAGGAACCTGCGAAGCTCGTTAGCTCTCGCGGCCTCGGAGACTTTGTAGGCCTCGAGAAAACGTACCGTGGCGCTCTTGGGTCCGATTCCGAATCCGAGAGCGAAGCGTGCGATTAAAAGGTGCCACCAGGTGTTGGTCAAGGCGGACCAGATAACGGTGAGGAAGGAGATGGTCGCAGTGAGGAAGATGGCACCTCGTCGACCCAGATAGAAGTTGAGCGGCGAAGTAAGCCAGCATCCGATGACAGCGCAGCATAGCTCCAAACAGAAGCGGCGTAAGCAGGCGCGTGTGCAGGGAAGAGAAGTGAGGAACGCACGTAAGGAGCTGCAGTGATGAGCCCGACGAGCCACTGGTTGCTAGCAGCCGTCGCCGCGTTGATACCGTTGGCGGCCGTGGCGGTGGTAGGAAGTCCGAACTGTTCAGGCCAAAAGAGAAGAGCTGGTGGAAGGTGGGGGTCAGCGGGATGTAAGAAGGATCGGCAGGTTCACTCACCTCCGTTGATGACACTCTCGTCCATCTGCGAAGAGTTAGCTCGCGATCTACGAACAACAGACGAATAACGCACACCTTGGACTGCAGCAGCGACGGAGCAGCAGACGGTCTGCCAGTACAGAATCTTGGGCTGGCTCCACTTGTGCGTAATCTCGCGACGGAGGAAGTTCTGCGCCACGCCACTCGTCAGCGTTCTCCTACTTTCCCGACGTCTGCAAGGAACGCACCTTGTCTTCCTCGTCAAGCTCGGTCAACGCCTCGAACGCCGCGGGATCCTGTGCGACGAGAGCTCCCTTGCGGAACTCGCTCGTGTACTCCTCGAGGCCCTTGGCCTTCGCAAACGCCTCTCCCATCTCCAGCAAACGCTCATGCGCGATTCCAGAGAGGGGGTTCTGCGGTCAACGGAGGTCAGGGCCAGGAGGAGGTAGAAAGGAGCGAAGCACGCACGGCGAGCTTGTCGTTCGACACGGCTAGCGCATCGAAACTGTCGGGCTCATCGGCGTCCTCCCTGAAGATTCCTCCGTCGGGCTTGAGGTCCTTCTTGTGCGACTTGAACATGGCGTTGCGGTTGCGGTTTGGGCTCGATGGCGAGTGTCGAGGGAAGATGGTGAGATGGTGGGAAGAGAGGAGGAGAGCGGGGAGATGCGGAGCCTCGAGGGGATGCAAGAGGAGAGGGCCCCATCGATCTGCTGGTAGCGAGTCGTTCCTCGTGTGCTCGGTGGTGAAAATCTGCAAGAAGAAGGCGGACGAAAGCGTCCACAAATTTACGCGTCACGCTGAGAAGGAGCCGAGCTAGCGAGATCGACTCAGAACAAGTCCGTTCTCAAACCCCGTTGGTTAGCGTTGACGGACCTGAATGGTGGCAACAGGGAAGGGAGGCAGATAGACGAGGGTTAGAGTGTGCGCAAAGCGGCAGGAGAACGAGGCAAGCAGTGGACGCAAGCGGGCTCGTCGTCCAGCCCCCTTTTCGACGGCCTCCGCGTCGCTCCTTCCGCGAGAGTAAACACCTCCACTGTTGGCCTCGCGCGAAAGTCGAAGAAAAGACGCAGTCGAGTCGAGCTGGGCAGTCGTCCCAGAAAGCTGGGAGACTCGAGAGGCTGGGAGGAACTTCATCCGTGGTTGGGGTCGGGCTCCGTCAGTTGTCCGAACGGCTGGACGATTGAAGGCAGAGCAGACGGGCGAGCCTTGACGAGTATCGGGTGGCTTGTCACGAAGCTGCTGCTGGCAAGGTCGGATGAAGCGAGAGAGTAGAGCTCGAGCTTGACGACTGAGATCGCGGTACCTGCGCCGAACAGGTCTCCTGCACCTTCAACGACCCACCTGTCAGACAGAGCCAGAGCTGAAGCAGAGAGAACGCACAAGGAGCAGCTCGATCCTCACTACGATCCATCACGGAGATTCCACCAAAAAGGCGTGCGTCTCCGGCCATACCTCGCCCATCCTCTTCCGCACGCTCGCCAGAGTCGGCACACTCTCCATCGCTCCCTCGCTCTCGACGCACATCGCCGCAGCCTGCGAAGCGACCTCGAGTGCGGCTCGGAGGTCCTCCTTCGTCTTGGGGTATCGAGTCGCGAAGAGTGCGCCGAGGTAGCCCTGCAACGCGAGTCAGCCACCCCAGCTCACTCAGAATAAGTAAAGATACGCACCGTAAAGCAGTCACCAGCTCCGGTTGTATCCACGACGCCTCCGCTCACCCGTCCCGCCGGACAGCTAAGCACCTCCCCTCCCCACGACGCCGCGACTCCCTCGCTCCCGAGCGTCAGAATAATCCCACACCCATCCAACCTCGGTACACTCCTCAACCGTTCCAGCAGCTCTCCGTCGCCCTTCTCACCCAGCACGCTCAGCAGCGCGTCCCCCTCTCCCTCGTTCACCAGCAGCCAATCGACCTTCTCCCATTCAAACGCCCTGATCTCTTCCTCCGAGAGCATCGGACTAGGATTAAACATCGTCGTCATTCCCGCCGCTTTGCCCAAAGCGAGGAAAGACGAGGTGGTAGCGAGGGGGATCTCGTTCTGGAGTAGGAGGAGGGCGTAGGGGCGGCTCGGGAGGGGGAGGGGCCGAGGAGAGAAGTTGGCGCCGGGGAGGAGGACGATGGAATTGTCGTGAGTGGCGGTCGAGAGCTGAATGATGGCGCGGCCGGTAGGGAGCTTCGAGGGAGGAGTGAGCTGGTGCCTTTGAAAGGGGAAGGGTGCACGCACGGAGGAGTCGGTGAGAAGGAGCTCGGTACCGACGACGTACGAACTGAGCAGAGTCTTCATCCATTCACCGTCGTCGCCAATCCACCCTGCGAAGTCGACAGCACCACCTGCCTGCGCGGGGTCAGCACCTCGCCTTCCCAAAGGTCTCTACGCCAGCACGCACCTTGGCAACAGCTACAGCCTGGTTTGCTCCCTTCCCACCTGCAGTCCTGTCAGCTTCCAGCTCCTGCCGAGCTCCGCGCCGCGAGAACAGAGCGTACCACCTCGACGCGTAAAGGACGTGGACGAGATCGTCTCTCCGCTGCTGACGATGCTGTAGGGCGCACCCCGTCAGCTCTTGTAAGCCGCTATCCACTCTGGAAGCCTACTGAGGCACCACGAAGAACTCTGGGAGCGCCGGGAGCGCGGGGTCAGCAGCGACTCGGCCGAATCGAGGTGCCAGCTCACCGTCGATGTTGATGGACCCGCGTACGAGCAGCCGTCCGCCGGGTGAATTGGGCACTGGTGGCATCTGGGAGCGTTGCTGCTGAGGCGGTTGGCGGGAGAACGGAGGAGAGGAACCGCTGCCCCCTGCCGAGTCCCAGCGGGGTCACTTCTTGGTCCGTTACCTCTCCGACGTCCTCACTTCTACGACTAGTGCTTTCACGGTGCAGCTCAGCAGCCCGTCGAGTCCTTGGCAGCGGCCCCGCCCTTCGAAACTCGCTCGACGATCAAGCCGGGGATGCGCGAGGAACGTGACAGGTGGAGATGCAGAGGGACCTGGAAAGGGAGCTCAGCTCAGGGATCAAGTGTGAGTACCAAAGGGCGCGGAGCGGACAGGTCCTCGCGGTGCTGTGGTCCAGCTCGAGGGCGGCGAAGGACCCTGAAGGGCACAAGCTGACAGGCCTGCCCTTGACGTACGCAGGACGGCTCTACCGATGGAAACAGGGTGCTCGCAGTGCCGTGAGTACGGCCAGCACATCGGCGTGGAGTGGACTACACGACCCCGACGAGCCTTCCCCCGAAGCTCGGAGGTCGTCCTCCGCTCCCCTCCGCCAGGCTGCCCGCTGTCCCGGTTGCTGATGAGCTACCTCGACATTGATCAACACCGATCGCTCGCGAAGGTGGTACTCTTTTTCAAGAGGCGGAACACGGCGTCCAGTTCCGAAGCCCTCAGCGTCGAAGGGTACCTGCCTTTCCCGCTCGAGTGCACCTGCTCCACCTAGCCTGCTCTAAACACCGTCATCTCGTTTCTTAGTCTACGAGTGTGCGGCTCCAGCCTATCCGATCAGTCAGGGCTCCAAGCAACGGCCCACCAAACCGCGAGATTTCGTCACGGTGGCGCTCAAAACTTCTCCGAAAGGCCCAGCCGGGTCGGTGTCCGCCTGACGATTACTAGGGCGAGCTCGTTCTCTTCTTTCGACTTCCTAGCTGCTTCTCTTCTTTCTGCCCCGCTTCCTTGCTTCATCAAGAGAGCTCACTTACCGAGCACACACCCCGACACGACATGCCGGACTCGGTACTCAGCTCGAGCTCAACAGCCAACGACGACACTTCCCCTTCGTCAAAGACGACACCCAACGACTCTACGCCACAAGTCAACGTCAAGAACGCCCAGGAGGACTTTGAGGAGCTCCGCCGCCAGCTCACACGCCAGAGCTCCTTGCACCGGACGTTGACCCACCAGAGGGACTCGGAGAAGGAGGGCGACGATGCGGAGGACTTTGACCTGCTCGACTACATGCGAGCGAGGGCTTCTGAGCGGAACGAGAACGGCTTCAAGAGCAAGCAGGTCGGAGTCGTCTGGGAAGGATTGGCTGTGACAGGAGCGGGAGGAATGAAGGTGCGATTTGCGCGTCTGTTCAACGAGTTGTTGTGCTCACGCGTTTCTTGCCAGATCTGGATTCGTACCTTCCCCGATGCTGTCAAGGAGGTGAGCGAGGCCGTGATCGAGCGAGGTTTGGGCGCGACTGACCTGCTTCCCGACCGCAGTTCTTCCTCTCTCCCGTCTTCATGGTGCTCAAGTACACCAAAATGTTCAAGCCCAAGCCCAAGAACCTTCTCTTCGGTTCGTCGAGCGGTTCTCCCTCCGTCTGCGCCCGATTGACGCCTTTGCTCGCCCAGACTTTGACGGATCGGCTCGCCCTGGAGAGATGGTCCTCGTCGTCGGTCGTCCCGGATCTGGGTGCGCCGTGTGGCTCCCTTACAACCTACGCGTGCTAACGACCGTTCGCAGCTGCACCACCTTTCTCAAGACCATCACGAACCGCCGAGGCGGCTACATGTCGGTTGAGGGAGACGTCTCGTATGGTGGGATCAGCGCCGCTGAGATGCTCGCCAAGTACGCTGGCGAGGTCGTCTACAACCAGGAGGACGACGTTCACCATGCCACCCTCACCGTCGCCCAGACGATCATGTTCGCGCTCAACACGAAGGCACGCCTGTTTTTCTTTCTTCTCCGAGCTCTTCGCTGATCGCACGCCCGTTTAGACTCCCGGAAAGCTCCTCCCCGACGAGTCGCGCAAGATGTTCAAGAAGCAGGTCCTCGAGCTCCTCGTCAAGATGCTGGGCATCTCCCACACTCTCAACACCAAGGTCGGATCGGCATACGTCCGCGGAGTCTCTGGAGGAGAACGCAAGCGCGTTTCGATCGCTGAGATGGTGAGTCCTGCATGCTTTGTGCGTGGGACATCGCTAACGAGCCGCCCAGATGACGACCAGTGCCAGCGTCTGCTCCTGGGACAACTCGACTCGCGGACTCGACGCGAGCACTGCGCTCGACTACGCCAAGTCTCTGCGAATCCTCACCGACCTCTTCAAGATCACCACTTTTGTCTCGCTCTACCAGGTTCGCTTGCTCGCCACAGCGATGGGATCGAGGCTGACGACTGTGTTCAGGCTGGAGAGGGCATATACGACCAGTTCGACAAGGTCCTCGTCATCGACGAGGGACGGCAGGTCTACTTCGGGCCCGTCAACGAGGCTCGCAAGTACATGGTTGGTCCTCTTCCTTTTCCGTCTGTCATCGAGCTCAGTCTTCCTCGCAGACGTCCCTCGGTTACGCCGACATGCCTCGCCAGACGACCGCAGACTATCTCACGGGCTGCACAGGTCAGTCTCGCTTTTCAGACGTCCTTCAGGCCGTCGCTAACAGCAGATATTTTTGCAGACCCCAACGAACGCCGCATCGCCGAAGGACGCGACCCCTCAACCGTCCCCACCACTCCCGAGACTCTCGCAGCCGCCTACAAGGAGAGCGAGATCTTCTCGCGCATGATGGCTGAGAAGCAGGAGTTTAAGAAGCTCATCACCGAGGAGAAGGGACGTCGGGAGGAGTTTGTTGCAGCCGTCAAGGACACCAAGCGTCGCGGAGTCGGCAAGAAGAGTCCCTACACCGTGTCGTTCTACACGCAGGTCAAGGCCCTCACCGTTCGCCAGTGCGTCTCCCGTCGCTTCCCGTCCTTTCGTTCTCGCCTGACGTTCTGCTGTACGCAGGACCCAAATCAAGCTCCAGGACAGGCTCGGCCTTGTTGTCTCGTTCGTCACCGCCCTCGTCGTCGCCCTCATTGCTGGATCCGTCTACCTCGCCCTCCCTCAGACTGCTGCTGGAGCTTTTACCCGAGGCGGAGTCATCTTCATCGCGTATGTTCTTGATCTCACTCGGCTTGCGAACTTGACTGACTTCCTTCTCGCCTACCAGACTTCTCTTCAACTCCTTCCAGGCGTTCAACGAGCTTCCTACTCAGATGATGGGTGCGTTTTTCAGCTACGTAGCACGTCCGGCGTCAACTTCAACTAACGTCCTGTCTCTCAGGTCGACCGATCATCTGGAAGCACGCTGCGTTCACCTTCTATCGCCCGGCTGCTCTCACCGTCGCCTCCACACTTGCCGACGCACCTATCGCATCGATTCAGATCTTCGTCTTCGTCCTCATCATCTACTTCGTGAGTCCTTCTCCGAGGGAGCAGGTCGCAGCGAGCTGACCTCGTCCACAAAGATGGCCGGACTCGTCAGCAACGCTGGAGCCTTTTTTACGTTCTACGCCCTCACGTTGAGCGGCTACTTTGCGCTTGCGGCGTTCTTCCGCCTTCTCGGCACGATTTGCTCCAACTACGATGTCGCTGCACGTCTCGCTTCCGTTCTCATCACTGGAATGGTCCTGTACTCGGTAAGCATCTCGTCTCTCCTACTACGGCCGAGGCTTCAGCTGATCCCACTCGCAGGGCTATCTCATTCCTGTTCGTCGCTTCTCCTCCGCTAATGTGATTGTCTGACGCTCGCTCGCGCCGCAGGTCTTCAGCATGAAGCGGTGGCTTTTCTGGATCTAGTAAGCCGCTTCGCCGCCGTGGTTTGTCCTCGCTAACCCCGTCTTCACAGCTACATCAACCCTCTGAGGTACGCTTCCGCTTCTCCAACTGCTCCGGTGTGGGAGCTGACCGTATCTCTCACAGCTACACCTTCAGCGCCGCCATGGCCAACGAGTTCCGACGCATCGATCTCGACTGTGTCGGTGTCTACGTGAGTTTCGCTTCTCGTTTGCGCGAAGAAGTGTCTAATCCTCGCTCGGACGCAGATCACGCCGTTCAACATAGGAGGACTCCTCCCTCAGTACCCCGCCGAACTTGGTCCCAACCAGGTCTGCACGCTCGCCGGTAGCTCGGCTGGAAACCCTGTCGTTCCCGGAGCCGACTACATCCGCGCAGCGTTCGACTACGACGCAGGAGGTCCGTCCTCACGCGCCACACCTGCCGATTCCTCGCTCACCAGCTCGATTCGCAGATGTCTGGAGGAACTTTGGCATCACCATCGCTTTCTTTGTAGGCTTTGTGATCATGCAAGGCTATTGCGTGGAGCACTTCACCCACGGAGCTGACATGCCGGTGAGTTGTGCCACTTCCCTCTCGGGCCCATCTCGCTGACGCTTCGTTGCAGCAAATCAACGTCTTCGCCAAGGAGACCGCCGAGACCAAGAAGCTCAACGCTGCGCTCCAGGAGAGCAAGACGGCGTTCAGGAGGGGCGAGATCGAGCAAGACCTCAGCAACCTCGTCAACACGCGCAAGCCGTTCACCTGGGAGGCCCTCAAGTGCGTCGTGACTCGCTGTCCTCGAGCTCGCTTGCTGATCTTCAATGTTACGAAGGTACACCGTCCCCGTTCCTGGAGGTCAGCTTCAGTTGCTCAACGAGATCTACGGATACGTCAAGCCTGGGACTCTCACTGCGCTCATGGGAGCCTCGGGAGCCGGCAAGACCACTTTGCTCGTGCGTCTCGCGGTCTTCTCTATCGCGCCGAGTGCTGACCTTTCGGCCTGTAGGACGTCCTCGCGAACCGCAAGACGACTGGTGTCATCGACGGGAAGGTTCTCATCGACGGTCGCAAGATTGGCAAGGAGTTCCAGCGCGGAACCGCCTACGTCGAGCAGCAGGACACTCACGAGCATACCGCCACCGTTCGCGAAGCCTTCCGCTTCAGTGCCTACCTTCGTCAGCCGCCTTCGATCTCTACGGAGGAGAAGGATCGCTATGTATGTCATTTTACTTTATCGGAGGGCGCGACTTGTGCTGACGGGTTCGCTTCGCAGGTCGAGGAAGTCATTCAGCTCCTCGAGCTTGAGGACCTCGCCGACTCTATCATCGGATTCCCTGGTTTCGGCCTCGGTAAGTCGCGCTGTTCAGCGATAGGGGAGAGAACCCATTGACGCGATTTCTCTCTCAGACGTCGAGGCTCGCAAGCGAGTCACCATCGGTGTCGAACTCGCTTCCAAGCCTCAGCTCCTTCTATTCCTCGACGAGCCCACGTCAGGACTCGACGGCCAGTCCGCTTTCAACATCGTCCGCTTCCTCCGCAAGCTCGCCTCTGCCGGTCAAGCCATCCTCGTCACCGTCCACCAGCCGTGCGTCTCCTCCTTTATCTCGTCGAGCTTCGCTGACTCACCCCCTCCTTCGCAGTAACTCTCTACTCTTCGAGCACTTCGATCGCCTTCTCCTGCTCAAGGGCGGAGGACGCTGCGTCTACTTTGGCGACATCGGCAAGGACTCGAACGTCATTCGCTCCTACTTTGCTAAGCATGGAGCTCACTGCCCTGAGAACGCGAACCCCGCTGAGTGTACGTTGGCTTCTCTGCGTCTGCGAGCTTGCTTCTGACGGTGTTCCTTCACAGACATGCTCGAGGCGATCGGAGCTGGATCTCGTCGCATGGTCGGCAAGAAGGACTGGGCCGACCTCTGGCTCGAGTCGGACGAGTTTGTCACTGTCAAGGCGGAGATCGAGGAGCTCAAGCTTGAAGGTCTCTCGCACGAAGAGACCGTCGATCCTCACGAGCACAACGAGTGTGCGTACTCTTTGTTCCCCCACGGAGGCTCGCTTGCTGACTTGCTCACCGCAGACGCAACCACATTCGCTTTTCAGATGGACGTCGTCGTTCGCAGGACGTTTCTCAGCTTCTGGCGTAATCCAGATTATGGATTTACGCGGCGTGCGATTTTTCTCATTTTCGCTCCCGATGTTCTTTTTTGGCTAATTCCTTTCCTTGCAGTCTTTAACCACATGGCTGTCGCGCTCTTCGTTGGGTTGACGTTCCTGAACCTGAACAACAGCCTCGCCTCGCTGCAGTACCGCGTCTTTGCGATCTTCTTCATCACCGTTCGTCCTCTCCTTCCTCCCTTCCTCCCCCGCTCACTCTCCTTGCTTCCTAGATCCTTCCAGCAATTATTATCGCTCAAATCGAGCCTATGTTCATAGCGGGAGTGAGTCCTGACGCCGTACGGAGACGCTGTTTGCAAGCTGACGAAAAGAAACAGCGAAACATCTTCATCCGCGAGAGTTCCTCCAAGATGTACTCGCAGATCGTGTTCGCGCTCTGCCAGCTACTCGCAGAGATTCCTTACAGCATCCTTTGCGCCGTCGTTTTCTACCTCCTCGTGCGTCGCGCCTCCGTTCGGGTCAGGGCATCGCTGACCCGCATCTCCTCAGTTCTACTTCCCTATGGGCTTCAACATGGATCCTTCGCGCGCTGGCTACCAGTTCTTTGTCATCCTAATCACCGAAGTGCGTTCTTTCGCTGACACTCGAGCACTGGCGCACACTCGAGCACTGGCGCTAATCTTGGCCACCGACGCAGCTCTTCGCCGTCACGCTGGGACAGGCCGTTGCTGCCCTTTCGCCTTCCGTCTTTATCGCTGCCATGCAGAACCCGTTCCTTTTGATCATTGTAAGCTTTTGTATGTCCCTTCTCGCCGATTCGACCCTGACGTCCTCTGTCCCAGTTCTCGCTCTTCTGCGGAGTCACCATCCCGAAGGAGAGCATGCCCTACTTCTGGCGTGCGTGGCTCTACGATCTGGGTAAGTCGTTGCTCCGTCGCATCTTTGGGAGGATGCTGACTTGTCGTCGCCTCGACAGACCCCTTTACGCGCATCATCTCGGGAGTCGTTTCGACTGAGCTTCACCAGCTGCCTATCCGCTGCCTCGAGCGCGAGTTCAGCACGTTCAACCCTCCCATCGGTCAGTCCGCCTTCGTTCTCGGTGCCCTCGCGTGCTCGTGCTCACCCTTCCGCCGCAGGCCAAACTTGCGAGCAGTGGGCTGGAGCTTTCGTCTCGGTCGCAGGCGGATACCTCCAGGACGGCAGCCTCACCGAGGCTTGCAAGTATTGCCAGGTGCGTTCTCCTACTTTCGTTCCGAGGATAGCTCGCTGACCTTACGATCAAAGTACGCCGTGGGCGACGAGTTTTACCGCAACCTCTCGATCTCCTTTGACACGCGCTGGCGTGATCTCGGAATCCTGATCTGCTACACCGTCTTTAACGGCATCGTCGTGCGTTCTCTTCCTCCCCACATCTTCGAAGGATCTCGCTAAGCGAGCTTTGCAGACCATCATCGCCTCCAACTACCTCAAATACTCCAGCCGGTAAATGGCTGCTAGCCCGCCTGTTCTGGTCCTCTGGTCCTGTTCTCGTTCTCTCGCTAGACCTTGTAATAGACCATGGACGTTTGCCAACCTCGAGACGACTCCGCCGAATCTCGAAACGAAGGCTGTTCCCTCCGCCCAAACCTTGCCTCAACCGCGAGGTGTCCACCCGCCGGGAGCGCTCTGGCAGCAGGAGCCAGTAGGAGTCAGCGCAGGATACGGTGAGCTCTCCCCGCCCAGCTGTTCCAGTCACACGCTGACGCCTTCCCCACGCAGCGCCCTTCCGGCCTTCGACTCCTCCCCCTCGTCCACGCCACAGCTCCGACAGCTTCAAGAAGTTCAGGAGCCAACACTACAGCCAATCCGGCACCAGTCCCGCCGTCCTTGGCCGCTCGTCGACTCTCCCTCCTCGACACGACTTGACACGAACTCGAGGCAACCTGGGCTGGCGGCCTGCGGTGAGGACAGCAACGGAGCTCTCGGGTCGGCGCTAGGTGTCTTAATCACGGTGAGTCAAGGGAAGGCGGCGTGCGTGGGAGGAGCTGACGACTCGTGGTCCAAGTCGCCCTCACTCGGGGCCTCAGGCGCAAGGCCTCAGCGCTCCAGCTCTCGAGCTCCCTCTTCCTCTTCTAGCCGACCATGACAGGTGCGCTGACTTTGCAGGCTGTATCTGCTCCCCTCCTCCGCTTGTCGTAGCGCCTTCACCATCAACAGACGCCAGGGCGACTTGGGTGCACGTGAGAGGTCCTACCTACCTCTTCCTAACCCTCACGTCGCGGCGCGCCGGGTCCACTGACTGCTCCTTCCTCAAGCGTTCTTCCGTTGACCTTCTCTGAGCGGAACCTCCGCATCTTAGCTTCGAAATAGCTCCATCTCGGTGTCTGAGCCATTGGTCCGGATGCCCTCTTCGGATCGAGCTGCCTTCTTCCGAACACTTCCTTCAATCATGCTCGTCTTTTGTAGTTCTCGCTGCAAAGTCTCTGCTCGCACCTCTGCCCAGCTCCCCCTCAGCTTCTCTCTCGCGTCCTCTCTCGAGTCTCAACGCGATCTCAGCCCTTCCGATGGCTTCCCCGCCATCCAGCGCCGGCTCGACAGCTCACGATCCCTCTCCAGCCACTCCTCCTAACGATATCGAGTCCCAACCTAGCGTCAGCGTCACTGGAGCAAAGGCGGACTTTGAGGCACTCCGCCGCCAGCTTACGCGCACGTCCAGCTTGTATCGCGTCCAGACGGGCCAGAAGGATCCGGAGAAGGAGGGAGAGCATGTGGACGACTTTGATCTCCTCAAGTACATGCGGAGCAGTGCGGCAGTGCGGGAGGAGAATGGGTTCAAGCGCAAGGCGGTTGGGTTGACGTGGGAGAAGCTCAGAGTCACTGGGGTGGGGGGCAAGAAGGTGAGCTCGCTGCTCTTTCTGTGAGAGGCGGGAGCTGATCAGCTGCTGCAGATCTGGATCAGGACGTTCCCTGATGCGATCAAGGACGTGAGTAGAGCGTGAGAGCTGGTGCTTGGAGCTCGGCTGACCTGCACGCTTTGCAGTTCGTTCTCGCGCCGGTCCTCCTCGCGCTCAAGTTCACCAATGTGTTCGCTTCCTCTCCGAACACGCTCTTGCACGGTGGGCTTCCTTAGCGCGTCCTCAACAGCTGTGGGAGCTCACTTTGGTCCCCCGCAGCATTCGATGGATCAGCGAAGCCTGGGGAGATGGTGCTGGTGTTGGGTCGTCCTGGTTCCGGGTGAGCTGCGTTGGCCATGGGCTCCTGGATTCTTCCTCGACTAACAGCACGTCTTTCGAAGCTGCACGACTTTCCTCAAGACCATCGCGAACAAGCGAAGCGGGTTCCTTTCGGTCGGCGGCGAGGTCTCGTACGGCGGCATTTCGGCGGCCAAAATGCAGCAGCATTATCGGGGCGAGGTCGTCTACAACCAGGAAGACGACGTGCATGAGCCTGTTCTCACCGTTGCGCAAACGATCCTCTTTGCTCTCAAGACCAAGGTAAGTTTGCCTGTTGCGACGCTCCGCGCTGCTTCTCATGCGTCTTCTGCAGAGCCCCGGAAAGAGGCTTCCCAACGAATCTACGAGCGACTTCAACAACCGCGTCCTCGCCGTCCTTTTGAAGATGCTGGGGATCAGCCATACGGCGCAAACGAAGGTCGGGTCCGCCTACGTCCGAGGCATCTCTGGAGGAGAGCGGAAGCGAGTCTCGATCGCGGAGATGGTGGGTTCCTCGCTCGGCTCTCGAAGCTCGGCTCCTGACTTGCGCACAGATGACTACTCGAGCGAGCGTCTGCTCCTGGGACAACACGACTCGTGGACTCGACGCCAGCACTGCTCTCGATTACGCCAAGTCGCTTCGCATTCTCGCAGATGTCTTCGATATCACGCAGTTTGTGACGCTGTACCAGGTACGTCCCGCCGATTCGACTGTTGGTTCCGAGAGCTAAGGATCCTTCGCAGGCTGGCGAGCGTATCTATGATCTGTTTGACAAGGTCCTCATTATCGACGAAGGACGGCAAGTCTACTTCGGCCCGGCAAAGGAAGCTCGCCAGTACATGGTGCGTTCGGTGTCCCTGACACTCGCGACGAAGCTAATCAGCTCGCTTTCTCCTAGGTCTCTCTCGGATTTGCCGACATGCCTCGACAGACTACGGCTGATTACTTGACGGGATGGTTTGTTCGCTCCTAACCGGGTCAGGCCTCTCACTGACGACTACATCGCAGCACGGACCCGAACGAGCGTCGGATCGCCGAAGGACGCGACCCATCGACCGTTCCCACGACTCCAGAGGCCCTCGAAGCTGCGTTCAAGGCGAGCGACCTCTCAAAGTGTGCGACTGCGAAGCGGGACGAGCACAAGAAGGTCGTTGCCGTGGACACGGAGAGGAGGGAGGAGTTCGTCAAGGCGGTCGCGGAGGACAAGAGGCGCGGCGTGCTTCACAAGAGCCCGTACACGGTTTCGTTCCGTGCGCAGGTTCGCGCGTTGGCGATTCGGCAGTGAGTTCATTTCACAACTGGAGAGAGCGGTGGAGCTAACCTCGCTCGCTCAAGATTCCAGATCAAGCTCCAGGATCGCTTGGGAACAACGGTATCCTTCGTCACTGCGATCACAGGTGCGTAGCTTTGTTCTCGGCGCGGCTTCCTCGCTAACCGAGGCGGAACAGTCGCGATCATCACCGGCTCGACATTCCTCAACCTTCCCACCAACGCCTCAGGCGCCTTCACTCGAGGCAGGTCCTCTCCGATCGTCGTCTCAAGCTCTGAGCTAACCTACTCACGCAGGCGGTGTAATCTTCATCGCGTACGTGGTCGTCGGCTCGCTCCTCGCTCACCGCTGACACGCCGTCTTCAGCCTCCTCTTCAACTCCTTTGCCGCGTTCAACGAGCTTCCCAGCCAGATGAACGGAAGGCCTATCATGTGGAAGGTGCGCGACTCCAAACGACTCGCAAGTCAGTCGCTGACGGCGAGCGTCAGCAAACGGGCTTCGCGTTCTATCGACCCGCCGCATTGACCGTCGCAGGAACGCTGGCGGACGCACCTCTGCAGATGTTCGTGATCCTTATTTTCTGCTTAATCGTCTACTTCATGGCTGGACTGTACAACTCCGCTGGCGCCTTCTTCACTGTCAGCTTCCGCTTTCTCGGCTCTCGCCCGCGCTGACCTCGCTTTCTCCAGTTCTACGCGATCGTCATCTCGGGTTACTTTGCGCTCTCGGCTTTCTTCCGAACTATCGGGGTTATCTGCATGAACTACGACGTCGCTGCTCGTCTCGGTTCGGTGTTCATCGCAGGTGAGCAGCGCGAGTTTCCGCCCTTTGCTCCGCATCTAACGTCGCTTCTCGCAGGGATGGTTCTTTACAGTGGCTACCTTGTACCGGTGAGTCGCGGTCTTCCCTTTAAGCCTTAGTCCACTCACCGATTTCTGCGTAAAGGTGTTCAGCATGAAGCGATGGCTTTTCTGGATCTAGTGCGTTCCCTCGTCCCGTCTCGTAATCGTCGGCTGACGACACTTTCCACAGCTACATCAACCCTCTTGCGTACTCTTTTGCCGCTGCCATGGCCAACGAGTTCAGTCGAATTAACTTGACGTGCGACGGCTACTACGTACGCGCTTCCTCAGCCACACCGTCCAAGGTGCTCACCTCTGCTGCTGCAGATCACGCCCTTCAATGCCGGAGGACTCTTCCCTCAGTACCCGTCTGAACTCGGCCCGAACCAAGTCTGCACGCTCGTCGGATCAACGGCCGGCAACCCTATCGTCGCTGGCAGCAACTACATCCGAGCTAACTACGAGTACGAGACAAGCAGTGCGTAGCTCTTGTCTCCTGCTTCTCCCCGTGCGGTTGCTGATTCTATGACCTCACCAAAGTCGTGTGGCGGAACTTTGGCATTACGATCGCATTTTTCGTGGCGTTCCTCTTCTGCCAGGCCGTCGCTGTTGAGAAGCTCAAGCACGGCGCCGACGCTCCGGTACGTGGGCGAAATCTGGCAGAGATGGGGGCGTGCTGACACTTGCCTCGCAGAGCATCAACGTATTTGCGAAGGAGAATTCCGAGACGGAGAAGCTCAACGCCGAACTCCTCAAGAACAAGGCTGCGTTCCGCAAGGGCGAGGCGGCTCAAGACCTAACCAGTCTCGTCAACACTCGCAAGCCGTTTACGTGGGAGGCCCTCAAGCGAGTCGGGCTCTTCGCGCGTCACTTTCGCTTGCTGATGCTTCTGCATCGCCCAGGTACACCGTACCCGTCCCAGGCGGACACCTCCAGCTGCTCAACGATATTTACGGATACGTCAAGCCAGGTGAGCTGATTTGAACTTGGCGTCGATCTCCACGCTGACCGAGACTTGACTTCTCGCAGGAACGCTCACAGGTCTGTTTCGGCCGCGTTTGCGCTCTAGCGCGCTCGCTGACTTTCTCCTCTGCGTTCAGCTTTGATGGGAAGCTCAGGAGCTGGAAAGACAACACTGCTCGTACGCTTGTCCTCAGCTCGACCCGACCGCTGCGTTCTGACTTATTCTCACACACAGGACGTACTCGCAAACCGCAAGACGATTGGAGTCATCGAAGGAAGCGTTCTCATCGATGGTCGCAAAACTGGTCGTGACTTCCAGCGCGGAACGGCGTACGTTGAGCAAATGGTCAGCCTTCATCGCGGTCGCATCTACGCCTTCCGAAAGCTGACCATTCTCTCCCGCAGGATACTCATGAGCACACTGCCACCGTTCGCGAAGCTTTCCGATTCAGCGCCTACCTTCGTCAGCCAGCTGGAGTCTCGAGGGCCGAGAAGGATCGCTACGTGAGCTTCACACCCCCGGCTTCTTCGCGCGGTTGGTGCTGACTCGCTCGCTCCATCGCAGGTGGAGGAAGTCATTCAGCTGCTCGAGCTCGAGGATCTTGCAGACTCAATCATCGGAGTTCCTGGATTTGGTCTCGGTGCGTTGCTCCGTCTCGGTCTCTCCTCCTTCGTCGCTCAGCTGACGCAATTGGGTAGGCGTGGAGGCGCGCAAGAGGGTCACCATTGGAGTCGAGCTCGCTTCCAAGCCCCAGCTGCTGCTCTTCCTTGACGAGCCCACCTCGGGGCTCGACGGCCAGTCCGCCTTCAACATCGTCCGCTTCCTCCGCAAGCTCGCTTCCGCTGGACAAGCTATCCTCGTCACCGTCCACCAGCCGTGCGTCTCCTCCTTTTTTTTCTTGCGCTTTGGCTCACACTCCCTCTCCCTCGCAGCAACTCGCTCCTCTTCGAGCACTTTGACCGACTTCTCCTGCTCAAAGGAGGAGGACGCTGCGTCTACTTTGGCGACATCGGCAAGGACTCAAACGTCATTCGCTCCTACTTTGCCAAGCATGGAGCTCACTGCCCTGAGAACGCCAACCCTGCCGAGTGTGGGTTACCTTCGGCACACCTCGAAGCTGGCTCCTGACGATCCCCTTCCGCAGACATGCTCGAGGCTATCGGAGCTGGTTCTCGTCGCATGGTCGGCACGAAGGATTGGGCTGATCTCTGGCTCGAGTCCCCCGAGTTGGTTCAAGTCAAGGTCGAGATTGAGGAGCTGAAGAAGCAGGGACTTGCCAACGACGAGTCGTCGGACGCTCACCTACACGACGAATGTGAGTATTTCTCTGCGCACTCATCTTTTCTCGCTAACGGTGCTTTCGAAAGATGCCACTTCTTTCGCGCTGCAGCTCCGCATCGTCGCGCAGCGGACTCTGTTGAGCTTTTGGCGCGATCCTGACTATGTGCGCTTCCTCTCCTCTCGGCGCGAGGTTACACGGAGCTGATCGGTGAACACTCGCAGGGATTTACTCGACGTGCGTCCTTCAGCTCCGTCGCAGCTCTTCAGGAACTGACCTCGGGTCTCTCACAGTCTTCAATCACATGGCGATCGCTCTCTTCGTTTCTCTCACCTTGTAGGTGCTGCACGAGGCTCGCTGCCGAACGGTATTCATGCTGAACGTCTTGTCGCAGCTTGAATGTCGGCAGCTCGGTTGCAGACCTCCAGTACCGCGTCTTTGCGACATTCTTCATCACTGTAAGAGGTTCGCGCTCGCCTCTTTGCAATAGACTAACGTCTCTCTCTTTCAGACCTTGCCCATCATTATTATCTCGCAAGTAGAGGTAAGCTCTAGCCCGTTTCGTACCAGCTCGCGACTCCAACTGATCTTCTCGGCAGCCCAAGTTCATTCAAGGCAGAAACATCTTCATCCGAGAATCCTCCTCGAAGATGTACTCTCAGATCGTCTTTGCTCTTGCTCAGCTGGCTGCCGAGGTGGGTCTGGCCGACCGAGCAGGGTGACGTTCCCATCAGTTGCTTATGCTCCCAAAGGTCCCCTACAGCATCCTCTGCGCCACCGTCTTTTTCCTCCTCGTGCGTCGTCGTGAGTCAAGTTGACGATACCGCTGAGCTGATCCTTCGTTTGCAGTTCTACTACCCGATGGCAAGGCTCTTCTGTCCGGCTTGCGTCCTCCTCGCTTACCGTTCCTCGCTCTCCAGGGCTGGAACTCGGAATCCTCGCGCGCCGGCTTTCAATACCTGGTCATCATGGCGACCGAGTTCTTCGCCGTCACTCTGGGACAAGGAGTTGCGGCGCTCTCCCCCACTGTCTTTGTCGCTCACATGCAGAATCCATGTAAGTCGTCTTCTCTACTCTTGAACCCTTTCGCTAACTCGGTCGCACGTCTAGTCCTTCTTGTCGTCGTACGCAACTCTCTCGGATCTAAAACCACGCAGCAGCTAACCGTCTCTCTGCAGTTCTCCCTTTTCTGCGGAGTGACGGTCCCCAAGCCCTTGTTACCTCACTTCTGGCGTTCGTGGCTTTATTACCTCGGTGAGTCCTTGCCCTCGTCAACCTGCATCAGGAGCTGCTCGCTAAACGAATCTCGCCGTCACAGATCCCTTCACGCGCATCATCTCAGCCGTCGCAGCCACCGAAATGCGTACGCCCGCCGTCGACGGTCAAGCACCCCTCGCTGACCCTCTCCCACTCGCAGACGGTCTCCCGATCCGCTGCCTACCTCGCGAGTTTCACGTCTTTGATCCCCCAGCCGGTTCGTTGGTTTCTTTGTCGCCACTGCAATTCACGCTCACCCTCTTCGCAGGCCAGACTTGCCAGGAATGGGCAGGACCGTTCATCGCCGTCGCAGGTGGCTACCTCGCCGACGGGAGCGTGACTTCGGCGTGCCAGTACTGCCAGGTCCGTCTTCCTTTGCTCAGCGAGTGACGAGAGCTGATCTCGCTTCGCAGTTTGCTGTCGGGGACCAGTTCTATACGCAGCTTGGGATCGACTTCGATACGCGATGGAGGGACTGGGGTATTCTCCTCTGCTTCGCAGTGTTCAACTGCGCCGTCACTATCGTGGCGTCCAAGTTCCTGGTGGGCTTTCCTCTCGTGCGCGTCGAGTTCAACACTCACGTCTCTCGAACAGAAATACGCGAACCGCTAGCGTTCTCGTGCCTTGCTCCTCCACAGACTTGCTTCTGTAGCTTCCCTCCTTTCTCATAGATACCGGCTGCAATCCCGCTGCTATTCG
>ERZ1463034.158-NODE-158-length-20318-cov-49.905591_pt1 | contig 20318 bp, 18 predicted proteins | sample MGYA00564480_ERZ1463034 | MGnify/ENA primary metagenome ERZ1463034 (study PRJEB39244, sample SAMEA3635122) | Helicobacter pylori | study: EMG produced TPA metagenomics assembly of PRJEB11511 data set (Assembly of a 5300-year-old Helicobacter pylori...
GCTCAGGCACAGCCACAGCCACAGGCGCCAGCTCGGCGGGCATCGGCTGCACATCCGGCACGCTGTGCGCCGGAATCGGCGGCGTCACGTGAGGCTCAAGCTCATCGATCAGCGCCACGGACTCTTCGGCCACCGGTAATATCAGCCAAGGCTGAGGCTCTGGAGCCGATTGCGGCGCGAGTTGTGGCTCAACAGCGACTGGCGCGTGGTCGATGACCACCTCAGGCGCTGCTGTGGGTAGGTTTTGTGGCTGCTCGGCAACGGTTTCCTGCGGCTTTTTGCGCAGCCATCCGAACAGGCCTTTTTTCTCTGCAGCCGGAGCTGGGGTCTTCTTGTCGTCGTTGGAACCAAACATGGAGGACGGCTATCTCAAGGTAGCGACGCGCCAAAGCGGCGCCTCAGGAAAATTCTGTCAATGCAAAACAGACTGCTTTTGACCCGGCTTGTTCATCCGCAGCCCCGAAATTGTAGGCGTTCACCGGTACAAAAACGTCATTTCAGCCCGTTTCAACCGTGCCAGACCAGGACCAATAGTTCATGTAACCATTCTAGCCGTGGCCGCCGGCCACACGGACCCGTATCCTAACACCCCCGCGCCCGCCGACGCTAAGTTCAAGCAGGCCGCCTAACAGGTTCAAAACGAATGAATGCTCTAGCCCGCCGTGCCGCAGGCCTGCTACTCAGCACAGTGTGTCTGCCACTGTCAGCATTGGCTGCAGACCCGCAACCTACTCACGAATTCACCCTGGACAATGGCCTGAAAATCATCGTCCGCGAAGACCATCGCGCGCCCGTAGTGGTTTCGCAGGTCTGGTACAAAGTCGGTTCCAGCTATGAAACCCCTGGCCAGACCGGTTTGTCCCATGCCCTGGAACACATGATGTTCAAAGGCAGCAAAAACGTGGGGCCAGGCCAGGCTTCACTGATTTTGCGTGATCTGGGCGCTGAAGAAAACGCGTTCACCAGCGACGACTACACCGCGTATTACCAGGTTTTGGCCCGTGATCGCCTGGGAGTAGCCTTCGAGCTGGAAGCCGATCGCATGGCCAGCCTGCTTCTGCCCCCTGAAGAATTCAGCCGCGAAATTGAAGTCATCAAGGAAGAACGCCGCCTGCGCACTGACGACAAGCCCAGCGCCAAAGCCTATGAGCGCTTCCAGGCCATGGCCTACCCCGCCAGCGGTTACCACACGCCGACCATCGGCTGGATGGCAGACCTGGACCGGATGAAGGTTGAGGAGCTTCGTCATTGGTACGAAGCCTGGTACGTGCCGAACAACGCCACCTTGGTGGTGGTCGGCGACGTGCAGCCCGACGACGTAAAAGCCCTGGCGCAACGTTATTTCGGGCCGATCCAGCGGCGCGACGTACCACCGTCGAAAGCCCCGCTGGAGCTGGCTGAGCCCGGCGAACGCAAAATCACCCTGCACGTACAGACTCAATTGCCGAGCCTTATGTACGGTTTCAACGTACCCAGCCTGTCCACCGCTGCGGATCCACGCTCGGTCAATGCGCTGCGCCTGATTTCCGCCCTGCTTGACGGCGGCTACAGCGCACGCATTCCGACCCGTCTGGAGCGAGGCGAAGAGCTGGTTTCAGGCGCCTCGTCGAGTTACGACGCCTACAGCCGTGGCGATAGCCTGTTCATGCTCAGCGCAACCCCTAACACGCAGAAGAAAAAAAACCTGGCCGATGTTGAAGCCGGTATCTGGCGCCTGTTGAATGAGCTGAAAACCACGCCGCCGTCCAATGAAGAGTTGGAACGGGTTCGGGCGCAAGTGATTGCCAGCCTGGTCTACCAGCGCGATTCGATTACCAGCCAGGCCAGCACGATCGGCGAACTGGAAACCGTCGGCTTGTCGTGGAAGCTGATGGACGAAGAACTGGACGCACTTAAAAGCGTGACCCCGGCCGATATCCAGAAAGCCGCCCGCACCTATTTCATCCGCGAACGTCTCAGCGTTGCGCACGTTTTGCCCGAGGAGACTGCACATGAGTGAGCACAAGGGTCCACGTTATGGGCTACTTGGCCTGGGAGCCTTGGGGCTGGTGGTCATGCTCGGCGCCTTTATCGCTCCCCAGGCCGAGGCTGAAAGCATCGCACCTGACAGCACCACGCTGAAGGACACCGTCCAGGCTCTCCCTGACAACAACCTGCAATCGCTCAAAGAACTCGACGGCAAACCGCCAGCACGGCGCACCTTGAACATCCAGACCTGGAAAACTGCCGAAGGCGCCAAGGTGATGTTCGTCGAAGCGCGTGAATTACCGATGTTCAACTTGCGCCTGACCTACGCCGCCGGCAGCAGTCAGGATCGAAGCACCCCCGGCATCGCCGTACTGACCAACGCCATGCTCAATGAAGGCGTGGCCGGGAAGAATGTGGGCGCCATCGCCGAGGGCTTCGAAGGCTTGGGCGCTGATTTCAGCAACGGCGCTTACCGCGACATGGCAGTGACCTCCCTGCGCAGCCTGAGCGCCGTGGACAAGCGCGAGCCGGCGCTGAAGCTATTTTCCCAAGTCGTCGGTAAACCGACATTCCCTGCCGACTCACTGGCGCGGATCAAGAACCAGTTGCTGGCCGGCTTCGAATACCAGAAACAAAACCCCGGCAAACTCGCGGGCAATGAGTTGTTCAAGCGTCTCTATGGCGACCACCCTTATGCGCACCCGAGCGAAGGGACGGCCAAAAGCATTTCACCTATTAGCATCGCGCAGCTCAAGGCCTTCCACGCCAAAGCCTATGCCGCAGGCAATGCGGTGATCGCATTGGTCGGCGACCTGTCCCGATCCGAAGCAGAAGCGATTGCTGCCCAGGTTTCCTCTGCCCTGCCTAAAGGCCCGGCGCTGCCGAAAATCGAACAACCGGTCGATCCTAAAGCCGGTGAAACCCACATCGAGTTCGCGTCCAAGCAAACGCACTTGATGCTCGCGCAACTGGGGATCGAACGTAACGACCCGGATTTCGTCGCGCTGACACTCGGCAACTCGGTACTCGGCGGTGGCGGCTTCGGCAGTCGTTTGATGACGGAAGTGCGGGAAAAACGTGGCCTGACCTATGGCGTTTCATCGGGTTTCACCCCGATGCAGGTGCCAGGCCCGTTCATGATCACCCTGCAAACCCGCGCCGAACTCAGCGAAAATACCCTGAAGCTGGTTCAGGACATCGTGCGTGACTTCCTCATCACAGGCCCGACCCAGAAAGAACTGGACGACGCCAAGCGTGAATTGTCCGGCAGCTTCCCCCTGTCCACGGCCAGCAACGCCGATATCGTTGGTCAGCTAGGTGCGATTGGTTTCTACGACCTGCCGCTGACGTACCTGGAAGACTTTATGCAACAGGCGCAAAACGTGACGGTCGAGCAAGTCAAAGCTGCCATGAACAAGCACCTGAGCGCGGATAAGATGGTGATCGTCACCGCGGGCCCGACGGTGCCGCAAAAGCCGTTGCCACCCCCTACTGACAAACCTACTCAGCAACCTCTCGGGGTCCCGGAGCACTAATGGCCAATCCAAGACCAAAGGGCCATAACGGCCTGGGTCAACTGCGCATCATCGGTGGCGAATGGGGTAGCCGTCGCCTGACCTTCCCCGACGCTCCAGGCCTGCGTCCAACGCCGGACCGCGTGCGCGAAACGCTGTTTAACTGGCTCGCAACGCACATCGAAGGCGCGCGCGTACTCGACGTATTCACCGGCAGCGGCGCGCTTTACCTGGAAGCCCTGTCGCGCGGCGCGGGCATGGCCCTGGCGCTGGACAATAACGCAGAGGCCCTCGCCAGCCTGCGACGGAACCTGGACATGCTCGGGTGCACGGTTGGCCAGGTATCACATACCGACAGCCTGCGTTATCTGGAAACCCAGACGCCTGCCCAGTTCGATCTGGTCTTTCTCGACCCGCCCTTCCACCAGAACCTGCTGCCTGCCGCCTGCGCCCTTCTTGAAGAGCGTCATTGGCTGGCTGACAACGCCTGGATTTACACGGAAAGCGAAATCCCGCCGTCGTCTGTCGGTTTGCCAGGCAACTGGCGCCTGCACCGGGAGAAGAAAGCCGGGCAGGTGTATTACGCGCTATGGCAGCGGAGTACCGAGGTAGACGCCTGATCGCGGTGCCAGCCATATGCATTCACTCCCGCAGAACCCGCAAGGTCTGCGTGGGGTGGATTCATTGGCGAAGGCGTCATGAGTGACACACAGTAGGCTTCAACCCTACCGCTGAAGAAAAACTCCGGCACGCCTGTCCGCAGTTGTGGCAACGTAGCGTTTATGCAGTAAACGTGAATTGCCGACGAGTTCGAACGTGCCTATCCAACTTGCTACGACCACGCTTCCAGACCCGTTCATTCCCGCTTTAGGACTGGCTAACCCGCACCTGCAAACGCTGTGGGGCCCCTTGTGGCGAAAAAAAGCAAAGCTTGAACGCCCGCGTGAACGTATTTGGTTGGCCGACGGCGACTTTCTGGATATGGACTGGCACGGCCCGCATGAGGCAGACACGCCTTTGGTCCTGGTGTTGCACGGTCTGACCGGCTCGTCGAACTCGCCTTACGTGGTGGGTTTGCAGCAGGCTCTGGCCCTCCAAGGCTGGGCCAGCGTGGCGTTGAACTGGCGTGGTTGCTCTGGCGAACCCAATCTTTTGCCACGCAGCTACCACTCCGGCGCCAGTGAAGACCTCGCCAGCGTCATTGCCCATCTGCGCACCCTGCGACCCTTGGCGCCGTTGTATGCGGTGGGCTATTCGCTGGGCGGCAATGTGCTGCTCAAGCACTTGGGCGAAGTGGGCAGCAACAGCTTGCTGCAAGGAGCCGTTGCCGTGTCGGTGCCGTTCCGTCTGGACCAGTGTGCCGACCGCATTGGCCAAGGCTTCTCCAAGGTATACCAAGCACATTTCATGCGTGAAATGCTGGTGTACATCAAAGACAAGCAGCGGCGCTTTCAGCACGAAGGACTCAGCGAAGGCCTCGCGGAACTGGCGGCACTCGGCTCGCTGGAGAACATGCGCACCTTCTGGGATTTTGATGGCCGGGTCACCGCGCCCTTGAATGGTTTTGCCGACGCCGAGGATTATTACCGTCGCGCTTCCAGCCGGTACTTCCTGGGTGAGATTCGTACGCCCACGCTGATCATCCACGCCGCCGACGATCCTTTCGTATTCCCCCACAGCCTGCCAGAAGCCGACGAGCTGTCGTCCAGCACCCACTTCGAACTGCAAGCCCGAGGCGGTCACGTCGGGTTCGTTGACGGGTCGCTGAAAAACCCGAGCTATTACCTAGAGCGGCGCATTCCACTGTGGTTGAGCACTGCCCATCGTTCGGCCACCGCTTTGGGGTAAGTGACAGACTTCAGCGACATTGCACAATCCTTCAAGACAGTCTCTCCCTGACTATTTAAGATGCGGACTCAAGGAGAGACTCATGTCCCGCTATCAGCTTTATACCCGTGGCATACGCGACAGCGTGCCCATGTTGGTCGGCATCGCACCCTTCGGCATTATTTTCGGCACGCTGGCAGGCGCGGGCGGTTTGTCGTTGTGGCAAGCGCTCGGCATGTCGATGTTCGTGTACGCCGGCTCCGCGCAATTTATCGTCGTCAGTCTGATGGGCGCTGGCGCCAGTGCGGTGGTGATTCTGCTGACCACCTTTATCGTCAATCTGCGCCATGTGCTGTACAGCGCCACGCTGCAACCCCAGGTGAGTGCACTGCCTCAACGCTGGCGGGTGCTGCTGGCGTTCTGGCTGACCGACGAGACGTTCGCCGTGGTTCAACGCTTTTATATCGTGCACGGGCGTTCGCCGCTTGGGCATTGGTATTGGGTCGGTGTCGCCAGCGCGTTGTATGCCTGCTGGGTCAGCAGTTCGGTGGTGGGCGTGCTGTTTGGCCAGGCGGTGCCTGATCTGGCGGGCTGGGGGCTGGAGTTCGCCATGCTCGCGACCTTTATCGGAATCGTCGTGCCTTTACTGCGCAATCAACCGCAAATCGCGGCGGCACTCGCCGCTGGCGCGGTGGCCTTGATGACGCATACCTGGCCTTACAAACTGGGCCTGATGGCGGCGGCATTCAGCGGGATCGCCGTGGGCGTCTTGCTTGAGCGTCGACGCTCTGGCGCCAGCGACGAAGCGTCGAGTCACGAGGTGCGATCATGAGTTACTGGTGGCTGATTGGCGGCATGACCGCTATTACGTTCCTGATGCGCTACAGCCTGTTCGCCTGGCCGCATTTGCGCTTTCCGCCCGTGGTACGCCAAGGGCTGCACTATGTGCCCACGGCCGTGCTGACCGCGATTGTGGTGCCGGGCATGCTGCTGCCCGATGGCGAGCATTGGCAATTGAACGCAAGTAACGCCTACTTGCTGGCCGGCCTCGCAGCCATCGCCATCGCCGCCTTCAGCCGCAACCTGCTGGCGACCATTGGCGGCGGCTTGCTGGTGTTCTTCCTGCTGCGCTGGGCGCTGGGGCAGATTTAGGGTTGAGACCGGTGTGTTTCTGGCTGACCTCAGGCGCCAGTGGCGACAGCGCGATTCGGATCGGTGATCCATTCGCTCCACGACCCGGCGTACAGCGAACCCAGTGGATACCCCGCCAGGCACAGCGCGAACAGGTTATGGCAGGCCGTGACGCCTGAGCCGCAGTAGGCCACCAGATGATTTGGCGAACGATCACCCAGCGTTGCCGCAAAGCGTTGTTTGAGCTGGTCTGCTGGCAGAAAGCGGCCGTCGGCACTCAGGTTTTCGTTGAACGCAACACACTGCGCACCCGGAATATGGCCGGCGACCGGATCGATCGGCTCCACCTCACCACGGAAACGCGGCGCGGCGCGGGCATCGAGCAGCGTCATGTCTGGTTGGCCCAGACGCGCTTGCAGCGCCTGGGCGCTGAGCAGCAACGAATCATCCGGCTCACCGGTGAAGGTCCCTTTCTTGTTTTGCGGCGCGTCCAGACTCAACGGCAAACCCGCCGCGTGCCAGGCTTTGAGGCCGCCATCCAGCAAGTACACGCCGTCACGCTTGCCCAGCCACGCCAGCAACCACCATCCGCGAGCAGCAAACGCGCCGGGGCCGTCGTCGTACAGCACAACATCGCTGTCCTGGCTGATGCCCCACTCCTGCAATCGCTGAATCAGCACGTCCGGTTTTGGCAACGGATGACGGCCTGTCACGCCCTTGATCACCTTGTCGCTGAAATCACGCTCCAGATCAGCGAACCTGGCGCCCGCGATATGCCCTTCGGCATAACTGCGCTGGCCATAGTCAGGGTCTTCCAGGGCAAAGCGACAATCGAGAATCACTAGCCCTGGGTGCTGTTGGCGAGCGGCCAGTTGTTCCGGGCTGATCAGTTGCGCGATGGACATGGCAAGTTCCTGTGAGAAAAATTCAGATCAATGTTATGACAAAAAAAACGTCAGGGCGTTTCCTCTAACGCCCGCCCCAACGGCACATAAAATTCTTCACACAGCGCATTCACCGCGTCCCGTGCCTCTGGCGTGACGTAACCCAGTTCCAGCATCAGCACCTGGTACACGCCTCGGCGCATGGCGTCTTCACTGAGTCGCGTGGCGTCTTCCAGCGTGGTGCACAAAAACCGCACCCACGACGTAAGGATAATCCACACATTGAGGGTCAACGACTCAATCTGCACCTTATCCATGCGCAAGATACCGGCCTCGACGAAGCCACTGTAGATGGCCATGCCCTGAATCAGACAGTGCTGGGAAAACCGTCGGTAACGCGCAGCCAGTTCTGGATCGGCGTCGAGCAGATGCTCCAGATCGCGATGCAGGAAACGGTAGCGCCACATGCCGTCGAGCAGCTCCATCAAATAGAAACGCTTGTCCTCGACACTCGGCAGACGCCCCTTGGGCGGACGCAGAAAGCTGTCCACCAAGGCTTCGTACTCGGTGAACAGCTCGGCGATGATCGCCTGCTTATTGGGGAAGTGGTAATACAGATTGCCCGGCGACATTTCCATGTGCGCAGCAATGTGGTTGGTGCTGACGCTGCGCTCACCCTGCTGATTGAACAGCTCCAGGCTGTTTTGCACGATACGTTCGCGGGTTTTGATGCGTGGTGCCATGTTCAGCTCGACCGCTTAAACGTGTGGAGAATATGCCGCATCTTAGCGCAGGCAATGTCAGGTATACCGCCTTCGCATTGCCCCCCATTTTGAGGGAGCGACTTCATTCGCGAAGAAGACCGCTCGGTTCTGGGTTTGACTTTATAGAGCAATGACTCTAAAAGTACAGCATAACGCTAATACGAGCCACGACCATGCCCGCCGAAATCGCCTGTCAGCAAGAGTCCGAGCAAGCCTTCAATGAGCTTGAGCAGCTGTTCAACAATCAGCGACGGGCCTTCGCGGCCAATCCTATGCCGCTCGCCGGCCAGCGTCTGCAATGGCTCAAGACCTTGCGCACGCTATTGAGCGATGAACGGCAGGCGTTGGTCGACGCCATCAACAGCGATTTTAGCCACCGCAGCGCCGATGAAACCCTGCTGGCTGAGTTGATGCCAAGCCTGTTGGGCATCCAGTACGCCAGCAAACATCTGAAAAAATGGATGAAGCCTTCGCGCCGACACGTTGGTATGGCGTTTCAACCGGCGTCGGCCAAAGTGATCTATCAACCATTGGGCGTGGTCGGGGTGATCGTGCCGTGGAATTACCCGCTATTTCTCGCCATCGGCCCACTGGTCGGCGCACTGTCTGCGGGTAATCGGGTGATGCTCAAGCTCAGCGAATCGACGCCAACCACCGGTCAGTTGCTCAAGCGCCTGTTCGCCCAAGTGTTCCCTGAAGATTTGGTCACGGTTGTGCTGGGTGAAGCCGAGGTCGGCATGGCCTTCTCGACATTGCCTTTTGATCATTTATTGTTCACCGGGGCCAGCAGCATCGGTAAGCACGTAATGCGCGCCGCAGCCGAGAACCTGACCCCGGTCACCCTGGAGCTGGGCGGAAAATCCCCGGCCATCGTGTCCAGCGATGTGCCGCTCGAGGATGCCGCCGAACGCATCGCTTTCGGCAAAACCCTGAATGCCGGACAAACCTGCGTCGCGCCCGACTACGTGTTAGTGCCCGAAGACCGGGTCGACGGGTTTGTCGACGCCTACCGAAAAGCGGTACAGAAGTTTTATCCGACACTGATCGACAACCCGGACTACACCGCGATCATCAACGACCGACAGTTGGCCCGACTCAATCGCTACCTCGACGACGCCAGCAGCAAAGGCGCGCGAGTGATTCCGCTGTTCGAGCAGGGCCAGGGACGGCGCATGCCGTTCAGTCTGCTGCTGAATGTCAGTGATGACATGACCGTGATGCAGGACGAAATCTTCGGCCCGCTGCTGCCCATTGTTCCCTACAGCCGCATTGATCAGGCGTTTGTCTACATCAATCAGCGCCCGCGCCCATTGGCGTTGTACTACTTTGGCTACAACAAGGCCGAGCAGCAGCGCGTACTGGAACAGACCCACTCCGGCGGCGTGTGCCTGAACGACACGCTAATGCATGTCGCCCAGGATGACATGCCGTTCGGCGGCGTCGGCCCCTCCGGCATGGGCCACTACCATGGCCATGAAGGCTTTCTGACCTTCAGCAAGGCCAAGGGTGTCTTCATCAAGCAACGCTTCAATGCAGCCCGGTTGATTTACCCGCCGTACGGCAAGGCGATCCAGCGGCTGGTCTACAAGCTGTTCATTCGTTAGCCCTGACTGACAACCGCCGTCCAACAAATCCATAAGAACAGGACCACAAAAACAATGAACAACAGCCTGTCTGAAAGCCCCAACCTATCACGTCGGGGCGTGCTGAAAATCGGCCTGTGCGCCAGCGCCTTCCTGTCCTCTGCCGGGCTCGCGGCGAGCCTGAGCGGTTGCTCGGCCAGCACGCCTGCCAGCGGCTTTGCCGTATTACGCAGCAGTGATCTGCCATTCCTGCGCGCACTGATTCCAGTGATGCTCAAAGGCAGTCTGGGTGAGATTGCGCTACCGAACGCCATCGCGGGCACCCTGCAAAGCATCGACGCCAGCCTTGATCGACTGTCGCCGGAGATGCTCAAACTGACGCAGCAACTGTTCGATGTACTGGCGCTGCCCGTCACCCGAGGTCCATTGACCGGTGTCTGGGGCGGCTGGGAAAATGCCAGCCCGTTGCAGATGACGGCCTTCCTCAATCGCTGGGAAAACAGCGCATTGAGCCTGTTACGCATGGGCCATGGCGCCTTGCTGAAGCTGGTGACGATGGCTTGGTACAGCCGCCCGGAATCGTGGGCGCATTGCGGTTATCCCGGCCCGCCGACTGTTTGAACCACACATGCCCCACCCCCCCCAATAAAAATAAATAGATCGAGGCCCTATGCCGGTTCCTGATGTGTTTCGAGAAGGCCTTGCCCGTGGCTGGAAAACCTACAGCGGCGCGCAATTGACCCATGACCTGACGCTGGAGGCGGATGTCGCGATCATCGGCAGCGGCGCTGGCGGTGGCACCACGGCAGAAATCCTCAGCGCGGCTGGCTATAAGGTATTGCTGATCGAAGAAGGCCCGTTGAAAACCAGCAGCGACTTCAAGATGCTCGAAGATCAGGCTTATTCCAGCCTTTATCAGGAAGGCATCGGCCGCATGAGCAAGGATGGCGCGATTACCATCCTCCAGGGACGAGCCGTCGGCGGCACCACGCTGATCAACTGGACGTCGAGCTTTCGCACCCCCGAACCAACCCTGGAACACTGGGCCAAAGAACACGCGGTCAAAGGCCACAGCGCAGCCGAAATGGCGCCGTGGTTCGCCAAAATGGAACAGCGTCTGGGCGTTGCCCCGTGGGTCATGCCACCCAACGCCAACAACGATGTGATCCGCAACGGATGCGAGCAGTTGGGTTACAGCTGGAAAGTCATCCCGCGCAATGTACGCGGCTGCTGGAACCTAGGGTATTGCGGCATGGGCTGCCCGACCAATGCCAAACAATCGATGCTGGTCACGACCATCCCCGCGACTCTGGATAAGGGCGGCGAGCTGCTGTACCTGGCCCGCGCAGAACGGCTGGTGATCAAAGGTGACAAGGTTGTCGGCCTGCAATGCGTGGGCATGGATGAGCGCTGTGTGGCGCCCAACGGTCGCAGTATCACAGTCAAGGCAAAGCACTACGTACTGGCCGGTGGCGGTATCAACAGCCCTGCCTTACTGATGCGCTCCGACGCCCCGGACCCGGACAAGCGCGTGGGCAAGCGCACGTTTCTGCACCTGACGAGTTTTTCCGCAGCGTTGTTCGACCGGGTGATTAATCCGTTTTACGGCGCACCGCAGTCGATTTATTCCGACCATTTCCAATGGACCGACGGTGCCACAGGGCAGATGTCTTACAAGCTCGAAGTACCGCCCCTGCAACCGGCGCTGGCCAGCACGCTGCTCGGCGGCTTCGGCCAGGAAAACGCAGAGCGCATGGCCCAACTGCCTAATACCCACATGATGCTGGCCTTGATGCGTGACGGTTTTCACCCGGGCAGCCCGGGCGGCAGCGTGGAACTGCGCGGCGACGGCACGCCAGTGCTCGATTATCAGGTGTCGTCTTACGCCTGGGATGGCATTCGCCGGGCTTATCACAGCATGGCCGAGATCCAGTTTGCTGGCGGAGCTAAGGCGGTGATGCCGGTACACGAAGACGCTGGCTACGTGAAAAGCCTGGCCGAGGCACGATCAGTCATCGACGGTTTGAGCATGGAAACGTACCGCACCCGACTGGGCAGCGCCCATGTGATGGGCGGTTGTGCCATGGGTGAAGAGCCAAAAACCGCTGTATGCGATAGCCTTGGCCGGCATCATCAGCTGAGCAATCTGTCGATCCATGATGGCTCGTTATTTCCCACCAGCATCGGGGCCAACCCGCAACTGTCGGTCTATGGACTGACCGCGCAACTGGCGACTTTGCTGGGTGAAAGGCTAAGATCTGCTTAGATGCGTAGCACCGGAAGGCGCTGTAAAAGCGGCGGAAACGCCTCATTTGCCAAAGCAATAATGCCCCTGCTATCCATAAGCCGACTTGGCCCACCGGGATTGCTGCGCTACCATCCGACTCCCCAACGGACTCCGACCAGGACGACGCGATGAACCGAGTGTTGTACCCAGGCACCTTCGACCCTATCACCAAGGGCCATGGCGATCTGGTCGAACGCGCCTCGCGCCTGTTCGACCAAGTGGTCATCGCGGTTGCTGCCAGCCCGAAGAAAAACCCGCTGTTTCCCCTGGAACAGCGCGTGGCGCTGGCCCGAGAGGTCACTAAACACCTGCCCAATGTCGAGGTGGTAGGTTTCTCCACCTTGCTGGCGCACTTCGCCAAAGAGCAGCACGCCAACGTGTTCCTGCGCGGGTTGCGGGCGGTATCGGATTTCGAATACGAGTTCCAGCTGGCCAACATGAACCGCCAATTGGCCCCGGACGTGGAAAGCCTGTTCCTTACACCGTCCGAGCGTTATTCGTTCATTTCCTCAACGCTGGTCCGTGAAATCGCGGCACTGGGCGGCGATATCACCAAGTTTGTACACCCGGCGGTAGCTGAGGCGTTGACCGAACGGTTCAAACGCTAAGGTGCATCGGACGAACTAATGCGGCACAATTCGCCGCATTAGTTTTCATATGCCCCGGCGCTGCCCGTGGCAGGAGTACTTCATGTCCCTGATCATCACCGACGACTGCATCAATTGCGACGTCTGCGAACCCGAGTGCCCGAACGAGGCAATTTCTCAAGGTGAGGAGATCTACGTGATCAATCCGAACCTGTGCACCGAATGCGTTGGCCATTACGACGAACCGCAGTGCCAGCAAGTCTGCCCCGTGGATTGCATCCCGCTGGATGAAACCCACGTCGAGAGCAAAGACGAACTGATGGCCAAATACCTGATTTTGACCCACAAAGCCTAGCCCCTTCGACGCTCCTGCACTCGCCAGCCGGGCTGCACTGCCTGTCGACAAAAGCGAGTTCCGGATGACCCGTACGCTGAATCGTCTCCCCTCCCTGCTCGGCGCCCTGCTCCTGCTGTGCGCCCTTGCCGCTCAGGCCAAGGCACCGCAACAGGCCGCCATCGCCAGCCCCCATCCGCAAGCCACAGCCGCCGGTCGAGAAATATTGTTCATCGGCGGCAACGCGTTCGACGCTGCCGTGGCGGTCAGTGCCGCGCTGGCGGTGGTCGAGCCTTATGCTTCCGGGCTGGGCGGTGGCGGGTTCTTCCTGCTGCGGCAAAGCGCTGAGCCGATTCGCTATCAGTTCCTTGATGCCCGCGAACGCGCACCACTCCAGGCCAACCAGAGCATGTATCGCCGCGACGGCAAGGTACAACCCACGCTGTCGCTCAACGGCCCACTGGCCGCCGCCATTCCGGGCTTGCCAGCGGCGCTGGTCGAACTGGCCGAGCATTACGGTAAACTGCCGCTGAAAACCTCGCTGGCCCCGGCCATCCGCTTGGCGTATCAGGGGTTTGCCGTCGATCCTGTTTACCGGGAGCGCGCTGGCTGGCGTTTGTCCGCCTTGCGCGACGACCCGGAGAGCACCCGGCTGTTTCTGCGCCACGGGAACATCCCGGCGCTGGGCGAGATCATCAAACAACCGGAACTGGGGCTGACCCTTGATCGCTTTGCCGACAAGGGGCGCGCCGGTTTCTACGAAGGCCTGACCGGTCAGGCGCTGGTCAAAGGGGTCAGGTCCGCTGGCGGCATCTGGACAGACGACGATCTGCAGCGCTATCGAGTGGTTGCCCGGGCGCCGCTACGCTTCCCATTAGCCGATAATCGCGAGTTGATCAGCGCCCCGCCACCCTCCGCAGGCGGCATCGCGCTGGCCCAGAGCCTGACGATGTTGCAGCAGTTGCCGTGGCGTGAGGCCGACAAGGTGCAGCGTGCCCACTACGTGGTCGAAGTCCTGCGCCGGGCTTACCGCGACCGAGGCTTGCTGGGCGATCCGGATTTCGTCAGCAACCCATTGGCCCATGTACTTGATCGCGACTACCTAAAGCAGCTGGCTCGCGACATCGACCCACACGACGCGACGCCCAGCGCCAGCCTGCCGCCTGCGCCTAAATGGCGTGAGGGCGATCACACCACTCATTTCGCCATCCTCGACAGCGAGGGCAATGCGGTCGCTGCGACGCTTTCGGTGAATCTGCCGTTCGGGTCAGCCTTCAGCGTGCCCGGTACTGGCGTGGTATTGAATAACGAAATGGACGACTTTGCCGCCGACCCGCAAGGCAGCAACGCTTACGGTCTGGCCGGCAGCCAAGCGAACGCCATCGCGGCGGGCAAGCGGCCGCTGTCGAGCATGAGCCCAAGCTTTATTGAAAGTCCAACCGAGTTCAGCGCCTTCGGCACACCGGGCGGCAGCCGTATTCCGAGCATGGTGCTGCTGTCGATCCTGCAATACCTGGACGGACAACCCGTTGCGACATGGCCTGCCGTGCCGCGCTATCACCACCAGTATTTGCCGGATGTTATCGAGTACGAACCCGACGCCTTTTCTCCAGAGCAACTGACTGAGCTGCAAGCACGCGGCTACAGCCTCAAGGACACCAAGCGCGCCTATGGCAATCAGCAGGTGCTGTTCTGGAACAAGGACAACGCCAAGGTCGAAGCCGCGAGCGATCCTCGCGGGCTTGGGATTCCAGCAGTGTTCGACCCGACAGTCAGGCAAGCCGCGCCTTAGCGTTTATCGCGACGCCGGTTATTCGCGTTTGTTGTAGCCATCGCCCGTACAACCCAGGCAGCGGACGAACGCGGACTTACCAGGGTCCACCACCAACGCCTTGCCCGCGTCGCCAATGCCACCGCCAGTTGCGGTAAACGGCAGCGCCACCACGAACAGTACGGCACCCACCAGAGTTGCCGCGATCAGCAAAGGCCGGGCAATCAACAGGTCGCCGATCATGGCGTAGGCCGGCGGCGCTTCGAGGGAGTAGGTTGGATCTCCGCTCCCGTGTGACTCTGCTTGAGCCTGTGCAGGCAGCACCTGCAATCCGAACAGCAAGGCCAAGGCAACAGCGAGGGTACGAAACGGACTCATGGCGTGATCCTTCAAGCTCAACGGTAGTAATGATCGTCACTATAAACAGCGGCGCTGGTTACGCAAGGTTTGCAGCTGTCAGATGCCATTTCAGGCAGGCGCGGGCAAGGCCGCGATTACAGGATATCTATGTCTGGCAACGCGGGCAGTACACGCTGGTACGTTGACCGAGTTTTACTTCGCGCAACTCGGTACCGCAGACTTTGCACGGCTGATGGCCGCGACCGTAAACGAACAGCTCCTGCTGAAAGTAGCCGGGCTGACCATCGCCGCCGATAAAATCCTTGAGGGTGGTGCCGCCGCGCTCGATGGCGTGGATAAGAATGCGCTTGATCTCGATCGCCAGCTTCATATAACGCGCCCGGGAGATGCTCTTAGCCTCGCGACGCGGGTCGATACCGGCGGCAAACAAGGCTTCAGTCGCGTAAATATTACCGACTCCGACCACCACCGCGTTGTCCATGATGAAAGGTTTGACCGCCATTGAGCGTCCCCGGGAACGTTCGAACAGACGTTCCCCATCGAACAGCTCGGTCAACGGCTCCGGCCCGAGACGAATCAGCAATTCGTGATTGAGCGGGTCAAGGCTCCAGAGCATCGCACCAAAACGGCGCGGGTCGGTGTAGCGCAGGGCCATGCCCGACTCCAGCTCGATATCCACATGCTCATGCTTGGCCGCAGGCAATCCGGCGTCGACCAGACGCAAATTACCCGACATGCCCAAATGACTGATCAACGTTCCGACCTCGGCATTGATCAACAGGTACTTGGCGCGACGCGCCACCGATACAATCCGCTGCCCGGACAGGCGCACGTCCAGGTCCTCGGGGATCGGCCAGCGCAAACGCCGGTCACGAACGATCACGCGACTGACGCGCTGACCTTCCAGATACGGCGCGATGCCCCGGCGGGTGGTTTCGACTTCAGGTAATTCAGGCATTGGCGACCCGGACAAAGGAACGAGTGATCGGGCTAGCGGACGCCCAACTCGTGAATGGATTCTTTGAGGTTCTCAAAATCGTAATCGGAAAGCCCCACGTAATCCAGAATCAGATGACCGATGCTGTTCCACTCATGGTCTTCACCCTGATTGCCCAGCACCCGATAGGACGCACAGACATGTTCGGCCATTTTCAGGATCGCCAGCAAGTTCTTCAGTTGGCTGTTGTGACCCGACTCGTCCTGGAAGATCGCCAACGCATTGTGATGGTTGGCAATAGCGTTGCTGACATGCTCCGGCAAACGCCAGGACTTGGCGGTGAAATAACCGACCACGGCATGGTTGGTATTGAATGTATGGTTCTCTGTGTCCACCACACGACAGGTCGGGCTCGCCTTGGCGTAAGCGTCTTCCAACACACTCATGTAGTTGGGGAAGCGCTTGAGCATCAGCGGAATGCCACAGTCATGGAACAGCCCCAGCGCATAGGCCTCGTCCACCGCCTGTGAGCCGGTGCGTTTGGCCAGCGTCAGGCTGGTCATCGCCACATCCTGCGCGGAGTCCCAGAAACGGTTGAGGGTAACGATGGTTTCGTCGGTCATCTCGCCCTTGATCGACTGCGCGTTGATCAGGTTGATGATCGAGGCACTGCCCAGCAGATTTACCGCGCGCTCAATCGAGGCGATTTTATTGGTCAGGCCGTAATACGGTGAATTAACGATTTTCAACAATGCGCCGGACAAGCCCGGATCCTGCGCGATCAACCGGGCAATCGCCCCCAGGTCCGGATCAGGCATGTATTGCTCCATCTGCAAATCCACCATGATCTGCGGCTGTGGCGGCACACTGATGCCTTGCAAGGCCTGCTGAATCTGCTCGGTGGTTAGCGCTTGGGACATAAATACACACTCAGGACTAGGCGGCAATTTTAACCTTTGTGGAGGGGCATCCGACAACACTCAGAACGATGCAATAGACTCCGCCAGTGGTTTATTCCAGTGATCAGGGCCCCGAGCGTGGATGACGCGTTATAATCTCGCTCTTTTTTCCGGAGCGACGTCATGTCCCTGCCTAGCTTGCGCCTCAAAGCCAATGCCGACCGTCGCTTGCGCGCCGGCCACTTGTGGGTCTACAGCAACGAAATCGATGTAGCCGCCACCCCGCTCAACGGCTTTGCTGCGGGCGATCAAGCCATTCTGGAAGCTGCCGGCGGCAAGCCGTTGGGCATTGTGGCAATGAGCCCCAACAACCTGATCTGCGCACGCCTGCTGTCCCGCGACATCAAAGTGCCGCTGGATAAATCGTTGCTGGTACACCGCCTGAACGTCGCGCTGTCGTTGCGCGAACGCCTGTTCGACAAGCCTTATTACCGCCTGGTGTTCGGCGACTCCGACCTGCTGCCGGGTCTGGTGGTCGATCGTTTTGGCGACATCCTAGTGGTGCAACTGGCTTCCGCCACCATGGAAAACCACAAGGACGACCTGCTCGCGGCCTTGATTCAAGTAATCAAGCCGAGCGGTATCCTGTTCAAGAACGACTCCGCCGCACGCGATGCCGAAGGCCTCAACCGTTACGTCGAGACCGCCTTCGGCCTAGTGCCTGAGTGGGTTGCGCTGGAAGAGAACGGGGTGAAATTCGAAGCGCCGGTCATGGCCGGACAGAAAACCGGCTGGTTCTATGACCACCGCATGAACCGCGCGCGCATGGCACCGTACGTCAAAGGCAAACGCGTCCTGGACCTGTTCAGCTACATCGGCGGCTGGGGCGTGCAAGCGGCCGCTTTCGGTGCCAGCGATGTCACCTGCGTCGACGCATCTTCCTTCGCGCTGGACGGCGTTGAACGTAACGCGGCACTCAACGGTTTCACCGACAAAGTGGCGTGCATCGAAGGCGACGTGTTCGAAGCATTGAAGGAGCTGAAAAACGGCGAAGAGCGTTTCGACGTGATCGTTGCTGATCCACCGGCCTTCATCAAACGCAAAAAAGACCTGAAAAACGGCGAAGGCGCTTACCGCCGTCTCAACGAACAGGCCATGCGCCTGCTCAGCAAAGACGGGATTCTGATCAGCGCTTCCTGCTCGATGCACCTGCCGGAGGACGACCTGCAAAACATCCTCCTGACCAGCGCCCGCCATCTGGACCGCAACATGCAGTTGCTGGAACGCGGCGGCCAAGGCCCGGACCACCCGGTGCACCCGGCGATTGCCGAAACGCGCTATATCAAAAGCATGACCTGCCGGTTGCTGCCAAACAGCTGATCACTGCTTCTCGGCCAATCGCGGGCAAGCCCGCTCCTACTGTAGGAGCGGGTTTGCCCGCGATTAAGGTCGGAACGACCTTCGGCATTCCTTCCTGACGCCGCAGGTGTAGAATCGCCTTTATTCATCGCCAGTCATCCCCGGCGGGTTTATGAGCTCAGGCCGAGCGCGCGGCGATCCCGTGGCGTCATCGGTTCACCGCAGCATCCGGTCACTGCCGGGTGTCTGTGTCGTCAATAGAAGCTCTCTCCCTTTCCTGATACCTGATTTGCCGCCAGGAGCGCTCCATGCCTGATTACCGCTCGAAAACGTCTACCCACGGCCGCAATATGGCCGGCGCTCGCGCTTTGTGGCGCGCCACCGGGATGAAAGACGCCGACTTCAAAAAACCGATCATTGCCATCGCCAACTCGTTCACCCAGTTCGTGCCCGGCCATGTGCACCTCAAAGACATGGGCCAACTGGTCGCTCGCGAAATCGAACGCGCCGGTGGCGTGGCCAAGGAATTCAACACCATTGCCGTGGATGACGGCATCGCCATGGGTCACGACGGCATGCTGTATTCGCTGCCGAGCCGCGAGATCATCGCCGACTCCGTGGAATACATGGTCAACGCCCACTGCGCCGACGCCATCGTCTGCATTTCCAACTGCGACAAAATCACCCCCGGTATGTTGATGGCCGCCTTGCGCCTGAATATCCCGGTGATCTTCGTGTCCGGCGGCCCGATGGAAGCTGGCAAGACCAAACTGGCCAGCCACGGTCTGGACCTGGTCGACGCGATGGTGATCGCCGCTGACTCCGAAGCCAGCGATGAAAAAGTCGCCGAATACGAGCGCAGTGCGTGCCCGACATGCGGCTCTTGCTCCGGCATGTTCACCGCCAACTCGATGAACTGCCTGACAGAAGCCCTGGGCCTTGCGCTGCCGGGCAACGGTTCGCAACTGGCGACCCACAGCGACCGCGAGCAACTGTTCCTGCAGGCTGGCCGCACCATCGTCGACCTGTGCCGCCAGTACTACACCGAGAACGATGAGTCGGTACTGCCACGTAATATCGCCAACTTCAAAGCCTTCGAAAACGCCATGACCCTGGACATCGCCATGGGTGGCTCGACCAATACCATCCTGCATTTGCTGGCGTCGGCACAGGAAGGTGAAATCGATTTCGACTTGAAGGACATCGACCGTCTGTCACGCAAAGTGCCGCAACTGTGCAAGGTCGCGCCGAATATCCAGAAGTACCACATGGAAGACGTGCACCGTGCCGGCGGGATTTTCAGCATCCTCGGCGAACTGGCTCGCGGTGGCCTGCTGCACACCGATCTGCCGACCGTCCACAGCAAGACCATGGCCGAAGGCATCGCCAAATGGGACATCACCCAGACTGACGACGAAGCGGTACACACCTTCTTCAAGGCTGGTCCTGCGGGCATTCCGACCCAGACTGCATTCAGTCAGTCGACTCGTTGGGAAACCCTGGATGACGACCGTGAGAACGGCTGTATCCGCAGCGTGGAACACGCGTATTCGCAAGAAGGCGGCCTGGCCGTGCTGTACGGCAACATCGCGCTGGACGGCTGCGTGGTGAAAACCGCAGGTGTCGATGAGTCGATCCATGTCTTTGAAGGCAACGCGAAGATCTTCGAAAGCCAGGACAGCGCCGTACGCGGCATCCTCGCCGACGAAGTGAAGGCTGGCGACATCGTGATCATCCGTTACGAAGGTCCGAAAGGCGGCCCGGGCATGCAGGAAATGCTCTACCCGACGTCGTACCTGAAATCCAAAGGCCTGGGCAAAGCCTGCGCCTTGCTCACCGACGGTCGCTTCTCCGGCGGCACCTCGGGCCTGTCCATCGGCCACGCATCGCCAGAAGCAGCAGCGGGCGGTGCGATTGGTCTGGTGCGCGATGGCGACAAAGTGCTGATCGACATTCCGAACCGCTCGATCAACCTGTTGATCAGCGATGAAGAAATGGCCGGACGCCGTGCCGAGCAAGATGCCAAAGGCTGGAAGCCGGTCGAGAAGCGCCCGCGCAAAGTGACCACCGCTCTGAAGGCCTACGCCCTGCTGGCGACCAGCGCCGACAAAGG